>Ga0164294_10001510_pt1 | contig 21606 bp, 23 predicted proteins | sample GEODES005metaG_FD_111479 | JGI IMG/M metagenome (GOLD analysis project Ga0164294, IMG submission 111479) | Oligotrophic lake water microbial communities from Sparkling Lake, Wisconsin, USA - GEODES005 metaG | ecosystem: Environmental > Aquatic > Freshwater > Lake | place: USA: Sparkling Lake...
GCAATGTTGCCCGCAAACGCCGTAACAAAATCCTGCGCCTCGCCCGGGGCTTCCAAGGCAGCAGCGGCTCCCTGTTCCGCACCGCCAACCAGCGGGTGATGAAGGCCCTCTGCAATGCCTATCGGGACCGTCGCCGCCGCAAGCGCGACTTCCGCCGCCTCTGGATTGCCCGCATCAACGCCGCAGCCCGCCTCAACGGCCTCAGCTATAGCCGGCTGATCGGTGGCCTCAAGAAGGCCGACGTGCAGATCAACCGCAAGATGCTGGCCCAGCTAGCCGTGGTGGATCCGGCCAGTTTCACCGCAGTGGTTGGCGCCGCCAACAGCTGACTTTCCCCAGGTAGGCCCATGGATCATCTGCTTCCCCAGGCCTACCTCCTCGGTCTGATCGTTCTGCTTGGTGGCGCCGCCGTGGTGGTCGCCAGGCAGATTTTTCGTGTGCGCCGTGATGAATCCACCCTGAGCCGCCTGGAGGGAGTCGCCAAATCCAGCGACCGCTCCTGCGCCGACCTCTACGAGCTGGGCTCGGTGCAACTGCGCAAACGGCTCTATGGCGAAGCCGCCGCCAGCCTGAAGCTGGCCCTTAAAACCGCCGATGGCGAACCAGCCGAAGCCCAGGCCCTGATCCAGAACGCCCTCGGCTTTGCCCTGGCCGCCCAGAACAACTACGCCGCGGCCATTCGCCACTACCGCTCCGCCCTGAAGTTCAAACAGGACTACCCGGTGGCCCTGAACAACCTGGCCTTTGCCCTGGAAAAGCAAAGCAAGGCCGATGAAGCCCTAACCACCTACCGCCAGGTGCTGGAGCTGGATGCCTCCAACAGCACGGCCCGCAAACGGCTCAAGCGCCTGGAACGCACTTCGGTCTAAGGAAGCAGCGACCAAGCAAGCAGCTCTGACCCCAGCGCACCAACCAACTTCCCCTCCACCCGAAGTTGAGCTGGCCGCAGCCGGCCGGGACGGGCCCCCGGTCTTGGCCGAAAGCCAAACAAGCACCCGGATGGGTCGAGCTTGAAAACCCCACCCCCCGGACTAATCAGGGTCCCTGCCTAGCCGCCTACCAAAGACCCTGAACAGGCTGGGCCCTGGTCCCGCCCCGGGGGGTCCGGCTGGCCACCTGCACCGGGGTCAAGACCAGCTGGCCGCCACTGTTGGTCAGCCGGGGCGCAATCCAACCATTGAGGGCTAGGGATTCCAGCCCCTGAAATTCGCCGCCCGCCTCCAAGCCAGCCAGCTTGTTGTTCGCCAGCACCAACAGGTCGAGCTGGTCTGATTTGGCATTGAGATTCCCCTGCACAGGCACCGCCACCGAACCCACGGTCATCTCGCCGTGGAGATCCACCATCTGGCCTAGGGCCCGCACGCTGACCAGCCTGAGGGTCACGGGCAACGCCGAGCCACCGTTGAAGGCCTGGTAGGTGCCCTTCCACTGGCGCGGCAGCTGGCTGCTAATTACGGCCGCCCGGGCAACCGGATCAAAGGTATCGATCGGCGCCATTTCGCCCAGCACGGCCGTATCGGCCGCCTGCTCGCTGCGGGGAGGCGCCTTGAAAGGCACGATGGTGCCCACCGACAGGGTGGTCGCAGCCAACAGGAAGGGGATCACAGCTCTACCAGGAGTTGCTCCCAGGCTAAGGGCAAGTCGGACAGCGACAAGGGCCAGGCAGTACCTTCCAACCAGGCTCCAATCCTGGAGTTGTCCGTTGTCCATCCCTGGAGAAATCCACGAGCGGAATGGCCCATAGCTCCAACCCCCTTCCAAGCGGCGCCATCCCCAGTCCCGCCAAGGACCCTGGCCTGGTGATCGGCGGTCGCCGCTTCCGCAGCCGCCTGATGACCGGTACCGGCAAGTACCCCAGCCTGGCGGCCATGCAGGCCAGCCTGGTGGCCAGTGGCTGCGAGATCGTCACGGTCGCCGTACGCCGGGTGCAAAGCCAGGCCGCCGGCCACGAAGGCCTGCTCGAAGCGATCGATTGGCAACGCATCTGGATGCTGCCCAATACCGCCGGCTGTGCCACCGCGGACGAGGCGGTGCGGGTGGCCCGCCTCGGCCGGGAGCTGGCCAAGCTGGCCGGCCAGGAGGACAACACCTTCGTGAAACTCGAGGTGATCCCTGATTCCCGCCACCTGCTGCCCGACCCGATCGGCACCCTGCGGGCGGCTGAAATCCTGGTGAAGGAGGGCTTCACCGTGTTGCCTTACATCAACGCCGATCCGATCCTGGCCAAACACCTGGAGGAGGCCGGCTGCGCCACGGTGATGCCCCTGGGCTCGCCGATCGGCTCGGGGCAGGGGATCCGCAATGCCGCCAACATCGCCCTGATCATCGAAAACAGCCGGGTGCCGGTGGTGGTGGATGCGGGCATCGGCGTGCCCAGCGAGGCGGCCCAGGCCATGGAAATGGGGGCCGACGCCCTGCTGATCAACAGCGCCATCGCCCTGGCCGGCGATCCCGCCGCCATGGCCCACGCCATGGGCCAGGCCTGCGAAGCGGGCCGCACCGCCTTCCTGGCGGGCCGGTTGCCCCGGCGGGCCCAGGCCAGCGCCAGCTCACCCCAGCAGGGCCTGGTGGGCCATTGAGCGGCGCTGGGGATGGGCAGGGCTCCATCTCGCCGCCATCGAGGCCCCCCGGGACCCAGGACCGCCTCTGGGTGAAGTTCCGTACCGGATTGGCGATCACCCCAGTGGCCCCCCTTAGGGTCCGGCCCACGTTCGCAGCCAGACCATGGCCATCACCCAGGAGGACGGAGGGCGTCTCAATGCCTTCGCCAAGGAACCGCGCATGGAGTTAATCGAGTCCGGCCAGGGCCCCAGCCGCACCAGCCTGGTGCTGCTGGTGGGCGGGGCCGCCCTGGTGTTGCTGCTCGTGGCCGTGGCCGTGGGCATCAGCTGAGACGGGCAAGCCGCCTTGGCTGCAGGTTCCAGACCCCAAGGCGAATCAGGCATCCAGCTGGGGAGGCCAAACCTGTCCAGCAAGCCTGGGTACCCCTGCCGACGAAGGGGGGCGGAACACCTGTAGTAGCTTGCCTCTCACCGAGCGTTTGCTCGTTCACAGGAGTCCTGGGGTGAAGGTTCTCGTTCTCGGCGGCGACGGCTTCTGTGGCTGGCCCTGCTCGGTGAATCTGGCGGATGCCGGCCACGATGTCGTGATCGTCGACAACCTGAGTCGGCGCAAGATCGACATTGATCTGGGCGTGGAGTCGCTCACGCCGATCGCCACGATCCAGGATCGCCTCACCGCCTGGGAGCAGGTCGGCGGCCGGCCGATGCGCTTCGTCTCCTTGGACGTGGCCAAGAATTACGCGCGCCTGCTCTACCTGCTGCAATCAGAGCGACCCGAAGCAATCATCCATTTCGCCGAACAGCGGGCTGCCCCCTATTCGATGAAATCGAGCACCACCAAGCGCTACACCGTTGATAACAACGTCAACGGCACCCACAACCTGCTGGCAGCCATTGTGGAGAGCGGCCTCGATCCCCACATCGTCCACCTGGGCACCATGGGGGTTTACGGCTACGGCTCCCACCGCGGCGCCACGATTCCGGAGGGCTATCTCACGGTGGAAGTGCCCCAGCCCGATGGCAGCCGCTTCACCGAAAAGATCCTGCACCCCACGGATCCCGGCAGCGTCTATCACATGACCAAGACGCTCGACCAACTGCTCTTCTTCTACTACAACAAAAACGACTCCATCCGCGTCACCGACCTGCACCAGGGCATCGTTTGGGGCACCAACACCGCCCTGACTGAACAGGATCCGCGCCTCACCAATCGCTTCGACTACGACGGCGATTACGGCACGGTGCTGAACCGCTTCCTGATGCAGGCGGCGATCGGCTATCCCCTCACCGTCCATGGCACCGGCGGCCAGACCCGCGCCTTCATCCACATCCGCGATTCGGTGCGATGTGTGCAGCTGGCCCTGGAGAATCCGCCCGAGCGCGGCGAGAAGGTGAAGATCTTCAACCAGATGACCGAAAGCCACCAGGTGGGGGAACTGGCCCGCAAGGTGGCAGACCTCACCGGCGCCCAGATCAACTACCTGCCGAATCCCCGCAAGGAGGCAATTGAAAACGACCTGATCGTGGACAACCGCTGCTTCATCGAGATGGGCCTCAAGCCCACCACCCTTGATGACGGCCTGCTTAGCGAGGTGGTGGATGTGGCCCGCCGCTGGGCCGACCGCTGCGACCGCTCCAAGATCCCCTGCATCTCCGCCTGGACCACGACCCAGGCCGCCGCGATTCAGGCGCCCGCCTGAGTCTGGGCCCGCCGTCCCCCGGCCGGGCAGAGTGGTTCGGCCTTTGAGCCCGGGCCCCCAGCCAAGCATCACCAACGCCTCGCAACGGGTTCTGCCGCTGTCGAGATTGGGATCCCCTGGCTGCCCGTTCGCCCCTCCGCCCCCACCCATGCGCCCCAACCAGCCATCGTGAGGATCGCCTTCTTCACCGAAACCTTTCTGCCGAAGGTGGACGGCATCGTGACGCGGCTTACCAAGACCCTGGAGCACCTGGTGGCCGCCGGCGATGAGGTGATCATCTTCTGTCCGGAGGGGGCCCCCGAGACCTACCTGGGCGCCCGGGTGGTTGGCGTGCCGGCCATGCCCCTGCCCCTCTATCCGGAGCTGAAGCTGGCCCTGCCGCGGCCCTCGGTGGCGGAAGCCCTCGACGCCTTCGCCCCTGACCTGGTCCATGTGGTCAACCCGGCGGTGTTGGGCCTAGGCGGGATCTGGCTGGCCAAAACCAAGGGAATCCCCCTGGTGGCCAGCTACCACACCCACCTGCCCAAGTACCTGGAGCACTACGGCATGGGCATGCTGGAGCCCCTGCTCTGGGAACTGCTCAAGGCGGCCCACAACCAGGCCCAGCTCCACCTCTGTACGTCCACGGCCATGGTCGAGGAGCTGCGCGAACACGGCATCCAGCACACCGCCCTCTGGCAGCGGGGCGTGGACACGGAGCTGTTTCGCCCTGAGCTCCGCTGCGAAGCCATGCGCCAACGGCTGTTCGGTCGCCACGGCGCCAGCGACAGCCTGCTGCTCTACATCGGCCGCCTCTCGGCCGAAAAGCAGATCGACCGGATCCGCCCCGTGCTGGAAGCCCTGCCCGGCAGCCGCCTGGCCTTGGTGGGCGATGGCCCCTACCGGGCCCAGCTGGAAAAAATCTTCGAAGGCACCGCCACCACCTTCATGGGCTACCTGACCGGCACCGACCTGGCCAGCGCCTACGCCAGCGCCGATGCCTTCCTCTTCCCCTCCAGCACCGAAACCCTGGGCCTGGTGCTGCTGGAAGCCATGGCCGCCGGCTGTCCGGTCGTGGCCGCCAACCGGGGCGGCATCCCCGACATCGTCAGCGATGGCGTCAATGGCTGCCTCTATGAACCGGACGAGAGCGGCAGCCTCACCGCCGCCACCCAACGGTTACTGGGCGACCCCAGCCGGCGCAAGCAACTGCGCCTCGATGCCCGCCAGGAAGCCGAGCGCTGGGGCTGGGCCGGCGCCACCGCCCAGCTGCGCCGCTACTACGACCAGGTGCTGACGCCTCCCCTACAACTGGTCGCCTGAGGGCCAGGGCCGCGCGCCCTCAGCGAACGCAAACCATCTCGCGTTCAGGGAGCCACCAGCAATCGCTGCTGCAGCTCGTCCAGATCGCTAGAAACCCTGGCCAGGGTTTGCTGCAGCTGCAGCCGGTCTTCGGCTGTGGGGGCCCCTGGCTGGGCGATAGCGCCTGGCCCCTGGTCGGAATCGGCCATCTCCTCGACGCTGACCTTGACCACCGGATTGCCCAGGCCGGGCTGGAGCCGATCGAGGCTGTCGCGCAGGGAGCGGGCGGCCCCATCCCCTTCCTGTTTGAGGGTGCCCAGGGGATCGCTGGAGTCAGTGAAGGCTTCGATCACATCGCGGGGCCCACCGCGGCGGGCCCGTTCAACCACCGCCATGCCCACGGGCAAGACCTCCTGCATCAGGGTCAGCCGTAGGGCATCAAAGGGGTCAGCCGCCATGGCAAGCACCACGTGCTTGCGCACGACTTACGGAATGGCTCCAGTCTGCCCGCCCCGGGCTCAGGGTGTGCGGCTCACCCCGGGCTGGACAATCACCTGGTGGTTAACCGGCTGGCGCGATCCCAGCCACCACCCGCCCACCACGGCCAGCACCAGCAGGGCCGTGAACGGCAGCACCGCCTGGCGGGTCACCTCCAGGCTGCACCATTCAGCCCAGTTGCGTAGCAGGCGCTCGCGATCAAAGCGACGGCGCTCGCTTGTTTGCTGCTGGAGCCGGCGCCGCAGGGATTTGGCCACCCAGCGCTCAAACGCCCGCTTCTTGGTGACCGCCATCTTGCGCTCCACCTCCAGCAGCTGGCCGGAGGTGAGCTCGGGGTTGAAGGTGCTGATCAGCTCCAGGGTCTTGAGGAACATCTCCACGGCGCCATCCTTGATGGCGGTCTCCTCCGGGGGCAGCAGCTCCCAAACCAGCTCCGGGTAAAAGCGGGCCCGGTTAGCCTGGATCTGGTCCTCCGACAGCTGGCCGGGCTCCCGCAGCCAGCGATCCGTGTTGGCGTCAAAGCGGCGCCAGTACAGGAACGGGTTGAGATAAATGGTCTTTCCAGCCAGCTGAATGCTGTCCTGCTGAAGGCGGCGCTGCAGCTGGATGTCCTGCTCGATGGCGGCCGTCAAGGGTTAGTGGCTGGGCCCCGATGGTATCGAAACCGGCCCGATCCCACCAGCCCCGCCGCCCAGAAGCCCTGCCCCAAAGGGATGGTGGTTGCGACCTGGTCGTGGTATCGGCGCCGGTCGGGCCCGGGGGCCCAAAAACCCCTCATTCCCACTCAATGGTGCCGGGAGGCTTGCTGGTGATGTCGTACACGACCCGGTTCACGCCCTTCACCTCATTGACGATGCGATTGGAGATCGTTTCCAGCAGGTCGTAGGGCAGGCGCGACCAATCGGCGGTCATGCCGTCTTCTGAGGAGACGCAGCGCAGCACGATCGGGAAGGCGTAGGTGCGTTTGTCCCCCATCACCCCCACACTTTTAACGGGAAGCAGCACCGCAAAGGCCTGCCAGATGTCGTGATAGAGGCCGGCGGTCTTCACTTCCTCGCGCACAACCAGATCGGCGTCGCGCAGGATGTTGAGCTTTTCGGCGGTCACTTCACCCAAGATCCGAATCGCCAGGCCGGGGCCGGGGAAGGGATGGCGACCGACGATTTCCTGGGGCAGGCCCAGGGAGCGGCCCACCTTGCGCACCTCGTCTTTAAACAGGCGCCGCAGCGGTTCCACCAATTTGAATTGGAGATCCTTGGGCAGGCCGCCAACGTTGTGGTGGCTCTTGATCTTGACGGCAACCCGCTCACCGGTTTTGGGATCGACGTTGGTGCCAGCCGACTCGATCACATCGGGATAGAGGGTGCCCTGGGCCAGGAAATCAAAGGGACCGAGGCGCTTGCTTTCTTCCTCAAACACCCGAATAAATTCGGCGCCGATGATCTTCCGTTTCTCCTCGGGATCGGTGATGCCCGCCAGCTTGCCAATGAAGCGATCGCGCGCATTGATGTATTCCACATTGATATGGAAACGCTTGTCAAAAAACTCCACTAAAAATTCTGGCTCCCCCTTGCGCATGAAGCCTTGATCGATAAACATGCAGGTGAGCTGGTCGCCGATCGCCTGGTGCAATAGGAAGGCCAGGGTGGAGGAATCCACTCCGCCTGAAAGGGCCAGCAGCACGCGCCGATCGCCCACCTGCTCACGCACCGAGGCAATCGCTTCCTCAATGAAGGCGGCCGTGGTCCAATCGGGTTCACAGCCGCAGATGTGATACACGAAATTGCGCAGCATCACCATGCCGCCGGTGGAATGCACCACCTCCGGGTGAAACTGCACGCCGTAGAGCCGCCGCCCATGGTGAGCCACGGCCGCCTCGGGCGTGTTCTCAGTGTGGGCAAGCCGCACAAATCCCCCTGGTAGGGACTGCACCGAATCGCCATGGCTCATCCACATGGTCGAGCCTTGCTCGACATTGGTGAGCAGGTCGATTGGATCATCCACCGTGATCGGCGCCTTGCCGTATTCGGCCCGGCCGGCCGCTACCACGGCACCACCGAGCTGCTGCACCATCAGCTGCATGCCATAGCAAACGCCGAGCACCGGGATGCCCAGCTCCCAGATGGCCGGGTCGCAGACCGGCGCACCCTCTTCGTAAACCGAACTGGGGCCGCCACTGAGGATGATTCCTTTCGGCGCTAGCTGGCGCAGCTCTTCGGCCGTGGTGGCATAGCCCATCACCAGGGAATACACCTCGGTCTCGCGCACCCGACGGGCAATCAGCTCCGAATACTGGGAGCCAAAATCAAGGATGACGATCGCCGGGGAGCGGCCGCTCTCACCGTTGGCGTTCTGCTGCGCAGCGGACATAGGGGCTCGTTTAGGCGACGGGGCGCGACTGGGCTTCAGCCGCCAGGTCTCTGGGGCCAGCCTAGGCGTCAGGCCCGGAAGGCCTGCCAGAGCCGGTGTCCCTGGGGACCCTGGGCCGTGATCTGGCGCTGGCGATCGAAGAGCACCGCCCCCACCCGGGTGGTCTGCTGGCCGTAGCGGGCCAGGTAGGCCCCAGCCCGCTGCTCGATGCTGGTGGCGATCCTGAGCCGCAGGCGATCGGCGACGGCCGGATCGCTGGCCTCCAGACCCGCCAGGGCAGCCTCCACCGTGGCGGCGGCATGCAGGGCCTGCAAATCCGCCCCAGCCACCCCCTCCAGGGCCGCCAGGGCCACCAGCACCTCAGCTCGGCCATCGGCCAGGTGGTGGTGGGTGTGAAAGATGCCGCCGGCCAACTTGATCAACTTGCCGTGGTAGCCAAACAGCAGCAGCCGCTGGACCCCCGCCTCCGCCGCGGCCACCAGCAGGGGCCCCAGCCAATTGCCCGCCTTGAGAAGCAGGTCCGGCGCCAGGCCTAGGCGCGGCGCCAGATCCATGCCGTTCTCGCCGATCACCAACACCAGATCGCCATTGAACCCATCGGCGCCAGCGCGCCGCTCCAACTCCGCGCGCGCCAGGGCCAGCTGGTCCGGGGCGGCGCTGCGTTGCACCAGGGCCTGGGTACCGATCAGGGCCAGGCCATCGACCACGCCAAAGGCGGCATTGCTGGTGCGTTCGGCTAGGACCCGCCCCTGGGGAAACACCAGCCGCAGCACCAGGGCCTGATCCGCGGGCAGCAGGGGCCGCAGGTTGGTTTCGAGCAGCTGGCGGGCGTAGGCCGAATGGCAGAGGGCCCGGTCCTGCTGGTGCACCCCGACCCCTTCACCGGCCTCCAGCTGCAGCCAGGGTTGCTCCGGCTCCAGGGGCTGGCAACGCACCAGCACCCACACCACCAGGCCGCGGGTGAGATCGAGCAGGGCCCCGGGCTCGCAGCGGGCCTCCGCCAGGGCCTGGCCATCGCCCAGGGGCGCTGCTGCGATCACGGGCACCGGCCGGATCTCGGCGGGCTCGACCAAATCGAGGGGCTGCTCGGCCCCAAAGGGCTGGCCCTGCAGGGCCAGGAGGGCCGCCCGGGCAGCCGCCGCCACCCACACGGGCAGGGTGTAGCCCTCAGCCATCGAAGCGATCGGCGCGCAACATCAAAACGGTGGAGCGATGGGGTGGGGTGAGGGGTGGCGTGAGAGAGGGTGTTCACCGTTTTTTATGGTGGTCGATCGCGCCGCCGCGGCGTCACCTCGCCCCTCGCCCCCCGCCACTGCCATGCAGGACAAACTCACCTTGATGATCCCCGGCCCCACACCGGTGCCGGAAACCGTCCTGCTGGCGATGGGCCGCCACCCGATCGGCCACCGCAGCGCCGATTTCCAGAAGATCGTCAAACGCACCACCGCCCAGCTGAAGTGGCTGCACCAGACCAGCGGCGACGTGCTGGCCCTCACCGGCAGCGGCACGGCGGCGATGGAGGCCGGCATCATCAACGTGCTCAGCAAGGGCGACCGGGTGCTTTGCGGCGACAACGGCAAATTCGGTGAGCGCTGGGTGAAGGTGGCCAAGGCCTACGGCCTGGACGTGCAGGTGATCAAGGCGGAGTGGGGCCAGCCCCTTGACCCCGAGGCCTTCCGCGCTGCCCTGGAAGCGGACACGGACAAGGCGATCCGAGCAGTGATCCTCACCCACTCGGAAACCTCCACCGGGGTGATCAACGACCTCAAGACGATCGCCAGCCACGTGCGTGCCCACGGCACGGCCCTGACCATCGCCGACTGCGTCACCAGCCTGGGCGCGACCAATGTGCCCATGGATGAATGGGGCCTTGACGTGGTGGGCTCCGGCTCCCAGAAGGGTTACATGATGCCGCCGGGCCTGGCCTTTGTGGCCATGGGCGATCGGGCCTGGACCGCCTACGAACGCTCCGACCTGCCGAAGTTCTATCTGGACCTGGGCAAATACCGCAAATCAGCGGCGGCTGACAGCAACCCCTTCACCCCGGCGATCAACCTCTACTTCGCCCTGGAGGCCTCGCTGGAGATCATGCAGGCCGAAGGCCTGGAGGCCATCTTTGCCCGCCACGACCGGCACCGCCGCGCCACCCAGGCGGCGATGAAGGCCATCGGCCTGCCCCTCTATGCCGCCGAGGGCCATGGCAGCCCGGCGATCACGGCCGTAGCCCCCGAGGGCATTGATGCCGAGGCCCTACGCAAGAAGGTGAAGGATCGCTTTGACATCCTGCTGGCCGGCGGCCAGGACCACCTCAAGGGCAAGGTGTTCCGCATCGGCCACCTGGGCTTCGTCTGCGACCGGGACGTGATCACCGCCGTGGCGGCGATTGAGGCCACCCTGCAGGAACTCGGCCTGGCCAAGGCGGCCATCGGTGCTGGCGTGGGCGCAGCAGCGCTCGAACTGGCCCGCTGATCCCGCGCGCCGGGTCCGGGTGCCAACCCTCCGGCCCCGGCCCCAGCTGCCGATACCCGGTCGCCAGCCCCATGGCGGCGCAACCGGGGCCGGGGCCCACGCCAGGGCTGCTAATGTTGACCTATGCGGGTGTAATTCAGTGGTAGAATGTCAGCTTCCCAAGCTGAACGTCGCCGGTTCGAATCCGGTCACCCGCTTTCAAAACCCAGCCGGGACCTAAGCCTTAGGTCGAAACTTTCAGGGCCCAACTTTGCAGCCTGCCGGGGCGCTTAGTTGCCCAATCGCCAATCGATTCAGGCGGCCTAATCCTGACCAGGGGGCCCTTCAGCCGCGGGGCTTGATCAGCTGCAGCACCTGGGGACCGAGACTGCCGGCGCGACGCTCACAATCGAGGGCCCGCAGGATCAAGCGGGCGGCTGCTTCGACGTCGCCCTGCACCGCTGCGGCTTCTGCAGCCGCCTCATGAACGGAAGCCTGGCCAATCAGGGTCTTCTTCTGATCACCGCCGACGGCCGGTAGGACTGATTGCATGTCTGGCCTGAACAACACTGATACCTTGATAGAAATATACCGCCAAGCGAAACATTTGCCTAGGGACGCTGGAAACCTTGATCAAGCCACCAAGATCAAGCCAACGTGGAGAACCAGGCGCAGCAATCTTTGGGGGACCCAGGGGTGCTGATCCGGCGAGGACTGGCCCGGTTGGCTGGGCAAACAGCACCTTGGACAACAGGGCTTAGGCATGCAGGGCCTGGGCCTGGGTGGATCGGGCGTTGGTGGCTCAGGCCCGGTTTAGGGGTCAGGTGCCCGGCTCTTCGCGGTTGCCACCCAGCTCGGCGATCCGGGCCCGTAGCTGGTCCGAGCGTTGCTCGTCACCCCGGGTGATGGCCACCGCCAGGGCGAATTCCAGCTTTTCGAGTTGGTGCCCCCCTTCCTCTAGGGCCTGACAGGCGGGCGTCCCTGGCCCGACCTTGCTACCCAGGCGCCCGTTACTGGCCTGGCTGGAAACGGGCGATTGTCCAGCGCGCTGGCTATTGAAGGTTGCCATCGTTGCCTTTCTTCCCATTGTGGCATCGACGGCCAACCATTAGCCAGCCGCCAGGGTGAGGGTCTCCTCGCTGGACAGCCCCGCTGCCACCCCTGTCCCATCGTCTTGGCGAGCCTCAAGCTCGGCCAGGTCATCCCAGTCCAGCTCAGGATCCTGACCACGATCCGACGCCTCGTTCGGGGCGGTCGGCAGCCCATTGCTTGGCACGGGGGTCGTTGGCAGCTCCGAATCCGCCAAGAGGCTGCGGCAATCGGCCAACAGCTGGTCGACCGAATCCAGGCAAGCCAACTCGGCCGGATCAACCTCGGGAGCAGTCCTGACATGGGCCTGGAGGCTGGCGCCCTGAACCTCCAGGGCCCCAAGCCGTTGCTCGAGACTCACCAGCCGCTTGGACAGGGTTGCCACCGTCTGGGCCAGGTCTTCAGCGGTGCGGCTGATCCGGAAGGACACGGATTCGGACACGGTCTAATGGCAAACAGGTGGGCCGATCACACCACAGAAATGGCCAACGCTCAAGTGATCTCCCAGACTGCCTTGACCCCCCAGGATCCGCCCCGGATGCACGGCCCCATCACCCTGCTGCTCTATCTGCTGGCGGGCCTGGGCGGTGGCTTGTTGGCCATCCGCACCGGCATTCCCGCCGCCCCGCTGGCGGGTGCCCTGCTGGGGGCGGGGTTGGTGAGCATGAGCGGAAAACTGGAGGCGGCCCAATGGCCCCAGGGCACCCGCACGGTCTTGGAAATCGCCATCGGCACGGTGATCGGCACCAGCCTCACCAGCACGGCCCTAGCCGAATTACGCCTGTTGTGGCGTCCCGCCATCTTGATCACCGTGACCCTGGTCATGACGGGACTGGTGGTGGGGCTGTGGTGCAGCCGCCTGCTCGGCATTGATCCGATCGTGGCCCTGCTGGGGGCCGCCCCCGGGGGCATCAGCGGCATGAGCCTGGTCGGGGCGGAATTTGGCGTCGGGGCGGCGGTGGCGGCCTTGCATGCGGTGCGGCTGATCACGGTGCTGGTGGTGTTGCCCCTAGTGGTGCGGCTGGTGCTCTCCCTGGGCCAGGCCCCACCAGCCAACTGAGGCAAGCATCACCGCCCCCAGCCCAGCCGCCCTGAGAAGTGGCGAACCTGGACAGACGCCAGGCGATCGATACGGTGATCGGAGCTCCCCAGCCCCGGATCCAGCGCCGGACTCAGACCCATGGCGATCCACCCCCCTGCCTGCGCCATCAAGCCCCGGCGCCCCGGCCAGACCTGGCGCCAGGCTCTGCTGCTCCCCGCCCTGGCCCTGGGCTTGCTCGATCCAAGCCAGCTCCTGGGCCGCCCTGCCCAGGCCGCCGCTGGCGACACCCCAGGGGGCAAGGGCGCCCAGGTGTACTGCTACATGCGTGTTACCGGCAACAGCCACGAGGTCAGCTGGATCGCCGCCTACGCACTGATCAAACGTCAAAGCGCCAGCCTGTTCAAAACCTCGCCGGAACATGCCTCCGTGTTGATCACCGAAGCGGTGGTGCAGAACCCCACAAGTTTCCCGGAATGCGGCAAATACCTCGGCAGCCTCTATGAAAAGCAAGCGGCTGCCGAAGCAGCTGCCGCCGCCACCAGCCAACCCAGCAACAGCAGTAGCAGCAGCAGCGGAGTCAACCGCAGCGACCGACCCAATTAGGGCCTGGCGCAGCAGGCCTCCAGCCCTGGGGCCGCCCGTGCCCCGTTCACCAATCCTCCAGCAGAGCCTTGACCATGGCTGGAAAACCCTGACGCCGCAGCTGCAGGGGCCGGCGCTGCAGCAACAGGGCAATCCGTTCCGCCTTACTGGCAATCAGCGCATCGACCAGCTGGTCGGCCACCCCCAATTGCAGCCAATGGCTGGTAAGACTGCCTTGCATGCCGATGCGATGGCAGCGGTCCTCAGCCTGTTCGGTATCGCCGGGGGTCCAGGGGCGCTCCAGCAGCACCACATGGCGGGCCCGCTGCAGGCTGAAACCCAGGCCGCCGGCTCCATAGGTGGCAATCAACAGGCGGGAGGCGCCCGCCTGAAAGGCATCCACGGCACTTTGGCGCTGGGGCGGCGGGACCTGGCCGGTGAGCAGCTGGCCGCCGAGCCGCTCCTGCAGCAACTGGGCAGAAGCGACAAAACTGCAGAACAGCACCACCGATTCCCCCTGGGCCAGCAGCTGGCCCACCAGGGCCGCGGCCGCCGGCAGTTTGTAGTCGGCGCCGATCTGGCGCAGGGCCGTGAACACGGCCAGGGCCTCGGCATCGCGCCTCACCTCACCGAGGGCCACCCGACGGCGGTACTCCTCGACCTTGCGCTGCAGCCGGTATTGGAAACCGCGGCCAGCGGCGCCATCCAGCTCAACCGGCAGCATCAGCCGCTCCTTGGCCGGCAGATCAAGACAATCCTGCTTGCGGCGATGCAAGAGCAGGGGCCGGGTCAGGCGCTGCAGCTCCTCGAGCTGGCTGGCGCCCTGGGCCTGCCAATGGCGCACACCGCCCCGCTCCAGCCAGTGGCCGTGGCAGTAACGCTCCTCAAAGGCCCGTTGGTCCCGGGCGATCGGATGGCCGATCGCGGCCAGTAGGGGAAACAGCTGGGCCGGCCGGCCATTTTTCATCGGCGTGCCCGTCAGCAACCAGGCCGCCCGCAGGCGCGGGTGGCGGGCCAGGCGCAGGAAGGCCTGGGTGCGGGCAGCCGACAGGTTTTGGGCGTAGTGGGCCTCGTCGGCAATCAAGACCGTGCCCGCCGGGGGCAGGCCCCGGGGCAGTTTGGCCCAGCTATGCAGCTCCAGGTCCAGCTCCAAACTGGCGGCCTCCCGGCGCCAATGGCCGTGGAGCCCAGCCGGCGCCAGCACCACCACCCGGCAATCGGCACAGCGCACCATCGCCCGGGCCGCCACCAGCGCCGTGAGCGTCTTGCCCAGGCCCATGGGATCGGCCAGGAGGGCGCCGCGACGGGCCAGCAGCCAGCGCACCGCCGCCCGTTGGTGGGCAAACAGGCGCCGCTGATCCGCCAGGGGCTCGCTTGGGGCAGCGGCAGCCACGAGCTGGCGATGGGGCGGCAAGGGCGGCAGGGGCTGGTCCAGCCAGGTCAGCCACTGGAGCAGCTCCGGCTCCAGGTGAAAACGCCGGCCCAATCCAGCCTTGAGGGCACCGCCAGCCTCCAGGGGAAACTGCCAGCAGCGCCGGCGCCCAAACCAGTGGCCCTGGGGTCGGATGGCCCGCAGCTGGGCCTGGGTGACGGCATCGAATGGGGTGACCACCTCGATCGTGCCGGCGGCACCGAGCCGCATCAGGCACCGGGACGGCTCAGCCAAGGGTCATCGGCCCCCAGGCTTGGCCCCTAGGGCAGGCGGGCTGACCCGATCGGGCCAAAGGGCCCTGGGGCAACCAGGGGGCCCCAGGGGAATGGCTCCAGGCCAGCTCCAAGCCTGCCAATCAAAATAAAATCTTAAGCAACTTCGGCCCAGACGGCCAAGGCGCTCAGGCCAGACCAGAAGCCCTTGCCAAAGGGACAAATGGCAGCCTTCGACACATTGACATCTGGGCCGATCGGGCGAGAATTCCCCCAACCGAGACGATCGGATGCACGCCAGGGATGCGGTTTTCCTTGAAGATTTGTGCCCGAAACTTCGCGTTAGACACTGGAGACAAACTCTGCACAAACACACGGATCAATCGTGTATTTACTGCGGCAAACAATCCGAGTCCATTGACCACATTTTGCCGCGCAGCCGCGGTGGCCTCAGTGTCACCGAAAACTGTGTGCCAGCCTGCCTGTCCTGCAATGGCCTTAAAAGCGACACCGATGTGTTCGAGTGGTACCGCCGCCAACGCTTCTACGACCCCCGCCGGGCCATGGCCATTCGGGCCTGGCTCGACGGCGACCTAAAGCTGGCCCTGCGCCTGCTGCAATGGGCCAATCCAGGAGTTCCGGCGACTCCCTCGCCGCCGCCTGCGACCAAGCACAACCAACCCCAGCCAAGCCCGGGCCCGGGCTGGACCTTGCAAGCCGCCTGAGGCCGCCACCGCTTCAGGCCAGATCAAACACTGCCTCCACAAAGCCAGCTCCAAGAGCATTGCTCCTCAGCCGATCGCCAGGCGGCCGCCGATCCCATCCCATTGGGTTTCAGGGAAGCCCTGGCCCCATCGGCTAAGGCCAGGGGAGCGAAACACCAGGGGGCGCAGCGCCAAAGCTGGCGGCCTCAGCCGCCAGCCGGATCTACGGCCGGGTCAAAGTCCGGCCCCTACCCCATGGTTTCGCTGCAGCAGCTCCCCCATGGCCTAGCCCGGTTGAACGCATCAACGCCTTAGGCCAAACGCCAATCCCTTAACGGAGAGAGGCGCGCTGAAAGCTGCGGTGCTAAGGATTTGGGCCATACTTACCGCAAGTGCCCTGACCGGTGCCAGATCAAGGCAATCAATTAATCATCACTGCCAATGGAACACACGACCTATGTTTACATGCTTCTGTTCGGGGGCCTATTACTACTCTCTCGCCTCCTAGAGAATATCTCCGAAAAGATCAAACTCCCGAGCATGCTGCTCATTCTCATCATGGGAATGCTTTTGCCTGATTTTCTCGGCAACCATCAATCCTATCTTTCTGATGAGCAGGCAGAATCAATCGCCAGCCTGGGACTGGCGATTATTCTTTTTTATGGGGGTCTCACAACACGTTGGACCTCGATGCGTCGTGTGATTTGGTCTGGCTTACGGATGGCCACCCTGGGCTGCCTGATCACGGCTGGAACAGCAACTGCCTTAATCTATGGCCTATCTAGATTGAATCTTGAAGGCAACTATATCCCGGTCCTAACCAATAGCGCTGGCACTCAATTTCCAGCCGACCTGCCCCTAGCCCTGTTTGTAGGAGCCATGCTTTGCAGCACGGATGCAACAGCCGTATTGGCGTTGCTGCGTCCAATCGCCAGCAAAATCCCAGGCCCATTACTGAACTTGATCGAGTGTGAATCTGGTTTTAACGATCCGGTGGCCGTAATCCTTGCGGGCGTTGCCCTTGCCCTCGCCAAAGGCCAACTAGAAGATCCGCTTCTACTGCTCCGTGATGTCGGCCTTGAGTTTGTCGTTGGAGCTGCCGTCGGCTGGGCTGGCGCTTTGCTGGGAAATTACATCCTAGGCCGAGACCATTACTTGAAGCCGAATGCTGGCAGCGAAGTGATCTGCCTGTCCCTGCTGATGTTGAGCTGTGCAACGGCTTTCCTTTTTGGTGGCAGCCCGCTGCTTTGTGCCTATGTGATGGGCTGCGTGATCGGCAACTCCAGCAAAATCGATTGCATCATCGTCACCGAATTTACAATCATCAATCGGGCTTCTGAACTAATTTTACTCATCTGCCTGGGTCTTGTTGTCTTTCCCCAAGACATCTGGCCCCTCAAGTGGTACGCATTTGTGGTGTTCCTGATCACGATGGTGAGCCGGCTCTTGATGACCTTTATCACCCTGTACCGCTCCCCTTTCCAGGCACCAGAGAAAACATTCTCAGCCTTTGCGGGCTTGCGGGGAGCGGTACCCATTGCCATTGCCCTCCAGGCTGCCGCCAGTGGGGTTGCCTGGGGACCGCTCATGCCGGCCTTCGCCCTCGCCGTTGTTCTGTACGGACTGGTTTTGCAAGGCTATTTTCTGCCTGCCGCCACAGATGTACTGGCCAACGCCCTGAAACCCCAGGCCGATCTCAGCTTGAACGAGCAATCCAGCTGAGCCCAAGGCGCAGTCGCTTGGGGATCAGACCCTGGGGGCCTCGGTGCCAGCCAGGCTCACCACACCCGGCAGGCCTCAGCGCCGTTGTGGCGCTGGCAGATACTGCCCAGACTGCCTGGCTGCTCCGGGGCCACCAAGGTGGCCACCAGGAGGAGCACAAAGGCCAGGAGCAGGGCGGCAGGGCCAGCGCCAAGTCCGAAAGGACTGGAATCAACGCTGGTGGCATGCCTGCGCGAACGCAGGCTGCTGGAACGGGAAGGGGAGAAACTGGAGGACGCCATCGGCCACAGCCAAAGCAGTGATACATCTGTACTGATGACCAGCGCACCTGTCAAGTCCCGGGGCCAGTTGCTGGTGCTGGGGGGCGGTTACAGCGGCCTCCGCTTCGCAGCCGCCATGGCCCAGGCCGGCTTTGGCGTGACCGTCACCCACCGGAGCCCCCGGGACTCCGCCGCTGCCGATCCCTGGCGCTGGCTGCCCCTTAATCCCGACGCCGGGCTCGTGCCTAGCGCTGGCGACCTAGCCGGCACCACCCATCTGCTCAGCACGATTCCGCCCGATCGCCAAGGTCAAGATCCCGCCCTGCGGGCCCTGGCGCCCCTGCTGGGCGACCTTCCGCTCGACTGGGTGGGCTACCTCTCCACTACGGGCGTCTACGGGGACCGCCAGGGCGGCTGGGTCGATGAAAGCAGCGAAGCCGCTCCAGGCCTGGAGCGCAGCCGGGCCCGCCTGGCCTGTGAGCAGGCCTGGCTCAGCAGTGGGCTGCCAGTGCAGAGCTTCCGGCTACCGGCCATCTACGGTCCGGGCCGAAGCCCCTTTGCCGGCCTCGAGCAGGGGACCAGCCGGCTGATCCACAAGCCGGGCCAAGTGTTCTGCCGCATCCACGTCGATGACATCGTTGGGGCCTTAAGCCACTGCCTGGCCCTACCAGCGTCGGCACGGCCCCCACTGGTCAATAGCAGCGACGATTGCCCCTGCCCCTCCAGCGAAACCCTTGGTTTTGCCGCCCACCTGCTCGGCTGCAAACTGCCGGCCGTGCAGGCGTTCACCAGCGTGGCCGCCAGCATGGGGCCCATGGCCCTGAGCTTCTGGGCCGAAAACCGCCGCGTCCACAATCGGCTCCTCTGCCAAGACCTGGGCTACTCCCTGCGCTACCCGAGCTACCGGGAGGGGCTTAGGGCCTGCCTGGCCGAAGAACGGGCCGGTGCCCCAGCTCCAGGGCCCGCCGGCTGAGCCGGCGCCGGACCATCCTGGAACAGGGGCACGCCGATGTCGCGGAAGAAACGATCCCAGCGCAGCTCAATCCAGCCATGGCTCACCCCGGTGACCAGGCCGAACAGCAGCAGTCCCAACAGCAATAGACGCAGCATGGCAAACCCGGCCAGCAACCCCGAGGTTAAAGAGCGCCGGATCGCCATCGCCCTGGGCGATCCCGCCGGCATTGGTGCCGAGGTCACCCTCAAGGCAATCGCAGCCCTGCGCCATCACGACAACGCTCACGCCGCCTCGAACCCCCTGGTGGTGGGTTGCCGCCACTGGCTGGAACAGAGCTACCAGGCCCTGCGAGGGTTCACTGAACAGCCCTTAGCCGATCCGGCCAGCCTGGAGGTCGTCGATCTGCCGCTGGTTGAGCCGATCCCAGCGGGCCAACCCAGTGCCGCCAGCGGAGCCGCCAGTTTCGCCTGGCTCACCCGGGCAGCCGAAGTGGTGTTGGAGGGCCGCTGCCACGCCCTAACCACCGCGCCGATCGCCAAACAGGCCTGGCATGCCGCTGGCCATCCCTACCCGGGTCAGACCGAGAGACTGGCCGAACTGGCCGGGGTAGGCGAGGCCTCGATGCTGTTCACCGCCCGGGCGCCCCATGGCTCCTGGCGCCTCAACACCCTGCTGGCCACCACCCACATCCCCCTCTCCGCCGTGGCCAGCAGCCTGGATGGGCCCCGGGTCGAAGCCAAACTGAATGCGCTGCTGGGCTTCTGCCAGCGCTTTGCGCCCCGGCCCCGGCTGGTGGTGGCCGGCCTCAACCCCCATGCCGGCGAAGCGGGGCAGCTGGGCCAGGAGGAGCAGGCCTGGCTGAAGCCACTGCTCACGGCCTGGCGCTTGCGCCATCCCGAGGTGGAGCTGGTGGGTCCCCTGCCACCAGACACCTGCTGGCTCGGGGCCGGGGCCGCCTGGGCCGATGCCACCCATGCCAATCAGGGCGCCGACGGCTACCTGGCTCTATATCACGATCAGGGCCTGATCCCGGTCAAGTTACTGGCCTTCGATGCCGCTGTGAACACCACCCTGGGCCTGCCCTTCCTGCGCACCTCGCCGGACCACGGCACGGCCTTCGCGATTGCAGGCCAGGGGCTGGCCCGGCCGCAAAGCATGGAAGCCGCCCTAGAAACCGCCTGGGAGCTGGGCTGAACTGGCCCTTGTTCTGGAGTTTGTTCTGGACTTTGTTCTGGCCCTTGTGCTGGCGCTTGGCTTGGCCAGGATCAGGCTGGCCTGACCCGCATCAGCACCTGGCCGAACTCCACCGGTGTGCCGTTCTCCACCAGGATCTCCACCACCTCACCACTGACCTCCGCCTCCAGTTCATTCATCAGCTTCATCGCCTCAAGAATGCAAATGGGCTGGCCAACGGAGATGCGACTTCCCAGCTCCACAAAGGCGGGTTCGCCTGGGGCCGAAGCCCGGTAGAAGGTGCCCACCATCGGCGCCGTGATCTCCAGCAGGTCGCCGCGCACGGCGGCCGCTGCCGGAGGCGCAGGGGAAGGGGAGGCGGACGGGGCCGGCACGGGAGCAGCCACCAGGGCCGGAGCAGGGGGAGCCTGCATCACCACCTGGGGCTGGCTGGCCGGCAGGTTGCGGCGCAGTTCGAGGCGGAAGTCGTCACCCTCGAGCTTGAGTTCCTGGATGTCGCTCTCGCCAAGCAGGGTGATGAGCTGGCGAAGCTGGTCGTGGTCGAGCTGCATGGCGATTCAGTTCTCCCGGCCCAGGTAGCTGTCGGTGCGGGTATCGATCTTGATCTTCTCGCCGATCGAGAGGAACAGGGGCACCATTACCTGGGCACCGGTTTCAACGATGGCCGGTTTGGTGCCACCGGTCGCCGTATCGCCCTTGACCCCGGGATCGGTCTGGGTGATCTCGAGCACCACCGAATTGGGCAGCTCCACTTCCAGGGGCTTGCCGTTCCAGGCCACCACACTCACTTCCATGCCTTCTTTGAGGTACTTGCGGCTCTCTCCGATCTGCTTGGCGGTGAGACGGGTTTCCTCAAAGGTGCCCATGTCCATGAAGACGTAGTCCTCGGCTTCCATGTAGGTGTGCTGCAGGGTGGATTTCTCCAGCACGGCCTGGGGCAAGGTTTCGCCGGCCCTGAAGGTCTTCTCGACCACGTTGCCGCTTTGGACGGCCTTGAGCTTGGTGCGCACGAAAGCGGAGCCCTTGCCAGGCTTGACATGCAGGAACTCGACCACACGCCAGACCTGGCCATCGAGCTCGATCGAGGTGCCGGTACGAAAGTCGTTGCTCGAGATCATTCCGGCAGAACGTTTGAGGCGGATTGTACGGCTGTGCCAAAGTCCGTTCAGAGCTAGGCCTGAAGCAATGGATCCCAGTCAGAGGCGGGTTCAACTGGCGGCGAAGCCCTGGACATGCTGGCCCTTGGGCTGGTTGGGGGCCCTAGGGGCCGCTGGCTTGGGACCTCTCCTGGCAGCCCTGCTGCTGGTGGGGCTGCTCGCCCCTGGGCCCGCCTGGGCCTTCCTACCGCCCGGCAATGCCGTGACGGACCCGGCGGCGATCCTGCGGGATGCCCTGCCGATCGAGTCAGCCGATCTTCAGAAGCTGCAACACCAGCTGGAGGGCACCAGCGATGACCTGCGCGCCAAACGCTGGGGTGCCCTGAGCTCAAGCGTGCGCCGCAGCCAGGGGCAACTGGGCACCCGGGGCACGGCGATCACTGCCAGCCTGCCTCCGGC
>Ga0164294_10001511_pt1 | contig 21599 bp, 16 predicted proteins | sample GEODES005metaG_FD_111479 | JGI IMG/M metagenome (GOLD analysis project Ga0164294, IMG submission 111479) | Oligotrophic lake water microbial communities from Sparkling Lake, Wisconsin, USA - GEODES005 metaG | ecosystem: Environmental > Aquatic > Freshwater > Lake | place: USA: Sparkling Lake...
CAAGGATATCCATATCAGCAATCTCGATCAAGAGTTAACGGCACGTGATGGGCAGATCGCCAACTTAAGCCAAGTGGTACATGACAAGGATATCCATATCAGCAATCTCGATCAAGAGTTAACTGCACGTGATGGGCAGATCGCCAACTTAAGCCAAGTGGTACATGACAAGGATGTCCATATAGATAATTTGGGTCAAATAAAAATTGAGGACGACAAAGAGATCGCTGGCCTTCGGAGCGAGGCTGCTGAGCTGAATCGTGTTGTCGCCGCTATTTCGACGTCTGTTTCCTGGCGCTTAACTCAACCATTGAGGATGACTAGATTGGTTATTGAAAAGGGCTTGCACATAATAAAGAATAAAATTATCAACCGCGATAAATTTGATGGCGTATGGTATTTAAAGCGAAATCCTGATGTTGCGAAAAGTGGTATGGATCCCTACGATCACTATATCTCTTTTGGTAAAAAAGAAGGGCGTTTACCTTTGCCGGACCCTTTTATTAAGCGGAACATTAAAAGAATTCAGGTCGTATTTTCTATACTCCCAACCATTCTAATTTCTCATGGTGGAGTTATTCGGGTGGGGGTTAAAGTGTGTAAGGTATTCTCGAGGGAGGGCTGGGATGGGCTCGTGGAAAGAATCCTAAATTTAAAGGCGCGGACTGCAGGTTCCCTTTTTGCTTACCACAAATATATTGCCGCAATAGAGCCAAAAGATAAGGATCTAAAGGCCATGGCCAAGATGGTGGCACGTTTAAGTTATCGTCCAAAATTTTCTATAATTGTTCCAGTCTACAACGTTGATGCAAAATGGCTGACCTATTTCATCGAATCAGTTCTTGCTCAGGTTTATCCTGATTGGGAGTTATGTATTGCCGATGATTATTCCACATTGCCACATGTGAGGCCATTGCTAGAAAGTTTCGCGGCTAAGGATGATCGCATACGGTTGATGTTCCGAGATACAAACGGACATATATCTGCAGCGACGAATTCTGCACTAGAATTGGCCACTGGTGATTTTATTTGTTTAATGGACAATGATGATGAAATAGCACCGCACGCTCTGTACGAGTTCGCGTCGTTACTCAATGGCGATAAATCCATCGATATGATTTATAGTGACGAAGATAAAATCGACATGAATGGGAATCGTTACGAGCCATTCTTTAAACCGGATTGGTCACCGGAAGCACTAGAAGGGTGTATGTACACGGCGCACTTTGCATGCTACCGAATGAGTTTAGTTCGAGAAATCGGTGGGTTTCGCAGCAATTTTAACGGTGCCCAAGATTATGACTTTGTTTTGCGGTTCACTGAGTGTGCTGCAAAAATAGCGCATATTCCGAAAATCCTCTACCACTGGCGTGCGATACCCGGGTCAACCGCAGCCTCTATGGATGCTAAGGATTATGTACTTGACGCGGCTATTCGTGCATTAACAGAGCGTGCAGAGCGTGTAGCAGGTGGAGGTGAGGCCAGGTTGGGCTCTTACAGCGGCAGTTTCGATCTTCGGTATAGGATCAAAAATTCACCACTGGTGTCAATTGTCATTCCTTCGGCAGGTAGGATGGCCCATGTTAAAGGAAAAGATGTAGATTTATTACCTCAAGTTATCAGCTCGATTTATGAAAAATCGAACTATCGTAATTTTGAAATAATTATTGTTGATAATAATGATCTGCGTACTGAAACTATCGAGGCAATCAAATCTTACAACTGCAAGTTTGTACATTTTGAGGGCGATTTCAATATTGCAACAAAGATGAATATGGGAGCCAAAGTCGCCCGCGGCGAATATCTGTTATTCATGAATGATGACATTGAAGTCATTGCTCCTGACTGGATGGAATGCATGTTGCAATTGTGCCAACGCAAAGGTATTGGTGTTGTAGGCGCAAAATTACATTTTGAAAATGAATCATTGCAACATGTGGGGGTTGCTTTCTGGAATGGTTTGCCGGATCACATACACCGTGCATATCCGGGAAATTACCCCGGGCATTTTTTTAGCGCGGTGAGCAACCGTAATTATTTAGCAGTTACCGGTGCTGTGCTCATGACGAAACATGATTTATTTAAGTCCGTGGGAGGTTTTGATGAACAATTTCCGATAAACTACAACGATATTGATTACTGCTTGAAAGTATTTAATGAAGGATATAGAATTGTACTGGCATCCGGAGCGCAGTTGTTTCATTATGAAAGTGTATCGAGGGAAGCTCTTGTGGCGTCAGATGAAATCGATCTGTTTCAACATAAGTGGATGGATTTAGTATCTTACGATCCTTATTATAGCAGTTACTTTTACAATAATCCTCCGATGTTTGCACTGCGACATGAATGGACGACATTACCCGTTTTCGATCCAATAAAGTCGCCAGTATTGTCACATCATTAACCATAAAATTTGTTCAACGGAGTTAATATGCAATCAGTTTACCGCTCTTCATTGGTTTTATTTGCCCTTGCATTTCTATTAGGGGGATGCAGTCGAGATGATCAGGATCGAGTATTCCTGTCTAAGGAATGTTCGGTAGATAAACCGATAAGGAATACCGTTCAGGCTTTGGATGTTCCGCTTGATGTCGGAGGCTGGGCTTTTGATAAAGCAACAGGAAAGGTACATGATGATGTGTTTGTGAGGTTTATTTCTGAAGATAGAAAGAATGTTCGTGAATTTCAAGCAAAGCGCGGAACTCGTCGTCCGGATGTTGCTCGGGCTTACAACATACCAGCGGCTGAGCTTGCCGGCTTCGACCTTGCGGGCGCTAAAGCAGAGCTACCTGCAGGTCGTTATAGTGTTTATGTAGTACAAAAATCGGGGGAGGATCAAATCGTTTGCTCACCCGATTATGACATTGTATTAAAATAACAAATTGTTTACTTGATAGCGGTCTTCAAATATGAAACTGGTAATACTAGCTGGTGGACTAGGCACTCGTATTAGCGAAGAGTCGCATCTTCGTCCTAAACCCATGGTTGAAATAGGCGGTAAGCCGATTCTCTGGCACATCATGAAAATGTATTCTCATCATGGGATCAACGAGTTTGTTATTTGTCTCGGATACAAAGGGTACATGATAAAAGAGTATTTTTCAAACTACTTTTTGCACATGTCGGATGTTACATTTTCAATGCGCGATAACAAAATGGAGATTCTCCAGGAGTTCGCAGAACCATGGAAAGTAACCTTGGTGGACACTGGTGAGAACACGATGACAGGTGGCCGCCTCAAACGTGTGGCTCCTTTTATTGACAATGAAACTTTCTGTTTTACTTACGGTGATGGCGTTTCTGATATTGATATTTCGAAATTGATTGCTTTTCACAAGTCGTCTGGTCGGCAAGCCACAGTGACAGCAATTCAACCACCGGGTCGTTATGGTGCGCTGAACATAGAGCACGGTGCAGTGCATAACTTTCAGGAAAAACCAGCCGGTGATGGTGCCTGGATTAATGGAGGGTTCTTTGTTCTTGAGCCCAGTGCCCTAGAAAATATTGATGGAGATAACACGGTTTGGGAGCAGCAGCCACTGCAGCAGCTGGCGCTTAAAGGACAACTTTCGGCTTTTCAGCATGAAGGCTTCTGGCAGGCAATGGATACACTGCGTGAGAAGAATCACCTCGAAGATCTTTGGTCGTCGGGTAAAGCACCTTGGAAGAGTTGGTGATGTTATTTGGAAATATATTTAAGAATAAAAGAGTCCTTGTAACGGGGCACACCGGTTTCAAGGGGAGCTGGTTGGTTCTTTGGTTGCATATGATGGGTGCAAAAGTGGCTGGGATTTCATTGCCGCCCGAAAGCTCGCCAAATCATTGGAGTTTGCTAGGCCTTGGCGTCGAGTCTTTCCATATCGACATTCGTGATGAAGTCGCACTCCGGCATAAAATTATTGAAGTTGATCCAGAGATTGTGTTTCATTTGGCTGCTCAGCCATTAGTTCGACGCTCCTACCGTACTCCTCTGGAAACATGGGCTACCAATGTGATGGGTACAGCGAATGTGCTTGATGCCTGTCGGCAGGTGAAAAGTTTGGCTGCGATTGTCGTTGTGACTACCGACAAATGTTATGAAAACAAGGAATGGGTTTGGGGATATAGAGAGATAGATCCGCTTGGAGGGCATGATCCCTACAGTGCATCCAAGGGTGGAAGCGAGTTGGTCGCAGCCAGTTATCGCAGCTCTTTTTTTTATGCGCCTGGCACCACCTTACTGGCAACCGCACGTGCAGGCAATGTGATCGGTGGCGGAGATTGGTCTGAAGACCGGCTTATTCCAGATCTGGTCCGTGCTGCACAAGGTAAAAAGTCTTTGGAAATTCGTTCGCCCAAAGCAACCCGCCCTTGGCAACATGTGTTGGAATGCCTTTCAGGTTACCTTTTGCTGGGTCAGCAACTTCTGGAAGGAAATGCTTCTAGAGCAGAAGCTTGGAATTTCGGCCCCGATCGTGAAGGAAACCGCCAAGTAAGGCAAGTGCTGGTGTCCTTGCAGGCGAATTGGCCGGGCGTGGAATGGAATTGCAGTGCTGCTCCCCAGCTACATGAAGCCCAATTGCTGCATCTGGACAGCGGCAAAGCCCGCGAAAAGCTATCTTGGCGTCCGGTGTGGACATTTGATGAGGGTGTTGCAGCAACTGCAGAATGGTATCGCGCATGGATAGATCGGGGTGATGTGGTTAGCTTGGATCAATTACATCGCTACATCAAAATGGCGAATGAGCGTGGGCTTTGCTGGGCCGGGGATGCACTTCCATGAAGCAGGTAGAGACGAGTATCGCTGGGGTTTGGGTTATTGAGAGCGAAACTTTTAAAGATAATCGGGGAGCATTCTCTAGAATTTATTGTTCGCATGAATTGCAAGCAATTCTTGGTAAGAGACTCATTGCTCAGATTAATCGTTCGGTGACTCGCAGCGTTGGCGCAGTCAGGGGGTTGCATTATCAAAATGCCCCTCACGCGGAAATGAAAATTGTCCGCTGTCTAAAAGGTCGTGTTTTCGACGTAGCGGTTGATCTGCGTGAAGGCTCGCCTACCTTCCTGAAATGGACTGCCGTTGAACTAACACCGGAAAATCATCTTGCATTCATGATACCTGAGGGGTGTGCCCATGGGTTTCAGGTGTTGGAAGAGGATAGCGAATTACTGTACCTGCACACGGCATTTTATACGCCAGATGCCGAAGGAGCGGTCAGGTTCGATGACCCAAGAATTGGCGTGAACTGGCCACTAGCACCAACTGACCTCTCTACGAGGGATCTAAGTCACATGCATTTAAAAGAAAATTTCAAAGGAATCGTTTTATGAAATGTCGTCATTGCCACGCTGAGTTGAAACATCTATTTCTTGATCTTGGCCATGCTCCTCCTTCAAATGCCTACCTGTCCAAAGAGGACTTGCTCGCTCCAGAGACAACCTTTCCCTTGACATTGTATGTGTGCGACCAATGCTGGCTAGTGCAAACCGAGGACTATGCTGAGGCAGACAAACTTTTTTCTCGAGACTACGCCTACTTTTCATCCACTTCGCAGACTTGGCTGCATCATGCCGCTCGTTATGCGGAAGAGATTACAAAGCGTTTAGGGTTAACAAAGAGTAGTTTTGTCATCGAGGTGGCCTCCAATGACGGTTATTTGCTTAAAAACTTTATCGCTGCCGGTATTCCATGTCTTGGCGTGGAGCCAACGGACAGTACGGCTGACGCGGCTGAAAAAATTGGTGTGCCTGTGTTGCGTGAATTCTTTGGTGTGGCCACGGCCACAGACTTAGCTGCAGGCGGAAAATGTGCTGATCTGATCTGTGGCAACAATGTCTACGCACATGTCCCAGACATTAATGACTTTACGCAGGGCTTGCGTATCGCGTTGAAGGAAGGGGGTACAGTTAATCTGGAGTTCCCACATTTAATGCGTCTAATTGAGCAAAATCAGTTTGATACGGTCTATCATGAGCACTTTTCTTATCTTTCACTGTCTTCTGTTTCCCGTATATTTGCCTGGGCCGGATTGCGGGTTTTTAATATTGAAGAGCTAACTACCCATGGCGGCAGCCTTCGTATTTATGGGTGCCATGACAGTGACCCAAGAGCCACGGAGCCCGTTGTATTGGACTTGCTCGAAAGAGAGAAAAAATTTGGATTGCTAAAACTCAATGTGTACCAAGAGTTTCAGCAGAAAGCAGATAAAGTCAAAAATGACTTTCTTGCTTTCTTGATCGAGCAAAAGCGTTCAGGCAAATCTGTCGCGGCGTATGGTGCTGCCGCAAAGGGAAATACCCTTATGAATTACGCCGGCATCAAACTCGATCTGATTGATTTTGTTTGCGATGCGGCTCCTTCAAAACAAGGCCAATTTATGCCTGGAAGTCACATCGCAATTCTTCATCCCACAGAACTTGCCAAGCGCATGCCTGACTGGGTGATTATCTTTCCATGGAATATTGCTGACGAGGTTGTCCAGCAACAGCAACAAGTACTTTCATGGGGAGGGAAGTTTGTCATTGCGGTGCCTGAACTGAAGATTCTTTCATGAGGGTAATGGTTACCGGGGCTACGGGATTCGTGGGGAGGCATGTCGTTGAAGCATTGCTTGTTGATGGACATTCCGTTATAGCAATATCCCGTGATCTAAAACGGGCTCAAAAAATGCCATGGTTTGATCGTGTCGATTATAAGCAGTGCGACTTACACGAAAGTTTCCAGCACTTGTTGCGACCTGATGTACTTCCTGACGCAATCGTACATCTCGCTTGGCCTGGCCTTCCAAATTACTCGGATTTTTTTCACATTAGCAAAAATTTGCCCGCTGACTTGGCCTTTTTGGAAGCTGCGGTCAAGGCGGGGGTGTCTCATTTATTGGTCGCAGGAACATGCCTTGAGTACGGCATGCAATACGGCCCATTGGCTGAGGAGATGGAAACTGCCCCTACGACGCCATATGGTTTTGCCAAGGACGCTTTACGTAAAGCGCTCCAATTGCTGCAAACCGAAAGACTATTCACATTGCAATGGATGCGTCTCTTTTATATGTATGGTGACGGTCAAAATAAAAACAGCCTGCTAGCCCAGTTAGACCGCGCAATTGATGCGGGGCTGCCGGTTTTCAATATGTCGATGGGTGATCAATTACGCGATTATCTGCCCATTCAGTTGGTCGCCAAATATCTCTGTTTTGTACTTAAATATCCAGCTGTAGATGGGGTAATCAATTGTTGTAGCGGAAATCCAGTTTCGATTTTCGATCTTGTTCAAAAACGATGTGGTGAGAGGGGCGTGGATATGAAATTTAATAGGGGCTACTATCCTTACCCAAGCTACGAGCCTCTAGCATTTTGGGGTACGACAACAAAGCTTCATCAAGTCAGCGGTCTTTTGCATGATCTCGATAACTTGTGAAAGTCATGGTGATTCTCCCCTTTTGTAAGGGTCGCAGAAGTAGAAACGTTACTCGGCCATGGCTAGTCGCGGCTTGGGTGTGAACCCGCCCAAGCCCATGCTGGGGTAGGGGGATTGCCATCGGTCTTTACAACTTACCAAAACATTCTTTTAGCAACGTCGCCACGCTGTCCTCCACATTGCCAACTGTCAGGTTGACATGCGCTTCGGCAGGCAAGGGCGGTTCGTACAGACTGTTTATACCAGTCATATTAGGTATCTGACCGCTGCGGGCTTTTTTGTAAAGGCCTTTAGGGTCCCGCTGCTCGCACAGCGCTAGCGGCGTATCGACAAAGACTTCCACAAAATTTTCTCCGCCAATCAGGCGGCGCGCCATCTCGCGCTCGGCGCGAAAGGGGCTGATAAATGCCGTTAGTACGATCAGGCCAGCGTCCATCATCAGCTTTGCCACTTCGGCTACGCGGCGTATGTTTTCCACCCGGTCTGCATCGGTAAACCCCAGGTCTCTGTTCAGGTCCTGACGGACGTTGTCGCCATCCAAGATATAAGTGCGCTTGCCCTGCGCGTGCAGCGCTTTCTCTAGGGCGTTGGCGATGGTAGATTTGCCTGAGCCGGACAAGCCGGTAAACCAAATGACAAGGCCCGCGTGGCCGTTGAGGTGCTCTCGGTCACTGCGCGTGATGCTCAGCGCCTGGCGGTGCACGTTTTGTGCGCGGCGCAGGTTGTGCCGCACCATGCCCGCTGCCACTGTGGCATGGGTGAACCGGTCTACCACAATAAAGCCGCCCAGCGCCTTGGACGCCTCAAAGCTGTCAAACACGACGGGCTTGCTCAATGCCAGGGTGCACACCGCGATGTCATTGAGCGCCAGTTGGCGGCAGCTTTCGTGTGCCAGCGTGTCGATGTTGATGCGGTGCTTGATGTTGGTGATGGACGCGGCGGCCCATTGGCTGACCAGTTTGATTTCGTAGCTGCGCCCGATCAGGCCTGCGTCTTCATGCATCCAGATCAGCGTGGCTTCGAACTGGTCAGTCATTTGCAGAGGTGTATCCGCGCCGGACAGCACATCACCGCGCGATACATCGATGTCGCGGTCCAGCACCAGCGTGACGGCACGGCCTGCGTTGCAATCGCCCAAGTCGCCGTCCATGGTGCAGATGCGCGCTAGTTGCGCGATCTGTCCCGAGGCGGTAACCCGCAGCGCATCGCCCACCGCCAGCGTTCCTGCTGCCAGCGTGCCGTTTAGGCCGCGCGCTCCGTCTGGCGCACGGGTGACGGACTGCACCGGAAACACAACGCCTGTCGTACCGCCCAGCGCATCGGCCGCCGTACTCTGTGGCAAGGCCACTGTTTCCAAATAGTCCAGCAGCGTGGGTCCCCGGTACCAGGGCATGCGAGCAGAGTGCAGGGTGAGGTTGTCACCATGTACGGCCGACAAGGCTATGGCGGTGATGCTGGCAAAACCCAGGGTCTGTGCTACGGCGCGAAAACTGCGTTCGATGTCATGGAATACGGCAGAGTCGAAATCCACCAAATCCATTTTGTTGATTGCCAGCACCACATGGCGTATGCCCATGAGCGAGACCAAATGCGCATGGCGCCGCGTTTGGCTGAGCAGTCCCAGGCGTGCATCAACCAGCAGCAGCGCTACATCGGAGGTAGATGCGCCCGTCACCATATTGCGCGTGTACTGCGCATGGCCTGGTGTATCGGCCACGATAAAACTGCGCTTTGGCGTAGAAAAATAGCGGTAAGCCACGTCGATGGTGATGCCTTGTTCACGCTCCGCAGCCAGTCCGTCCACCAGCAAGGCGAAGTCGATTTGATCGCCTCGGGTGCCATGGCGCTTGGAGTCCTGTTTCAATGCGGCAAGTTGGTCGTCCGGCACCTGATGCGCTTCCCACAGCAAGCGTCCGATCAAGGTGCTTTTGCCGTCATCCACACTGCCGCAGGTGATGAAGCGCAGCAGTTCTTTGTCTGCTTGACGAGCCATCCATTGGTTAACGGATACATCGGCCCTTTGTGTTCTGGGGTCTGTAATCGCTACGTTTTTTTCCCGGCGTGCCATCAGAAATAGCCCTCTTGCTTTTTCTTTTCCATGCTGCCGGCGCTGTCAGTGTCAATCTTGCGGCCTTGGCGTTCGGAGTCACGTGCGTTGATCAACTCGCCCAAAATCTCTTGCGGCGTTCGCGCAAGGGATTCGACCGCGCCGCTAAGCGGGTAGCAGCCCAGGGTGCGAAAGCGCACCTTGCGGATCTCGATCTTGTCGTCTGGCTTCAAGCGGCAGCGCGCGTCGTCCACCATCATGATCATGTCTTTGCGTACTACCACCGCGCGTGGCTTGGCAAAGTACAGCGGAACCACGGGCAGTTCTTCTTGCCAGATGTATTGCCAGACGTCCAGCTCGGTCCAGTTGGAAAGCGGAAACACCCGGATGCTCTCGCCCGCACTTTTACGGGTGTTGTACAGATTCCAAAGTTCGGGGCGTTGGTTTTTTGGATCCCAGCGATGACTGGCGCTGCGGAACGAAAACACCCGCTCTTTGGCACGCGATTTTTCTTCATCGCGGCGCGCACCACCGAATACCAAGTCAAAGCTGTGGTGATCCAGCGCCTGCTTCAGGCCTTCGGTTTTGGTGATGTCAGTGTGCAGCGCCGAACCGTGGTCAAAGGGGTTGATGTCGCGGGCTATGGCATCCGGGTTGGTGTGTACGATGAGTTGCATACCGCTCTCTTGCGCCACGCGGTCGCGGAACAAATACATCTCCTCAAACTTCCAGCGCGTATCCACATGCAAGAGCGGAAACGGCGGCTGCGCGGGGTAAAAAGCTTTGCGCGCTAGGTGCAGCATCACGCCGCTGTCCTTGCCTATTGAATAAAGCATCGCCGGCTTATCCGACTCGGCCACCGCTTCGCGCAGGATGTGAATACTTTCGTCTTCTAAGCGCTGTAACTGTGGGGCTTTGGCCCGAAGACTAGATGTTTTGCGATGGTGCTTTGGCGCTGGGGGCGCTAGCACCGGGCGGTAGGCTTGCGGGTAGATGTGGATGTGGCCGCTGCCCGCCCACTCCCTTAAATAGGCTGTGAGCGGGCCGTGGGCAAACAGGGCGATGGTTTTGCCGATATGGCTTTGTAGCGCCATGACGCTGTGCCACAGGCTGTCCGCATCGTCTTTACTCAGCGGCAGCCACCAACGCTCGCCCCGGGCGTCATTGGCAAAAAGGCAGCGAGCGCCCCCCGGCAATTGGTCCAACTCCACAAACACTACCCGCTGCCGCTGCTTGCGGGCTTGGCCTAGCGCCCAGTCCAGCACGAGGCGGTTAGGCGCGCGGCCTAGCTCGTCGGTCAGATGGGTTTCAGAAATTTCTGGAGGCAAAAGGCCGAGCGACTGAACCTGCCGCTCGGCAGAGCGCTTGTTGTTTACCTTGCCCAGGCTCTGCAAGCGGAAATACGCCAGCGCCAAATCCCATACCTGTTCGGCGTCTAGGCCGAGCAGCGATGGGTTTTGGCTTGTCGCAATTTGTCGCATAAGATTAATTTTCGTGGAGTTTAGGAGTATTTACATTGGGATGACATTTTTATTTGAATAAATTTTATTTTGCGTCAATTTTTCGGCTTGCGACGAATCTGACAATGTCTTTTGTGGCGGCCTAGTAAAGGCATAAAAGCGCCTTCGATGGGTGCCAGCCTGTCATTCACGGTGACAGTACAACTCATTGCGATGGCTAAGGTCGGCAACCCATGTAGATCTGCACAAAGTACATTTCTTTCATTAAGTCTGCGGCGTTAAGTCAACCGGGTTAGCTGTCTCCAAACTGGCAGTCGGCTGATAATCCGACCATATCCACGCCCCCCGCCTCATCAAAATGTCTCAGACCGCCCCCGCCTCAAATATCCCCGCATCACTCATCCCCGTCATCCTATGCGGCGGTGCCGGCTCGCGTCTGTGGCCCGTCTCCCGCGACACCCACCCCAAGCCCTTCATCACCTTGGCCGACGGCCAGAGCCTGCTGCAAAAAGCCTTCGTCCGCGGGGCCACGCTGCCCGGCGTCTCCCAGGTGCTCACGGTCACCAACCGCGAGCTGAGCTTCAAGACCCAGGACGCCTTTGCTCCGGTCAACCCCAAGGGCCTTGCGACCAGCTTCATCCTCGAGCCCTTCGGGCGCAACACCGCCCCGGCCATCGCCGCCGCCGCGCTACATATCGCGCAGACGGTGGGCGAGGACGCGATCCTGTTGGTGTTGGCCGCCGACCATCTGATCGCCGACCAGGCCGCTTTCGCGGAGGCGGTGGCCCAGGCCACGTCCCTAGCTGCTACGGGCAGGCTGGTCACCTTCGGCATCCACCCGGACGCGCCCGAGACCGGCTACGGCTACATCCAAGCTAAGGGATACACGGTGCTGCGATTCGTTGAGAAGCCCCCGCTGGAAAAGGCCCAGGCTTATCTGGCCAGCGGTGACTTCTTCTGGAACGCCGGCATTTTTTGTTTTTCAGCGGGCGCGGTTCTGCGCGAGATGGAGGCCCATTGCCCTCAGCTGCTTGCCGCAACCCGCGCCTGCATATCCCAATCCCGCAGTGCGCACGGCGACGGTTTTGCGCAACTTACGCTGGACGCACCGACTTTTGAGGCGGTGCCCGACGACTCGATCGACTACGCACTAATGGAAAAATCCGCGAAGGTCGCAATGGTGCCTTGCAATATCGGCTGGAGCGATATCGGCTCCTGGTCGGCGCTGGGCGACCTGGACGCTCCTGACGCGCAAGGCAACCGTATCCGTGGCGAAGCTTTGTTGCACGACACCCGCGACACCACCATCCACAGCAGCCAACGCCTGGTCGGCGCGGTCGGGCTGGACCACCTGATCATCATCGACACGCCCGACGCGCTGCTGGTGGCTGACAAGGGCCGTGCGCAGGATGTGAAGCACATTTACGCGCAGCTCAAAGCCAGCAGCCATGAGGCGCACAAACTGCACCGTACGGTACACCGGCCCTGGGGCACTTACACGGTTTTAGAAGAGGGACCTGGCTTTAAGATCAAGCGCATCGAGGTCAAGCCCGGCGCGGCGCTCAGCCTGCAAATGCACCACCATCGCAGCGAACACTGGGTCGTGGTCAGCGGCGTGGCCATGGTGATCAATGGCGCGCGCGAAATCATGATTCACACCAACGAGTCCACCTTCATACCCGCCGGCCAACAACACCGCCTGACCAACCCCGGCAAGACGCCCTGCGTGATGATCGAGGTGCAAAGCGGCGGCTATTTGGGCGAGGACGACATCGTGCGTTTTGATGACCAATACGGGCGTGTGCCCGTCCAGGGCGCGCAGGACTAGGCCATGGCTAAATTCCCTGCTCTCTTCTGCTCTTTTTTGGCGCTTCCGCTGAGCGCTAGTCCCGCTGTCGCTGGAACTTTCACCGCCAACTGGACCTATACGGTCAAGGTGGTCAAGGGCAGCGGCCCGCCGCCCACCGACCTCGCCTCCAGGGCTATTGCTGCCGCAGCACAAGCCGTTGGCGTGGTGACGGTGGCAACCGGCACCGACGCCGGCAACTTTGACGGCAAGCGCTTCGGCCTGAACTCCAACCTGGTGGGCTCCAACATCTTCGTGGTGGTCGACTCCAACCTCAACTTCACCCGGCAGTCCCAGGGCCTGATGGACAGAGCCACTCTGCAGACCATGCGCTACACCGACAAGCGGGGTAGTACTCCGACGATGGAATTCACGGCTCTGCCAGCTCAGAAGCTGCTGCGGTTTAACGATGGCAAGGGTGGGGTGCGCACTGAGCCGATGACAACCCCCGTGGTCGATATGGCGGTCTTCCCGTACACCTTCGTCGGGTTGCCCGCACCCAAGACCGCGCAGCGCATCGCCCTCACTGACGGCAAGTCGGTCTTTCAGTTGGTGCTGACCCCGCGTCCGGAGCCCTGGCAGGTCAAGGGGCGCGCGTTGCCGGTGGTCCGGCTGTCGGGCTCAGCGGGCGGCGCGACCCTGGAGCTATGGGTGCGGGAGTCGGACAGCTTTCCTGTTAAGGTCCGGCTTGGCGTCTCCGACAAGTACGGTGCCATTTTGGACCAGGACATCGTGGCCCTCCCCGAGGCCACACTGACCCGCTGATCAGGTCACAGCGGCTTTGCCCGCAAAGCGCCTCTCGCGCCATTCACCGCTTTCCAACACCTTTTTCAGCTGTTCGACTGCATTCCAGATATCGGCAAAGCCCAGGTACAGCGGCGTGATGCCGAAGCGCAGGATGTCGGGCTGCGCGGCTCCGTCACCTGCACGGAAGTCACCAATCACCCCGCGCGCGATCAGTGCCTGCACGATGGCGTAGGCGCTTTGCGGCGAATCAACTTCGCGGTGCGTCAAAGACACTTGCGAGCCGCGCCGTCCGTGTTCCAGCGGCGTGGCAATCCCCAAACCGAGGCCCGTGCAGCGCTGCTCCACCAGTTCCATGAATAGGTCACTGAGTGCCAGCGACTTGGCGCGCAGCGCCGCCATGCCGCCCAGCGTGTGGGCCGCGTCAAAGACGTCCAGTGCCGCGTCCATTACCGCCATGCTGATAACCGGTGGCGTGCCGCATAAAAACCGCGCCATGCCGGGCGCGCTTTGGTAATCGGGCGTGAATGCGAAGGGCGCAGCGTGGCCGAACCAACCGGTCAGCGGCTGCAGCCACGGCAGGTCGGTGCGCGAGACGTGGCGCGCATGCGCCCAGACAAAGGCGGGCGCGCCAGGCCCGCCATTCAAAAATTTGTACCCGCAGCCCACGGCGAAGTCTGCATCAGCGCCATGGAGGTTCACCGGTACCGCGCCAGTGCTGTGCGCCAGGTCCCATATCACCAGCGCGCCCGCCGCGTGGGCCGTTGCCGTGGTGGCGGCCATGTCGTGCATGGCCCCGGTGCGGTAGTTCACATGGGTGAGCAGCAGGACCGCAACCTTCGAATTCAGTGAAGCCGCGATCGCCTCAGGCTCCACCATTTCCAGCGTGCAGCCATGCGCCTGGCAAACGCTTTGCGCGATGTAGAGGTCGGTGGGGAAGTTGTGCTGCTCGCTCAGGACCACGGTCCTTCCCGGCGAATCGGCAGCGGCAATGGCGAGCGCGGCGGACAACACCTTGAACAGGTTGACCGAGGTGCTGTCGGTTGCGACCACCTCGTGCGGCTGCGCGCCGATCAGTGGCGCAATTCGCGCGCCTACGCGCTGCGGCATATCGAACCAAGCCGCGTCATTCCATGAGCGGATCAGCCCCTGCCCCCATTCCTGCTCCACCACCTGCACCGCCCGCGCCGCAGCGCTACGGGGTAGGGGCCCCAGTGAATTGCCGTCGAGATAGATCAGGTCCGCAGGCAAGGCGAAGTGCCCGCGCAAACTCCGTAGCGGATCGGCGGCATCGCGTGCCAGGCAGTCGGAAAGGGTGTGCATCGGCAGGGAGGGCGAGTTGGCAAAGGCTGCGACAGTACCACCGCGCCATTTCGCGCGACCCGTGGTGAAATGCGCGCCCGCGCCCTTTTTAGAGAACGCTATGAACCCCGCAACCCCCAACCCCGATCGCGCCGCTGCGAGTTCAGCGCGGCGATGGCGCACGTTCGGGGCAGCCTGCGCCGGTCTGTGTTTCACGCTGTGCGCCGCTGCTGAACCCGCGATCTACCTGCTTGGCGAGGTCCACGACAACCCCGAGGGCCACGCGCTGCGGCTGGAGAAAATTACGGACATTGTCCGCAGCGCAACGCATCCGGTGATCGCCATGGAGCAGTTCGACCGCGAAAAGCAAGCGGCGCTGAGCGCCGCGCAGCAAGACTGCCCGGACGCGGCATGTGTCATCGCGAAGGCAGGCGGCAAGGGTTGGGACTGGGATTTTTACAAGCCGGTGATCGATCTCGCCTTGCGCCAGCGCATTCCACTCGTGGCCGCCAACGTCTCTGCGCAAGATGCGCGCCTGGTTGTGCGTGACGGCCTGGGCGCGGCCCTGAGCGCACAGCTCCGCGACGCATACGGTTTGGATGCCGGCGTTCCATCCGAGGTGGATGCGATCCAGCGGGAGGCGGTCTTCCAAGGCCATTGCCGCATGGTCCCCAAATCGGCATTAGGCGGAATGGCCTTGGCGCAGGTGGCGCGGGACGTGTGGATGGCGCACGTGCTGCGCGAGCACCCGCAGTCCACCGTGTTGCTGCTGGCCGGCAACGGCCATGTGCGCAAAGACGCCGGGGTCTACCACTGGCTGTCCCCGGCGGAGCGCCAGCGCACACAGGTACATGCCTACCTTGAAGCGCCCGATTCTGAGGACGCAGCGCTGTTTGACCAGACACACCCCATTGCGGCGGTGAAACGCGAAGACCCGTGCGCAGCCTTTCGGGCGGATACTGGAAATGCCGCCCGGCCCTGAAGCCCTCGACCTAAAATCAGCTCACTGCCGCGTGCCCTGCCGCCTCATACCGAAGCGGGATGCACCGGCCGCATCCGGACCACCTATGCCACGGCACATCCTTGACGAATCCCATCTCCATCCTGCTATTCGCGACGCCGTCGCCCGCAGCCATGAATCCATTGTTCTGGAAGTCCAAACTGCCATAGCGCGCCACGCAGTGGTGGTGGTGGGCATGAAGTCCAACCCCTTTGTCGGCAAAGCGCGTGCGGTGCTTGACGCGGCAGCCATCCAGTACCACTACATGGAATACGGCAGCTACCTCAGCCAGTGGCGCTTGCGCACTGCGTTGAAGATGTGGACCGGCTGGACCAGCTTTCCCATGGTCTTTGTCAAAGGTGTGTTGGTTGGCGGTGCCAACGACCTCAAGGCCTTGGACGAGTCGGGCCAGCTCCGCGATATGTTGGGCTGACATCGGCATACCGAGGCGCTGAACCGGAGATGCAGGTACTTCATGTCTGATTCACCAACCGCAAGCCTTCCGCCGGACCCCACAGTCTTTGCCCGGTTCCAGGCTGCACGTCAACACCAAAAGGCTGGCGCCTTGCAGCAGGCCCAACAAGCCTATGAAGACATCCTGACCCAAGAGCCTGCGCACGCGGGCAGCCTGCACATGCTAGGCCTGATCCTTGCGCAAACCGGGCAGACGCAGCCGGGCGTGGACCTGTTGTGCCGCGCCCTGGAGTTGGAGCCCCATAACGCACAGGCCTATTACGGGCTGGGTTTCGCGATGTGCAAGCTCAAGCAATTCGCCGCCGGTATTGAATGCTACGACACGGCCATGTCGCTGCGACCGCAATTCGCCGAGGCTGCGTGCGACAAGGGCAGCGCGCTGATTGAACTCAATCGCTGCTTGGAGGCGGTGGAGAGTTTCGATCTGGCTATCAACTGGCGTCCTGACTACGCCGAGGCCTATGTCTATCGCGGTAATGCGCTCAGGGGTTTGCAAGAAGATGCGCTTGCGGTCCAAAGCTTTGAGGCGGGCTTGGCGATCAACCCCGCCTTTGCCAGCGGCCATCTGAATCTGGGTAACGCCTTGCTGGCACAGGGGGATTACGAAGGCGCCTTGGCATCGTACGACCGGACAATTACTTTGCGCCCGGGCGACGCCATGGCCTACTCCAACCGCAGCGGCGTACTCAAGCATCTCCACCGTTTTGATGAGGCCTTGCGCAGTTGTGAAAGCGCGGTCGCGCTGGCCCCGGACTTTGCGTTTGGCCACTGGAACCACAGTCTCTTGCTGCTTTTGATGGGTGATTTGCGCGCGGGTTTTGAGAAGTACCACCTGCGCTGGCAGACCGATACATTCCAGGTCATCCGCCGCAACTTTCCCAAGCCCATGTGGTTGGGACAGGAAGACTTGAAAGGTCAAACTGTTTTGATTCACACCGAGCAGGGCTTGGGCGACACCATCCAGTTCGCCCGTTATGCGCAGGTGCTGGCCGAGCGCGGTGCCCGGGTGATTTTCGAGGTGGAGCCCGCGCTCTACGACTTGCTCCGCACCCTGCCCGGGGTCGACACGCTGGTGCGCCAGCGCGACCCATTGCCCGCCTTCGACCTGTACTGCCCGCTCATGAGTTTGCCCATCGGCTGTGGGACCACGCTAGACACGATTCCCCGCGCCGTTCCGTATCTGCGCACCAACCCCGCCAAGGTGTGGGCATGGCAGGAGCGGTTGGGTTCCAAAACCCGCCCGCGCGTGGGCTTGGTCTGGAGCGGCAGCACAACGCACAAGGCAGACCACTTGCGCAGCCTGGAGCTGTCAGCACTGCTGAATGCCTTACCCGATGGGTTTGATTACGTCAGCCTGCAAAAGGAAATCCGCCCCGGCGACAAGGTTGCGGTGCAGGCCAGCGGCATGGCCCATTACGGGGACGATTTGCTCAGCATGGACGACACGGCGGCGCTGTGCGCCTGCATGGACTTGGTGATTGCCGTGGACACCAGCGTGGCACATTTGGCCGGGGCTTTGGGCCTGCCCGTGTGGGTGCTGCTGCCGCACATGCCCGACTGGCGCTGGCTGCTGGAGCGCAGCGATTCGCCTTGGTATCCCAGCGCCCGCTTGTACCGCCAGCAGCATCGCAGCGACTGGAGCGCGCCGCTGGCGCAGCTGCGGGCGGATCTTCTGACCCGTTTTTAGGCCGTTGTTTCTTCCAGCTGGCTGCTCAGGTTCAGCCAGGTCTCTTCCAGTTCGGCCAGCTCCGTAGTCACGGTTTTGAGCTGTTTGCCCCAATCGGCCAATTGCGCCGGAGTGGCGCTGTGGCCCATTTGCGCCTCCAGGCTTTCACGCTGGGTATTGAGCAGTTGCATGCGCGCCTCGGTCTGTTGCAACTGCTTTTTCCATTGCTTGTGTTCGGGCTTGGGCGCTGCTTTGGCCGTGGCTGCAAGCGCTGCCTGTTTTACCTGGGCTTGCGCGGCAGCGGTCGCCGCGTTGCCCGCGCGTTTGGCTTCCTCGCGCTGGCGTTTAGCCTCATCAAGCAGGTAGCGCTGGTAGTCGTCCAGATCGCCGTCAAAGGGCTCGACTCCGCCGCGCGTAACCATCCAGAACTCGTCGCACACCGCACGCAACAGCGCCCGGTCGTGGCTGACCAGCATGACCGTGCCCTCAAACTCGTTGAGCGCCATGGACAGCGCCTCGCGCGTGGCCAGGTCCAGGTGGTTGGTCGGCTCGTCCATCAGCAAGAGGTTGGGCCGTTGCCAGACGATCATGCACAAGACCAGCCGTGCTTTTTCGCCGCCGCTCATGCTGCCCACGGCCTGCTTGACCATGTCGCCGCTGAAATTGAAGGTGCCCAAGAAGCTGCGTAAATCCTGCTCACGCGTGGCCTGGCCCTGGATTTTGCCCAGCGCGGTCATCTCGCGCACCAGACGGATCATGTGCTCCAGCGGCGTGTCCGCCGGGCGCAGCACATCCAGCTCTTGCTGCGCGAAATAGCCGATGTTGAGGCCGCGTCCCTCAGTCACCTCGCCGCCCAGCGGTTGCAGGTCGCGGGCAATGGTTTTCACCACGGTCGATTTGCCCTGGCCGTTGGCTCCCAGAATGCCGATGCGCTGCCCGGCCAGCACCGATTTGCTGACGTTGCGCACGATGACCGTGGGCGGCGTGTCCGCTGGCGCATCGTCAGGCGCAGGGTAACCAAAGCTCACGCCCTGCATGGCCAGCATGGGGTTAGGCAGATTGGCGGGTTCTTTGAACTCGAAGGTGAAGTCGGCATCCGCCAACAGCGGGGCGATTTTTTCCATGCGGTCCAGCGCCTTGACCCGGCTTTGCGCCTGCTTGGCTTTGCTGGCCTTGGCCTTGAAGCGCGCGATGAACTTTTGCAAATGCGCAATCTTGTCTTGCTGCTTGGAATACGCGTTTTGTTGCAGCTCCATCTGCTCGGCGCGCATGTCTTCGAACTTGCTGTAGTTGCCGCCGTAGCGCACCAATTTACCCGCGTCGATGTGCAGCGTCACATTGGTCACCGCGTCCAAAAACTCCCGGTCGTGGCTGATCACCACCATGGTGCCTTCGTAGCGCTGCAGCCAGGCCTCCAGCCACACCAAGGCGTCCAAGTCCAGGTGATTGGTTGGCTCGTCGAGCAGCAGCAAATCCGAGGGGCACATCAGCGCGCGCGCCAGCTGTAAGCGCATGCGCCAGCCGCCGGAAAAACTATTGACCGGGTTTTCCAACTCTGCAGTCTTGAAGCCCAGGCCCAGGATCAGCGCCTGCGCCCGCGCGGGGGCGTCGTGCTCGCCGGCATCATGCAGCGCCATGTAGGCGTGGCCCATGCGGTCGCCATCGTCTAAGGCCTCGGCTGCTGCGACTTCGGCGCGCGCGTCGAGCAACACGGTGTCGCCCTCGATCACAAAGTTGGTCGCGCTTTGATCGGTCTCGGGCATGTCCTGGGACACCTGGCCCATGCGCCACTGCGTGGGGATGTAGTACTCGCCCGCGTCTTCGTGCAAGCCGCCGTTGAGCAAGGCGAACAGGGATGACTTGCCCGCGCCGTTGCGCCCGACCAGGCCGACTTTTTCACCGGGGTTGATGGTCACGGTCGCACCATCGAGCAAGACCTTGGCGCTGCGGCGCAAGGTCACGTTTTTCAGAGTAATCATGTCAGCGGTGTGGGGTCCTGGAAAGGGCCGGATAAAGAGGCGAGCGCGGGACGCTGGATGAGCACCACCTGGTCTTCGCCTGCGCTCGTTGAAAGCCACAGGCAGGGCAGGGTGGGAAAGGCGGCTTCAAAGTGAGCCCGCTCATGTCCAATTTCCAGCACGAGGACCGCATTGTCGGTCATCCGTATGACCAGTTGCGGCAGCATCGCGCGCACAAAGTCCATGCCGTCGCTGCCACCGCCGCGGTTGCCGTCCAGTGCCAGCGCGGGTTCCACCAAAAATTCAGCTGGCAGCGCCGCCATGCTCTGCGCGTTCACATACGGTGGGTTGCACAGAATCAGGTCAAACGGGCCGTCTGCATGCAGTTCGGGTGCAGCCAGGCCATCGGATTCGACGAGTTGCACACGGTCTTGCAAGGCGTGTTGCGCCACATTAATGTGGGCGACGGCCAAGGCGTCCGTTGAGATGTCAGAGCCCAGCACCTGCGCTGCCGGATACACATGCGCGGCAATGATGGCCAGACTGCCGTTGCCGGTGCAGATATCAAGCACGCGGGCAGGCGTATCGCCCACAAAATAGTCCAGCGATCCGTCCACCAGCACTTCGGCAATCAGCGAACGCGGAACAATCGCCCGCTCGTCCACATAAAAACTCCAGCCCTGCAACCAGGCTTGCTTTGTGAGGTAGGCCGCTGGTTTGCGTGTGCGGATGCGCTCGTCGATGAGCGCCAAGGCTGCTGCCACCGCTTGCGCATCCGGCTGCACCGTATCGGTCGCGTCAATATCGGTATCGAGCGGCAGGCCCAAGCGCCACAAGACCAGCCAGGCGGCCTCGTCATGGGCGTTGGTGGTGCCGTGGCCGAACGCCACCTGGGCCTCGTCGAGCAGCGCAGCACCGCGCTCCACCAGCGCGGCCAGGCTCATGCCAGGCCGGCGAGTTTTTCAAGGACCCTGCGGTAAATGTCTTTGAGCGGCTCGATGTCTTCCAAGCGGATGTGCTCATCGATCTTGTGGATGCTGGCGTTGGGCGGCCCGAGCTCCACCACCTGGGAACAGATTTGCGCCAGAAAGCGGCCGTCGCTGGTGCCGCCGGTGGTCGATAACTCCGTGGCGATGCCCGTCATATCGTGGATGGCCGCGCGCACCGCGTCTACCAGCGGGCCGGGTTCGGTCAAAAATGGCAGGCCGCCAATCGTCCAAGCCAGGTCGTAGTCCAGCTGGTGCTTGTGCAGCACGGCGCTCAAACGCTGCTGCAGCTGCTCTGGCGTGGACTCGGTGCAAAAGCGGAAGTTGAAGTCCACCACCACCTGCCCCGGAATCACGTTGCTGGCACCGGTGCCGCCGTGGATATTGCTGACCTGCCAGCTCGTCGCTGGAAAGTAGGCGTTGCCGTGGTCCCACACCATGCCCACCAATTCGGTGAGGGCTGGTGCTACCGAGTGAATGGGGTTTTTGGCTAAATGCGGATAGGCGATATGCCCTTGCACGCCCTTGACCGTGAGCCGCCCGCTCATGGTGCCGCGTCGCCCGTTTTTGATCATGTCGCCGGTGCGCGTGACCGATGTCGGCTCGCCCACCAGCACATAGTCCAGCACCTCGCCGCGCGCCTGCAGGGCTTTGCAGACCACCACCGTGCCATCGTGCGCCGGGCCTTCCTCGTCGCTGGTCAGCAGCAGCGCAATGTTC
>Ga0164294_10001512_pt1 | contig 21591 bp, 18 predicted proteins | sample GEODES005metaG_FD_111479 | JGI IMG/M metagenome (GOLD analysis project Ga0164294, IMG submission 111479) | Oligotrophic lake water microbial communities from Sparkling Lake, Wisconsin, USA - GEODES005 metaG | ecosystem: Environmental > Aquatic > Freshwater > Lake | place: USA: Sparkling Lake...
TCCACGTTATCGTATTCCATTGTTTTTGCAGTCTCCAAATCGCAAAAGAATCCATAGTCGTCAGAATCCATCGTGAGTTGGGCGTCTAGTATTCTATCTGATTTACCGCGTAGTGAATTTTGTAGGAGATTTCGTTACGGAATAAAATACACAAGTTTAATTATTCGAACAGAGGATATAAATAAAAACCTTTCAATTTTTGCAAATAAATGCAAACAATAATACAAAGACACCGTCATAGTAGAATGTAAATATGATGCGATTACGATACATCTCCGATTTGCACCTGGATTTTATCCGACCGCAAAATATTCGACAATTTCTTAAAAAAATTACGCCCGGACCTGGCGATGTCGCGATTTTGGCAGGCGACATCGGGAACCCTCGTCAACCGAATTATGCCCTATTCATGCAATACATGAGCACGAATTTCAAGAAGACGTTTGTGATTGCAGGAAATCATGAGTATTATTGCTTAGAATCGCCTACATTTTCGATCGAAGAGACCGACATTTATATGAAAGAGTATTTTCGACGATATGACAATATCAGTTTTTTGCATAACAGTTCCGAGAACTATGACGGAAAATGTTTCATTGGGACTACATTATGGACAAAACTCAATAAACATGTACAAGATATAAATGACACCGAATACATTCCCGGTATGGACCGCGAGAAATATAATCAACTGAATTCGCAGTGCGTTGAGTTTCTAAAAGACGCGCTCGATAACCCGGATAACAAAGACTGTGTGGTCATGACGCATCATTTGCCGTCATATTCGTTGATTGATCCTAAATACAAAACGCGCGGACAATCATCCCCTTATGATATCAATCAATGGTTCTATTGCGACATGGACGACACCATAAAGAAACATAATGCAAAAATAAAGTGTTGGTTTTATGGGCATACGCATACTCCGAATAAGGCGAATATAGGGTCGACGATTATGGCGTGCAACCCGATTGGATACCCGGACGAGAATGACGACCCCGATTTTGACGTAGTCGTAGAAATATAATCATAGTTGCCAGAAATACATATTATTGTAATAGCATAAATAATATGTGTCGCGTATTATCTAGTTAAAAACTTGTAAACATTTATACTCGGTTATTTGCTACGTTATAAAAATGTCAACAACCGACCCCGAGATCAAATTCAATCTCGATAATTCTATGCAAACTGAATATTTCAGGTTGACCGAAGTATTCCTCCGGAAGTTCGGCACGAATACAATCCTATTTATGCAAGTCGGAGCGTTCTTCGAGATGTACGCTACCAAAAATCCTGAAACTGGTATCCTCTCAAGGTCCCGCATCGAAGACGTTGCTGCCATATGCGGCGGACTCACCATCACTGATAAAAAACAGATGCACGGCAAAGATTTAGTGGTAATGGCAGGATTTCGCGACTACAATGTGGAGAGGTATATACAGAACGCGGTCGATGCGAATTTCACTGTGGTGGTTTATACCCAAAAAGACGCCGAAAAAGGTAGAATGACGCGCGAACTAAATGGGATTTATTCTCCGGGTACTTTCCTGTCATCTGATGCAGACACCGACACAAAAATGACGAATAACGTGCTGTGTTTGTGGTTGGACATGTACACCCCGAAAATCGCGTCGACCTCTTCGAAACCTCGTATTATTTGCGGCGCGGCAGTGGTCAATATTTTCACCGGCAGTTCCTCTCTGTTTGAATACGAAACGCAGATGGAAATGGTCCCCGCGACCTTCGACGCCTTAGAACGATTTGTCTGCACTCACGCTCCCTCCGAAACCATTTTCGTCACACCTTTTCGAGAGGATGCGGATTCGAGAAAGGTGCTGCAGTATATCGGGGTCGCATCTCGAACGATACATCTGTTACGACAATATGCAGACGATACCGATAAGGCAGACCAACAAGAACTCATGGATAGATGCAGACAGCAAAAATACATTCGACATGTCCTCTCGTCTTTCTTCCGAGAGGATACGTATGATATCTGCGACGAGTTCCGAAATTATGTGGTGGGAACACAGGCATATTGTTATTTGCTAAACTTTATTCAAGAGAGGAACCCTAATTTAGTCAGAAAAATCGCGCTTCCTCAGTTTGATAATCAGACGACCAATATGGTTTTAGCAAATCATACTTTGCGACAGTTGAATATCATTAATGACGGGAATAGTGCGGCAGAGGATGCGGATATGTCTGGTTCGAATTTGCGGTCGGTGGCAGCATTCCTAAATAAGTGCGGGTCGGTAGTTGGTCGGCGAAGATTCCTAAATCAGATTGTCCACCCGACGTTCGATCCGGTTTGGTTGAATTCGGAATACGATGCGATTGCTAAACTTCTCGAGTATCCGGATTTGATTGACCAGTTTAGGAAGATTGTGCGAGAGGTGGCAGATTTAGAGAAAATCGGGCGGCAATTGGTCAGTCGCAAACTCAACCCAGATTCGATTGCGAGACTGTATAAATCGGGGTTAGCAATACAACAGATCCATGCTTGTATTATCAATTCGAACCCGGACCTCTGTGAATATTTAGTGAAAAATGATAGAGTCGATGTTTCTCCTAAATCCGAAGAACCAAACAAACGAGTGGAATCTTGGATTACGTCTCTTCTCGAATTCATTTCCCTAAATCTGATTGTTGAGAAGTGCGAGGGGTGTGGGTCGATGACGAACTTTGACGAAAACATTGTCCGACCAGGAGTCAGCAAGGATTTAGATGAATTGCTAAAGAGGATGGAGGAGAACGAACTCTTGTTCCAGGAGATTCGTCGGACATTTAACGCCACGATGTCGAAGATCGATTCCTCTAAAAGCAGTAACACGACGGACTATGTGAAAGTCCATGAAACGGAGAAGACTGGTTCTTTTTTGCAACTGACGAAAAAGAGAAGTGCGACGCTAAATAAATATTTAGGGGAAACGTTGAAGAAAGACCCCTACGCCAAAATCGTCTTTTCTTTAGGGAAATCGAATATTCCGGTTTCAGTATCAGATATTCAGATCATTTCTGCCGGTACAACCAATGATACCATTAGTTTTTCTTTGTTGGACAGGATTGTGAGGGAGAAGATAACGATTCGAGATACCATTAACGTTACGATTGCAAAAGCATATGTCGGGTTCTTGGAGAAGTTGGAGATACATTGTTTAGCGACAATTGAGAATCTCACTCATTTTATTGCTAAAGTGGATGTGTTGCAGTCGAAGGCATATGTAGCAAAGACATATGGATATTGTCGTCCGATCATTGGACCTGACCTGGAGCGAGGTACAAGCGTGAGGTCAGGGGGTTTCTCCGGAGACGCTTCTGAAGCGAAGCGGAAGGAATATCGTATGGAGAATGGACCTGAACCAGAGTCATCCTCTCAATCTTATGTTTCTGCTAAAGGGTTGAGGCATGTACTCATTGAACATATTCAGACCCAGGAATTGTATGTTGCCAACGATATTACTTTAGGGAAAAGTCGAGAGGATACTGTTTCCGAGTCAGAAAACTCGTATATGGGCATGCTTCTCTATGGGACAAATGCAGTGGGGAAAACGTCGCTTATTCGCGCTTTAGGGGTTGCAGTCATTATGGCACAATCGGGGATGTATGTGCCGTGCTCTGCGTTCACCTATTGCCCGTATAGGGCAATTTTTACGCGCATTTTAGGCAATGATAATCTGTTCAAGAACCTCTCGATGTTTGCCGTCGAAATGAGCGAACTGAGAGTTATCCTAAATTCCGCCGACGAATATAGTTTGGTTTTAGGCGATGAGTTGTGTTCTGGGACGGAAACCGAGTCCGCGCTTAGTATTTTTGTTTCTGGATTGACTGATTTGCACAACAAAGGGGCAACGTTTTTGTTTGCGACTCATTTCCACGAAATCCTGAAATTCGACGAAATCAAAGCACTTGCCAAGATTGCCATCCGGCATATGGCAGTTCATTATGACCGCGAATCGGATTGCCTTGTTTATGACCGTGTTTTGAGAGAGGGGGCGGGGAATCGGTTGTATGGATTGGAAGTTGCTAAATCGTTGCATCTTCCCGACGAGTTTATTGAGAGGGCATACCAGATTCGCAATAAATACTTCCCGGATATGAGAGGTGCGCTTTTCAATCCGTCGACCAAGTATAATTCTGCTAAATTGAGAGGGTTGTGCGAATTATGTAAAGATGAGTTGGCAGAAGAAACGCATCATTTGCAGGAACAACATTTAGCAGATTCGAATGGGCGAATCGGGACAATCCATAAGAATCATCCAGCAAATTTGATGAGTTTGTGTGAGAAGTGTCATCTGAAGATGCACAAACAAAGCGAATCTTCCGAAAAGGTGAAACCGAAAGTGGTTCGTAAAAAAACGACTAAAGGTGTTATGTTGGTAGAAACCGTTAGTTCTGATGTAGAACTCAAATAGACATGAATGAAGTATGCGGGGTTTTATTTATTTGCGGCATTCTAAATAAAAAGAAACCGAGTTTAATTGTAAATGGAGTCGAATATATCTGCTCGTCCGCCGAATTCGTGGGGTCTTACTATGCCAACTCGTCAAATAAGACGGTTTGGTAGATATACTCCACAAATGCCCATTTCGAATTCCGATGTGAGTGGTCAACCATTGATCTTTTTAGGGGAAAGATCGGGAGAAACTATTTTGAACCAGACAGACCCGTCATCCATTCCGTGTGTTTTGCCGCCGAATCTTCCGTCGGGAGAAACGGCAAAATGTTGCAGAGGTATGAGAGAGGAACGCACAACCCAATTTTATTTGCCGGATTATTGTGAGGTGTATACGGTTGCGTATAATAGTCCAGAGCGCGCGGCACAAATGACGGAGAGGTTTGCTAAAGTGGGATTGCCTTTGAATGCTCATCCGGGGGTTCAAATGGACGATCCGCGTCTGGCGTTTGGAGGGGAAGACCTCTCGGCAAAGCGTTTAGCGTCTGTGTTTTACGGACACTTGGACAATATTGCAAAATTCTATGATACGGGGAAACCGTTCGGTCTTTTTTGCGAGGACGATGTCCATATTCATAAAGATTTAGGAAAAGAGTTGCCGATTATCATGGGCGAATTCAATGCGATGAAGTTGGATATTTTGCTGCTTGGTTACATGACGACGAAAACGATTGAATGGTGGCAACAAGGGTATCCTCTCGTCTATGACGGTGCTCATGCGCCTTATCGCTACCATCGTTACCCGCAAGATCAATGGGGTATCCATCTTTTCATGATATCGAGGTCTTATGCGAAGACGCTTCTCGAAGTATATGGTCCGGATTATGCTGCGAATGCGTATAAGGACCCGTCCCTAACATGTTGTAATCCGGATTGGACGTTGAGCAAACATACACAGAATCGTGCGTTGAGGTATCCGATGTTGGCAGTGGAAGATGGGAAGGGAAATTACGACCATCATGGACAGGGCGAGTTTCATCGTGAGTCGCACCGGAAAAATTATCGAGAGGGGGAATTTTATTAGATAGATGGAGATGGATTTGAATCTTGTTTTATTTTGCAGTAAAACAATATTTTGAAAATACTATGGGGTGGTATTTGTCTTGCAGTTACTTACATAATGTTTGTCTAACTCTGATCGCAACATATTGTATGCTTTGCACATATCATCCTTGCAACTTGGATTGTTATTTTGCGCGCCAAACATGGTTCGATTTCCGACGCTGCTTAAATAGACACTGTCTTCGTAATTTGGCACATAGTTTGATGCCCCGAATGGAAATTCGCCCGGTTGATAGTATGTGACACTCGATTGTGCATTGGTTTTAGGGAGTATGATAATATCACCATTTTGATCTTTCACTCGAACTTCTCCGAAATTTAGGTCATACATGTCATTTTGCTTTTTTATTGTTTCTATATCGTCGTGAAACTGTGTTGAAACATCATTTTGAATTTTATTATAACCAGATTCTTGGTAACTAAACTTGTCTGTGTATAGGTCTAGATTCGGGTTTTTTATGGCACCATAACCATTTGACGGGTCTTGTATTTGTCCATACTGTAAAAATGACACAGAGTTACGTGATTTATCTGTGTAATAAAGTTCGCTCGGTAAAGATGGTAGGTTACTGGGGACACTATATATGTTTTCATAGTACTGCGTTTCTGAAATATAACCAGGGTCGTAATAATAAAGAATTCTTGCTGGATTGCCGGAGACATCAATCTTGACTAAATTTGGACTCATATTTGGCGGAAGAATTGATAGTGACATATCGTACATATTACATTTTGGGTTAGTAGTAGATGGTTTTGTGGTAGTAGATGGTGTGGTGGTTTGAGAGTCTGCACAGTACTTTACCAAATAGAATCTATCTGGCATTTTTTCTCCATTTTTCGGAAGAGGCGCGTTATATCTTGGTTTTAACATGTTAATCCCGACTTTTGTTATTGGTATAATTCTTTTAGGGTCTGATGGGTCGATACTAAACCCATAGGGTATTTCTGCCATTTTGCTATTTGTCACTTGATAATATCCGGGTTGTATTTTTTTAGTACTTGGGTCAGTAACGAGTGGCACGGTCTCGAACCCTTCATATGAGCAACTGGGTTTGATGCTAAATAACAGTGAAACCGCAATCATAAATAATAAGAAATACATTATTATAACACTGCTGTATGGTTTTACGAAAATCATTTTTATATATTATATGCGGATCTTCAAAAATTGAATTGCATTTATTGTTTATGCAAAATCATATAAACAATTGATTCGTTATTATATACTCTTTATTCAAACCTACAATTTAGAAAATGATCATTCCAGTTCGGTGTTTTACTTGCGGCAAAGTTATTGGAAATAAATGGGAGTTTTATCAAGAGGAGGTTCGGCGGTTGAAGATGGAGAATGGTGAAGATGGAAAGGATATCAATGACAATGTCGTGTATTTTAATGCGAGTAATGCGCGAAAGACGCATGAGGGCGAAGTGTTTGACAAGTTGGGGTTGACCCGTCCTTGTTGCAGAAAACACTTGCTTACTCATGTGGATATCGAATAGGGCACCGAACCCTCTCTGGGATATCTGTAATCTCCAGGTAATATATACATTCACATGTCTAGAACAAGGAAATCACAAAAAAATACATATAACCGTACTAAACGTGGAAAACGAACGCGTGCGCGCGTTCCTCCTAGAAGGTCGGTTGGTATGAGAGGCGGAAATGGAATGACAATATTCCCTTCGTCCATATCGAATAATGATGTTGCTGCTTCCCCACAGTCTTATTTGCCGTTTAATAACTTTTCGAATGATCCTGGGTATGGTGTAATTTCTAGTAGAAACACAGGACCATTTTTAACGGGAATGTCAGGTGGGCGCAAGGTACGAAACAAAAGAAGAAGTCGTGGGTCAAGAGGCAAAAAGATTTATGGAGGCAGCGATATTAGTACGACCATGTCGAATGGATTGAATAATGCCACGAACAGTGTTGGGATTATGCACGTTCCCGCACTTAACGAGACTTCGGGTGTTTCTGGTGTGTTGAGTCAGTTTAGTGGAACTGGGTCGGCATATATTTCGACGCCAGTTAATATGGCACGGTTGGCGTAAAATGCGAACCGGACTTCCCATTACCCGCAAAATATATAGTCGAATATATATATTTTGAAATTCGAAATGATACCCGCAGGATTGATTGGATTATGCGACCCTGCCTTTTATTACTGTTTGATTTCGTTTACAATCATTATTGTGGTTGCCATCCAAAACTACGGACAAGGATTTAACTATTGTGTTGGGATGCAATCGTGTCCCAGTTCAAATATAACAGGACTTTTTGCAATTAAGATACTCTATGTTTTGATATGGACCTGGATTCTAAATATAATGTGCAAAAATGGATATGAAGTATTGTCTTGGGTTCTAGTTTTGATTCCGATTGTGTTGATGCTTATTTTTATGGCACTTTATATTTCAAACATATACGATTTTGCCACTATATTCACTCTTCCCAATCTATTTAATTAATTGAATATAATCGACTGACAATATAAAGGAACCCGTTTTATATTGTTTTGCTGTATGAGAACAAGAAAGAATCGAATTCATAAAGAAAATGGCGGATGGAGGACGATAACTGTTTCTGGGAATGCGAAAGAGAGAGGACATCAACACGGCGCGCAACTTTCGCAAGAAATTGCCAGACTCGTAGAGGTGTTTCCTCTCGCACTAGAAACTGAACACCATCTTTCGTTAGAAGAGTATATCGACCTCTCGAATAAACTTGCGAGAAAACAGTTTGATAAGTGTACGGAATGGCGAGAAGAGTTGGAAGGGATGGTGGAAGGTGCGCTTTCGAAGGGAGTCGTGGTGAGTGTCGATTTCCTGTTTGCATGGAATATGTATCACTCCATTTCGTCGAAATTGTATAAACCCTGCAAAAAACATCATCATCACGACCACTTCCAAGGAAACCATGATCATTGTAGTGCGTTTATCGCGACGGGAGACGCGACAAAAGACGGTAAAATCGTCATGGCACATAATACACATACGACATTCGGACTCGGACAATTCTTCCATATTGTGCAATATGTGAAACCGGATAAAGGACACAATTTTGTGATGCAGACTTGTCCGGGGTCGATTTGTAGTGTCGTCGATTGGTTTGTATGTGGGTCTGGCATTATTGGATGCGAAACGACGATTGGCGATATCAATTATTTGCCGCAATATGGATTGCCGTATTTTTGCCGCATCCGCGAATGTATGCAATATGCGAAGACGTTGGATGATTGTGTGCGAATAATGCGAGAGGACAATGCGGGGGATTATCCTTGTGGATGGATGTTTGGTGATACGAATACGAATGAGATTATGTTATTGGAGGTGGCAAAGACGGTGGCGGAACCTCGCAAAACGAAATCGGGGGTCTTTTATGGTTCGAATATTGCACAAGATCAGTACATAAGAGAAACACAGACAACTCACGGCACCTCTCAACCTAGTTTAGAAAAGAGTTTTATGGCAAGGTCGAATCGATTGGAATGGTTGCTGAACAAGAAATATTGGGGTAAGTTGGATGCAAATGCAGCGAAATTGGTGATTGCGGATCATTATGATGTATATGATGAGAAGATGAGGATGGGATCGAGAAGTATTTGCAAACATGTGGAGGTGGAACCGAAGTTCAAAAAGAGACCTGCGAAATATCCATTTGGGGCGATTGATGGGAAAGTGGTGACGACGGATATGGCAAAGAAAATGGGATTTTGGGGAAGATGGGGGTCGTCGTGTGGGAGGGTTTATCGACCGACGAGGACGATTCGGAAGATGTATCCTTATGTACCGAATTTTCGGGGCGAGGGATGGACAAGATTACATCGACCGTAAAAGACTCCTGAGTCGACCGTAAAATTGAACAGTCGGATTGTTTATATTTTGCAACAATATAAACAATTTAGTGCTTATTATTATACCATTTTCAAACTCTACACTTATTACGAAAACAATACAATGTCTGCCATTCTAGAATCCGAACCCCAACAACTTAAACCATCTGTAGATGCACCTCCATCTAAAACGATGGAATGGGCAAATAGTATTATTTCCAATATAACATTGCGACCTATCGAAGAAACCGACGATGTGTTCAAGTTCACCTTGGCAGGTCTCAATGTCAGTTTAGCAAACGCTATCAGACGCACAATTCAAGACGATATTCCTGCTTATGTATTCGACGTGAATAAATGCAAGATTGAAGTCAACACCGGGCGTCTTCATAATGAAATTCTCAAACACCGGTTACAATGCATACCCATACACTCGAAGGTTATTATCGAAGATTGGTTATCAGACCGTGCCGACCACAACATCTTCGACAAGTATGTGATGGAACTGGATGTTAAGAATGAGAGCGAACAGACAATTTATGTTACAACGGCAGACTTCAAAATTAAGAATAAAACTACGGGCAGATTTCTCACCGCGTCCGAAATCGATCGTCTGTTTCCAAAAGATAAAATCACAAACTCGAATGTAATATTTGCAAGGTTGCGTCCTAAGATTAGCGATAGTCTGCAGGGTGAACATTTAAAGTTGTCGTGCGAGTTTATGATATCGAACGCCGCAGAAAATAGTGCATTTACTGTTGTTTGCTGCTCTGCGTATGGGAATACGATTGATTTAGAGGCGGCAGATAAAGCATGGGAATCTGCCGAACTCCGATTGAGAGAGGATGCAACAAAACGCGGAGAATCAGTTGACACGAATGAAATCGATTTTCAGAAGAAGAATTTCCAAATACTGGATAGGCAACGGCATTATGTGAAGGACAGTTTCGATTTCAACGTAGAATCCATTGGTGTTTATGAAACCAGGGAATTGTGCAAAATGGCGTGCTCGATACTTGTTCATCAGTTTGAGAAGTTGGCAGAGGAAATCGAGTCGAGAGACGATTTGATACATAATAGTGAAACAACCATGGAGAATTGTTTCGATTTTACGCTCGAACATGGCGATTATACGATCGGAAAAGTGTTGGAGCATTCTCTTTACGAGAAAGGGTTCGTGGCGAAAGGTGGAAAACCTAGAATACAATTTTGCGGATTTAAGAAGATTCATCCACATGACGATCACAGTATTATCAGGGTAAGTTATTTGGAAAAGGAGGCGGAAAAGAGTTGGTTTAAGAACGATTTGAAAGACTCTTGTGCTGATGCGGTTGCTATATTCAAATCAATTCGTGCAAAGTTTTAAAGATTGGTAAAGTAACATAGTAATTACAAAAATCAGAATTGTAATATTTGTAAATAATATCATTTTATTATAAGTTATAACATGATACATTTTGTCATTTTTTCTGAATGTATAAAAATATTTACTCCATATGTTCGGAAATATGTGTTAATTGTAATGGACCCAGAAGAATGCATGTTTTTAAATGCGATAATTGTTTTGTTGTTATGTGGTGTTTATTTTGCGTATAAGATTGGATTCAACGACCATAAACTGGAACACACATTCCAGAAGTACCAATCCATGACACCGATGCAAATGTTATTTGCGTTTTGGATCGGAGTTGCCACAGTCGTATCATCGATGGTGGTGTTGACGATGGATAAACATTATAATACACCTCTCATGAATAATATGTTGTTTAAAGTCGTTTCTGTTATTTTGCTGCTTCTCATTGGAGTTATAATTTTTAAAGAGCACTATAACTATCAACAGATGCTTGGAATGATAATGATGATCTTGGGAGGGGTATTGGTGTTTTACCATAGTGATAGTTCTGGGTTGTTGTCGAAGTCGAAAAACATGGAATAGGCATTAGTTCTCATTATCGCTTTCACATTCTATCGCTTCATTGAGCGAAGAAAATGAGGAGTCTATAATGGTCTTCTGTTTCAAATAGTAATTGGTTATCCCGCCAGTCATGATAAGGTCTGCTACTATCTCGAGAATAAATAAATCGATTTGCGACAATAATATGTTCATATACATGAAAAAATCGAACCAATTGTATGTTACCGATACAGAAGATAGGATATACGCTTTTTTATGGTCAATTGGTCTTTTATTGGACTTATCTTGAACCTCATTTATAACCCATGAACGAAGCACATTTGTATTCATTGCACGAATTCCGCTATTAACAAAGCAAAATGTTACTACGACTCCGTATTTTGTTAATGTATCTATACATATTCCCAAAATATATAAATTTTTGTTTGGTCCGATTGCAAAAATCGTTGTATCTAGGTGTGTAGTACATATTATATACGTCATTCCAGACGTGATGGACATTATCCATATTGTTGTAATTATTGCTATGATTAACTCGATTCTATTATACATAAAAATTGAATAAATTAAAAGAAATATGGTATAATTCATAATTAGTCTTTAACTGTTGAAGTAAGAATACATAATGTTCAAGTTTATACGCAACCTTTGCAGACCATCCAAAAAAAGAGACATCGAGATGGAGATGTCGAATTACGAAAATGTCCAACCGTTTATACCGGTTATTAAAACCGGGAAAATAGTGAAAGTATATGACGGGGACACTGTCACGATTTCGGCGCGTATTTATATCACGGAGACGCAGACAACCAAATTGTTCCGATTTAATGTGCGACTGAGAGGGATTGATTCGCCGGAAATAAAAACGAAAAACGAGAAGGAACGATATTTTGCAATTCAAGCGAGAGATGGGTTGAGCGCGTTCATCATGAATGAGATTGTTACTCTGGAAAACATTGCGTATGACAAATACGGCAGAATTCTCGCAGATATTATCAAACAAGACGGCACAAAGGTAAGTGACTGGATGTTAGAAATCGGATATGCGGTGAAATATAATGGCGGAACAAAACACCGACCGTCTGAATGGACAGATATATCTTTGGACAATTGATTCTCCGGTCATTTGCTCGAATCCTTTATATCATCTGGCAAAATAAACAAAAAATTGAAATAAACATTTTTTGTTTATATATGTATCCAACTACCCAACATTTATATTATTTGCAAAATAACACTACGAATATGGAAAAACGCATCAACGATCAACTAAAGCAGTATTTGTCGAAATTCAAGGATGAGATTCGAGATAAGATAGTCGAACTTGGTTTAGGTGAAATGGACAGCATAAACGAATTGCTGGAATTCGTTTATGAATATGAACGGTTGACGTTTGAAAAAGAGGATTTCATGAAACGCCGGAGAGTTAAGAACTCGGTTCCGATGGAAAATAGATGCAATGCGAAACGCGCAAACGGAGAACAATGTACAAGAAAAAGACGCGATGATTGTGAATTTTGTGGTACACACTATAAGGGAACTCCTCACGGTATCGCATCAAACGACTCGGCATCTTCATCGTCGACATCGAACGAAGCGGTTACGTTGGAAGTATTCGCGGAAGAAATTGGCGGAATTGTGTACTATATTGACAAGTTTAAGAATGTGTATAAAACAGATGATGTTTTGCAGGCAAAGTTGAACCCGAGCATTATTGCAAAATGGGAGAAGACTGGGGATAAATACAGCATACCTGAATTCGGACTAATTTGAAACATAAATATATCAAGGCGCGACTATTTTGCGTTGGATTGTTTCCTGTACAACTTCTTCTCTATTATCCATTAAATATGTGTGCATTTCTTCTGCTTTAGACACATCGTCTCTGTAATAAGTAGATAATAAGGTAAGTAACTGTTTCTGTGTAATTGGTTTTTTCTTATTCTTTTTGACGTACATTAATTGACCGTCTTTTAGGTCGAAAATATCGAGTTTATTTTCTCGCATTACATCGATGAGTTTCTTCGATATGTTCTTTTTTTCATTGCGACGGTTCGTGATTTCTTTATTTAGTGCGCGTATTTCATTGTCGAGTTTTACCCAATCTCTTACGGTTTGTTTTAATTGGTCAAGGGTTTCCATTTAAATAAGGTACATATATAATCATTATTGATTTTATATGTTTTGCAGTTAACTTTTATTACCCAACGGTGTTCTATCAAAAATGTCATCGGTGTATTTTGTAATACAAAAAGTGTCAATAATGTATAAAAGATGATTTTTACTACAAACAAACGATTTGCAAAACCAACCGATCTTCCTATTAATTACGTAGAATCTCCCGCAATGACTTTTTCAAATAAATATAGAAATTATGTGCGACAAGTAACGCAGAATCCACCAGTTCAAACAGATTTGACTTTGGTAAAAGAGGTTGCCCAAAAATCTTCGCAACCAATAGATCCTAAGAAAAAACCAATGAAATGGGGGGAACCTACATGGTTCTTATTTCACACGTTGGCAGAAAAAATAAAACCGGAATATTATTCGGAGATACAGAAAGAATTATTGAATTTAATATATACCATTTGCTCAAATCTACCTTGCCCGACTTGTGCTAAACATGCAACCCAATATTTAAACTCAATGAATTTCAATGCGATTTCAACAAAAGACAGTCTTCAAATGATGCTTTACCGGTTTCACAATGAAGTGAATAGACGGAAAGGATTTCCGGAGTTTCCGCTAGATAATTTGCACGCAAAATATTCTACCGCGAATACAGTGAATATTATTCATAACTTTATGCCATATTTTGAAGATAGAAGTGGAAGTATTCGATTGATTGCGGATAATTTACATCGGTCTAGAGTTGCTTTACAAATAAGAGCATGGTTTAATAAAAATATTGGATATTTTGAACTATGAGACTCGAAGCGACTGAAAATAGTAAATGTGTATTTTCGAATATACATTTATGTCATTATACATTTGGTTTCGTCGAACACCTATATTTCGCATTGGTTGCGCGGATACATACGTCTTGTTTTGTGATTCCATTAAAATATTGCAATTGAACGATTCCTGTTTGGTCTATAGCGTAGGAGAAGAGCGCCCCTAGACCACCTCCTAATATAAGCGACAAAAAGGAATACAGTATAGATGTACATCCATTTTTCCAAGACCAATACATTTGGTACAATATGAAAATCGGGAATACCACGAGGGTGGGTATATTATTATTTGCGGCGTTATTAATACCAATGATATATGCTAAATAGGCAAGCGTAAATGTCATGATGTTTATGTTGAGAGGAAGTCTAGAAAGAGGACCACTTCTTGTTAATGTCAAACTATTGCAAATCATATTCGGATTTTGAGGGTTCACATTGTCGTCCGGCAAAGATACACCAATTGAGATTGTTATAAAACAATTTAATAGGAGAAGTCCCAAGAATATAATACCCTTTATATCAGAATTAAATAACGCGGATAATGCGAAGAAACTAATTAATATAAATGGTGCTAATCGGAACCCAATATACATAATAGACTGCACATTCAATACATTAATCATTTTTGGTATTGATTCTTATACATACAATTGAGAAAACACTTCTTCTATGTTGGAAACTGGTTTAAATTCGATTCCTTCTAGTAACGTGTTATCCTTGTATTTCTTCATAAACTTGTCAAATTCACGCGAGTTTAAAAATGGGTAGAAGAACGTTTTAACGCCTGCTTTTATTCCTCCTATTATTTTCTGTTCTAATCCGCCGATTTCGGTGATTTCCCCTTTTAGGTTTATTTCGCCTGTCATGGCAATCGTGTTTGGAATCAGTTTTCCACTGAGAAGACTGTATATGACTGAAGTGATTGCGGCGCCGGCAGAAGGACCATCTTTAGGCGTAGCACCATCTGGACAGTGTATATGGATTCCTTGTTCTTTTGTTTTTTCGAATTTTTCCAGACATGCTGTTCGTTCTGAATCCGTGAGAAGATTCCATGCTAAACTTTTTGCCACATTCATGCTCTCTTTCATGACATCGCCTTGCATTCCTGTGAGACGAAGGTCGAGAAATGTACTTGTTGGGAAATAGACTGCTTGTATTGGTATGATTCCACCTTGCCCAAGCGAATTTGCCCAAAGTCCATTCATTACTCCGACTTGGGGGGTGTCGTGAATTTTCTTATCGTGAACTTTATTGTATTTTGACAAGTATTTTTTGTCTAATGATTCGATTGTTATCTTTATCGGGAGTTCCATTTTCGGATCGTCGCATCGCAATAATTCGATGTTTATTTCACCGTAAAGGTCAAACACAACTTCTTTCAACTTTCGAACGCCAGATTCGAGTGTATATGTATCGATTATGTGTAATATCACATCGTCGGATAACTCGACGCATTCTTCGAGACCCATTCGTTTAGTTATTTCTGGTAAAATATATTTGCGGGTTATCACTAACTTATCGTTTATTGACAAATTGTCAAATTTGATTCGGTGTATGCGGTCTAAAAGGATCGAATCTATCTGCGCTGGATCATTGTATGAAAAAATAAAGAGCGCTTTCGAGAGGTCGATATCAATTCCACTGAAGTATTTATCTTGGAATCCGGAATTTTGCGTAGAATCGATTAAATGCATCAATATACCTATTATTTCTTTTCCGTGTTCAGTTTTACTTACTTTATCCAATTCGTCGATATAGATGATGGGGTTCATGCATTTTGAATCCATTAGAATATCCACGATTCTACCCCATGTCGAGTTTACGTATGTATAAGAGTGTCCTTCTAATGTTGACCCATTACATGAACCACCTAATGCGATAAACGAAAACGGTCGAGAACTTCCATTCTCATTTTTTAAACAGTTTGCCAGACCACGTTTTGCTAAAGATGTTTTACCCACACCTGGCGAACCTTCAAACCCGAAACAGTATCCGAATTGTTCGCCATTCATCCATTGTCCTATTATTTTCAATATTTGATTTTTTGCGGTTTCGTGACCGTAGATAGAGTCGTCGAGTATGTCAACCACGTTCTTTAAATCATATTTGAATTCATTTACAATTAATTTTGATCTATGAATTTCTTGTATCGGGGTTTGATACGAATATTCGTTATTTGTGCATATCGAATCTGCCATTTTGCTTAGCAATATTTCCGGGCATTTATTCAGATACGTTCTTAATATGCGCTGTTTCTCTTGCTTAAGAATCGATAGTTGTTTTTTATCTCCTATGATTGCAAGCAATTCGGAATCGGATCCTTTATATTCGTTGCAAAATAATGTCCATATTTGATTTAATTGTTTTGCGCTATAGTTAGACAAATTTTCGTAAAATGTATTCAGAATACTCGTTTTTACCCATGCTTCAAAGTTTTCTGAAAGTTGTAAGATTTCGAGGGCAGAGTAGTGCGTTTTCGTTTTTGAGTTCATGTATTTGTTTATAAATTCGACCCGCTTGTTTTCTGGTATTAACTTTAAACTTGCTTGGAAAACCGAATTTAAGTTCTTGGGTTTTTTAATAATCGGTTCTTCTCGATAAACCCCGAATGGTATTTTGAGAAGTCCTTCCAAATACTGTTTTGCTTTTGCACCAGAATCATCTGATTTCCCTTTGATTTCTTTTAGTTTTGACATTGCCTTTTCTCTTACATTCTCCGGAACCTTCATAACGTATATTTGCTGTTCCAATGAGACGCGATTTATGTCGTATTTGTTCATTATATCTTTTGTGTATTTGATGGTATGTTTCATTGTATCTTTGAAATATAATTTGAGTTTCCAGGGGAAACTGTCATACATCATTTGTTGTTCAGATGAGTCTATTGAGGTTCCGACTGAATTCTTCGCGGATATAAGGTCGTATAAAAGATAGGTAATATATTGAACATCATCCTCTTGATTGTACAGTAGAAGATTGATTATCATGGACCGTTGTCCGTAAATATCCATATCCACAAATCTACGAATGGTCGACGTCAATTTGTTTATTTTAACGTAATTTACGTCGGATAATATTGTAAATATTCTTTTGCAAAAATCTTCATTCCCGGTGATTAGGGCATCCTTGATTGTAATGGTTTCTAATAATCGATGGATAAGTTCAAAATTCTTTGGATCAGTATAGAAATCGGTAGTTTTAATCGTTTCTAGTATTTCCTGTTTTCTAAACTGTAGGTAAATGTTGTTTATACAGTCGATTGGTATGTCATCGACCAACCCTTGTATAATAAGGGTTTTTTGCGTTTTTTCATTATGAACAACGACGCGAATTCCGTATATTTTTACATAAGTAGGTTTTCCCGTAAAATCGATGTCGAAACATTCATATTGATTTGCGAGTTCAATTTGGATTGCGTCTTCGACTGATTTATTTATGCAAATCGGAGAGGATTGAATGTTCAAATCGGATGTTTGTTTTGGTTTTGTTTTGCTCTGTTTCCAATGAAATGTCTTGTATCCGATTGGTTTTATGTATTTCATAATAAGGTTTCGTTTGTCTTTACACAAAATTGTTTCAGTTTGAGATATGGTGCTTTCTAAATCGGACCCAAAACTAATGAAAAATATGTCTTCGACTGATGATGCACCATACCCGCACATTATAATTGACATTTTATCAACTATGTGTTGAAGTTGATCAATGAACGAATTCATATTTTCGACTGTATAATTTGCGGCGCTTTCAAGTTGAGAGTTTATATAGGTTGATTTATCGAAGCATTCAATAAGGGTCGAAGTACACACAATCAAATCACTGTTACTAATAATTTTAAGAATTTTATATGAATTCAATGTTTGCAGTGTCTTTTGTATGATATCCTGGATTTTTAGCATTTTTATTTTGATTAACTTTGCAATATCTTGTAACGCAGACGGATTTACATCAGAGGTTAATTTGGTTGCATGAGATACCACGTCTACTTTTTTTTTGAACACGCTCATGTATATTATATGAAAAAAAAAATGAAAGACCTGTATATATAGATTACATAATTATATAAAGATAATTTTACTATATTAATATATTTGCTAATCAAAATTATAAATTAATATTTTATCTGATTTAAAAATGGGAATACCAAGTTATTTTTCGTATATTATTAAGAATCACACTAATATTATACGTAAGCGACGTCAATTGAAAACTGGGTTTTCGAGTCTTTATATGGACTGTAATTCAATTATTTATGATTGTGTTAGAACCATTGAATCTGATAGCGAACCGAGACCACGCGGGTTTGATATAGAGGATTCTATCATAATTGCGGTTATTGCTAAAATAGAGAAGTACTTGGAAGAAATTCAACCGAGCAATGTTATATATATTGCGTTTGATGGAGTTGCTCCTTATGCTAAGATGGAGCAACAACGAATGAGGCGACATAAAACTGGGTATTTATCTGAAATCGCGAAAAATTCGGAGAGGTATGGGGTTGATGGGAAGGAGGGTAACGAGTCAAGTGTGAAGGATGGTAATAATGGTAAAAATTGTGTTGGCGGTGGGGTTTCGAAGGGGGATAATAATGGTAAAAATTGTGTTGGCGGTGGGGTTTCGAAGGATGGTAATAATGGTAAAAATTGTGTTGGTGGTGGGGTTTCGAAGGATGGTAATAATTGTGTTGGCGGTGGGGTTTCGAAGGATGGTAATAATGGTAAAAATTATGTTGGTGGTGGGGTTTCGAAGGGGGCGTTGCCCCCTTGTTGGAACACAAGTGCCATTACTCCTGGAACGCAGTTTATGAATATGCTATCTTTGAGAGTAAAACGCGCATTTACCGAATCCGGTAGATATTTTGGTGCTAAAACAATTATCGTGTCTGGTTCGGATGAACCGGGCGAAGGTGAACATAAGATGTTTCAATATATGCGCGAAAACGTTCTGAAAACCGAAACGGTTGCCGTATATGGATTGGATGCGGATTTAATTATGCTTTCTGTTTTTCATTGTTTTGCGTGTGAAAATATATACATTTTCCGGGAATCTCCTGAGTTTGGAAAGATACTTCTGGATAATGCATTTTCAAGGGATGAATTGTTATTTTTGGATAATAGAACACTCGCACTCGCAATTTTAAGTGAAATGGGGGTTCATTATGAATCAAACGAATCGATTGGGAGAATATATGATTACGTTTTTGCGTGTTTTCTTTTAGGGAATGATTTTTTGCCACATTTTCCTGCCTTAAATATAAGGACACATGGTAATTTTACGATTCTAGAAACATACCGCAAAGTAATTGCTAAATATCCAGATCGCAGATTCGTTAGTTTGGAAACTGGTAATATACAATGGAGATGGGTCAAGGAGTTTATTCAAGAATTGGCAAATCAAGAACCTCGACTAATATTGAATGAATATGAATCGCGGTCGAAGATGGAGAAACGATTTTATCCGACTACAACGAAAGAGGAACGCCAAGTTGCATTTGATAATATTCCGTCCATTTATAGAGGCGAGGAACACTATATAAACCCTTCTGAGCGTGGATGGGAATCGCGTTATTATCGAGTCGCATTCCATACGGAACCGAACCAAGGATTTGTCGATTTGTTATGTAATAATTATTTGGAGGGTCTTGAATGGACGTTCAAGTACTATACAGAAGGTTGTCCGCATTGGAGATGGAAATACAATTATCATTACCCACCATTGTTTGCGGATTTAGTTAAACGTATTCCAACGTTCGAAACTACCTTTATCGACCACAAGATGGGTATAAATAGACCATTCCATCCAAATACTCAATTGGCGTATGTGATTCCGATTTGGAATCGTAGTTTATTATCAGATTTGTGTTTAGATAAGAAGTATTACGTGGAAATACAGAATATGGAATTTCAGTGGATGTTTTGCAGGTATTTCTGGGAATCTCATTCGCTTCTTCCAAATATTCCAATTGATCAGTTAGAGTTATTGGAATCGACAAATACACGTAAAATGACAAAACCGAATACGAAATCTAAAAAAACCAATATAAATGGAATCGCATGTTTATAGTAGAATCAAAATGGACATTGAAAAGATAAATAATGAGATTAAAGCGATAACGAATGAAATTCGAGACGTAGAGAATGAGAGGCAGATATTATTAAAAATGGAGAATGTAGATTATATAAAATTAGATGTTTTAGAAAGTATATTATTGGGATTAGAAAACCGATTGAATTTAGAAACTGCTCGATTAAATGAGTTCACAATGTTACAGGATTATCAGAATTCGTGTAGTCATGTTTTTATAGAAGATTTGATTGATATAACTCCCGAAAAATCGAAAATTGTAAAATATTGTGCTCATTGTTTGTTTACACTGCCTAGTCATTAACGTCTGGTCATATGGGCAAATACCCATATTACCAGACGTTAATGTTCGCGAATAGTTTTGATGGGATGTTCTGCTTTTGAAATGTTATTATAGTAAAATTTCAGAAATTTTAAAAACGTTAATATATAAAATGAATAGTTCGCCCGAACATCCGACGGTAAGTGATGAGACCCTCCTTTTGGATTCTGAAAAAAAAACAGAACATGCAGATATGAATACTGCTACGGCGAGTGAATCAAAAGACGATGCCAATGTGTCGGTTACAATTGAGAATGGGTATTGGGTTTTTAAAAAACGCCAGGAAAGCGCGGAAGAGATCATTTTTTATAATACGGATTATTTTAAACGGGTGGGGTTTCCTGATGCGGAAGTAAGTATCGGAAAAGTTACCGCTGATGGAATTATGACGGGAGGTCGATATGCAAAACCGAAAGAGTTAACATATCCATTTAGACAATTTGTATACTTGGTTCAGGGAGATGCAGAAGAATCTGTAAAACCTCCTCCGGTAGAAAAATCAGTAGAAGATCATGAGGTTCAAGAGGTTCAACGTAAAAATTTTTTTGAAAGATTGAGCGGATATGGGGTGGAGTTATCTAAATTGTTAAAAAGTAAAAAGGTACCGGAAAATGCACAGGAAAAAGTCGATGGAAATGTACCTGAAAAGGTGGAGGAAAAAGTAGAAGAAAAAGTCGAGGAAAATGCACAGGAATATGAAGGAAATTATTGGATAGTTCGAATTCCGATCTTGAAATCAGATAGTTTGATAGAGGAGAATGAATATGAGAAAGAGGCGAATAAGTTAAAACAGAAGTTAATAGAGAATAAAGTGGAACGGAGTCTCGGTAAGTCTCAAGTGGGTCGAATGTATAATATAGGTGTTCGTGTGGTAACAATGTGTATGAAAGTGAAAGAGTATGATAATATTGAAATGAGTGACTTCAATGTAAACTTACCAGGAAGCGAGGTATCAAGAATGAAAA
>Ga0164294_10001513_pt1 | contig 21584 bp, 13 predicted proteins | sample GEODES005metaG_FD_111479 | JGI IMG/M metagenome (GOLD analysis project Ga0164294, IMG submission 111479) | Oligotrophic lake water microbial communities from Sparkling Lake, Wisconsin, USA - GEODES005 metaG | ecosystem: Environmental > Aquatic > Freshwater > Lake | place: USA: Sparkling Lake...
GCAGCATCTTTAACAGATAAGTTGGTAATTAAATCTGAAGACACCACATAACCACCACCATTGTATCTAAAGTCTAAAACTAATTCGTTCACGCCTGCAGATTTGAAGCGACCAAATATGGCTCTCAAGCTATCATCAAAGCTTGTTAAAAACTGACTGTATGCAAGGTAGCCCACTTTTTTACCAGACCATGCAATAATCGTATCCGCTAAAATTGGGTTCGTTTGTAATTGTACTTTTGTCACTGTAACAGATTTTCCATTAGAGACAAATGCACCATTGGTGAAATCAGCAAGCCCAAGCTTTAAAGTCTGATTGGATAAAATGGTGGCATAATTTGCACTAGTGATAGTTTGATCATCTACTTTTAATATGATATCACCTCTTTTTAATCCAGCTTTCTCTGCAGGACTTCCTTTTAAAACATAAGCAAGCACAAATGCAAGACTAGTATTTGTATTATCTGTATAAAATGCATTGTTTTTAACGCCTAATACAGTACTCACGCCATTTAGTTGATTTTGTAAATTGGTATAGCTTTCGTCTATCCAAGAAAAGCGGTCTGTTGTTTTATATTCATGTAAAATCGTATAAAAATAATCAGTTGGTTTAGCGGAAGTGTTCGTACTCGTTAGGCTTGGCATTTTGTCATTCCATAAATAATAGGAAGTCATCACTTCGTGAATCCATTTATTAGCCGCCGTATTTGCATCAGTGGCTGTTGTTGGAGGAGTAGTAGTGTTCGCTTTTGGCGCCTCTGTTTCTTTTTTGCAAGCAAAGAAAAAAGCAGAAATAGACAGAATAAATAGTAATTTTTTCATACGATTAAAAATGTTTCAGTATAAATTTAACGAAATTATTGTTAATACAAAGAAAAATAGTCTCTACTAATTAGAAAGGCAGATATAATTGTCTAATTTTGTGTACTTATACTAGCTCAAAAAGCCAACAAATTTATTGCAAATCTGAATAAATCAAGAATCTATCTAAAATGAGAAAACTATCAATCATATCAATTTTTATAATCCTTTCTTTCAACATTTTTGCGCAAACTGACACCTATCTTTCTGAAGTTGAGCAATGGAGTAGCGGAAGAATAGATGCATTGAAGCAAGCCAATGGCTGGTTGAATTTAGAAGGATTATTTTGGTTAAAAAAAGGGATAAATCGTTTTGGTTCGGCCTCGGAAAATGATTTGGTATACGACAATGCCACTTTTCCAAAGTACTTAGGTGATTATATCTATGAAAATGGAAAAGTGTATTGGAAGGATGGCATTACAGAAAAAATTACAATTAAAGACAATGCTGGTCTAGTTATTACAAATGATGAAACACTTAATTTATTAACTGCAACAGAAGGCACTTATACTAGTCAGTGGAAAGATTTTGTTTGGGTAGTGATTCAAAGAGAAGATAAAGTGGGAGTGAGATTCAGAAATTTAAAAGCAAAAACCTTACTGGAATTTAAAGGCATTGAAAGATTTCCTGTAGCGGCAAAATGGCGTATCAAAGCAAAAGTAATTCCACAGAACCAAAATCCCTTGATGATTATGAATGTGCTTGGACAAAATACTGCCCAGAAACATGGGGGCCAATTGGTATTTGACATAGAGGGTATAACCTATCGACTAGATGCCATAGATGAGGGTGGAATTAGATTATTTGTGACTTTTGCAGATGAAACTTCTGGGAAAACAACTTATGGATCGGGTAGATTTATAGAACTAGACAGACCGGATGCAAATGGGTTTACTTATATCGACTTTAACAAGGCCTATAATCCTCCCTGTGCATTTACTGAATTTGCCACATGTCCGCTTCCGCCTCCACAAAACAGGTTGAGTATCGCCATTCCCGCTGGTGAAAAAAAATATGGACAGCATTAAGCGCTCCATTAACTTTGGTGGCAAATGCAACAGTTGACACCATCCAACCCTCCCTTGATTGCCGTGATCGGTTTAGGTTACGTAGGCTTGCCATTGGCTTTGGCATTTTCAAAGCAATATCAAGTCATTGGTTATGATTTGGACAATGCAAGAGTGGATGCGCTTAAAAGAGGTGAGGATAACACATTAGAAACTGCTGTAGAGGACCTTCATGCTGCTACTAATTTAGTCCTAACCAATGACCTTGCATTGATTGCTGCTTCAACGATATATATTGTTACTGTACCTACCCCAGTGCATGCAGATAAAAGTCCTGACCTATCCTTTTTATTATTTGCCACATCTCAAATTGCTACTATATTAAAGCCGGGTGATATCGTGATTTATGAAAGTACGGTGTATCCAGGATGCACCGAAGAGGATTGCGTTCCGGTACTTGAAAAAATATCGGGCTTACAATTTAATCTAGATTTTTACTGTGGTTATTCTCCCGAAAGAATTAATCCAGGAGACAAAGTGAATACTTTAACTAAGATTCAAAAAATTACTTCAGGTTCTACACCCGAAATTGCAAAGTATATCAATCAACTCTATGCAAGTATTATTACCGCAGGTACTTATGCTGCACCTTCCATTAAAGTAGCGGAAGCGGCTAAGTCTATTGAAAATGCACAAAGGGATATTAATATTTCTTTTGTCAATGAACTAGCATTGATTTTTGATCGGATGGGCATTGACACGCATGAAGTGTTAGCGGCTGCTAGTACTAAATGGAATTTTTTACCATTTAAGCCAGGCTTAGTTGGAGGACATTGCATTGGAGTAGATCCTTACTATTTAGCTTATAAAGCAAAGGCAGTTGGCTATGACCCAAGGGTGATTTTATCGGGGCGCGATGTCAATGATCAGATGAGTGCTTTTGTATGCAATAAACTGATACAATTGTTGGCGCAAACAGGCAAAAAAATGCAGGAAGCAAAAGTCCTAGTACTTGGTGTCACTTTCAAAGAAAATTGTCCTGATTTTAGAAACTCAAAAGTATTTGAAATCATCCATCAACTTAAAGCAGAAGGTGCAGATGTATCCGCTTTTGATCCTTATGCCAATGCGATAGAAGTGTTTCAAAAACAGCAAGTACAATTGATTATGACACTCGAAAAATATGATGTTATTTTATTAGCAGTAGCGCATGATTTTTTTAAAGCATTGGATTATGCCTCTTTGAAAACAAGCCCGAATGCTATTGTATATGACACCAAGGCGTTCTTAGATCGATCCATCGTCACAGCAAGATTATAAAAAATAAAAAAAATTTGTATGATAGAGTCAAAAAGATTCGGTTCTAAAAAAGCATTAATTGATATCGATGAAACCATTTGTTTTTATTCCGATAAACGAGTGTACGAATTAGCAGAACCTAATTTCGAAAACATTGCAAAAATAAATCAACTCTATGATGAAGGCTGGCATATAACCTATTGGACAGGAAGAGGAGAAAGTTCAAAAAGAGATTTAAGACCATTGACTTTAGAGCAATTGACAAAATGGGGCTGCAAGTTCAATGATTTAATTACAGGGTTCTGTCCGAATGGCGGGGCAGTAAAACCAAATTTTGATTTGGTGATAGATGATAAAGCAAAAAGAATAGAAGAATTATAATAGCTTTTTTATAATGCAGATTAAGAAAGGGCTGAGTTTGCTATTTTTCTTTTTCTTGCAAAGGGCAAATAGAATAACCAAAAATGTGCGATAGCTGCAATTTCAAAACAAATGAGGTAAAATGGCCACGCCCCAATGATGAATGGATTATTTGCAGAAGGCGCCTCCCTTAAAAACATATAATTGGTTCCAATGGCATAGTTGAGGATGCCTACAGAAAGCACAACAAATTGAGAGTAACCAAAAATAACCAACCAAGATTTTGGTCGAGGCACGAATCCTTTGTGTATAATAATATACAGCACTACCAATAATAAACCAGCATGTTCAATAAAGTAGCTATAAAAATTATAGCCCTTAATGCCATTGTTAAATTCTGGTGTAAGTAATGCATGAATTCCACCTAATAATCCCCAATAGTATACAAATTCTCCTAATAATTGGTTCTTATTGAATAAGTAGATGATGCACAAAAAAGTACTAATACTGCATAAATGCGCAGGAATATTTTGTTGAATATTCCAATAGCCATTATAGAAATTGTAGAATTGCTCAATACAAAGATTCGATATTAATAAAATAGCGATAAAAAAATCATATTGTTTGATCTTGATACTTTTAAGGTATTTAGGCACCTGAATAAGCAAGAAGATACTTCCACCAATCCATAAAATACTCTCCCACCATAGTGGGGAGAAAGTGGCAAGTGTAATAGATTTTTCAAATTGCATGCTGCAATTTACGCCAATCTGAGTAGATTCTATCGACTATGGTATTAATCTATATTGTTAGATTTTTTTTGAAGGGGCTAAATACCTTTAAAAAATGCACCACTAAAATAAATTCAATTTAATTCAAACTACTTATGCTTGATCTTTTGTTTTTTTATAGATGCAAAAAAAGTATTCAAACCAACCAGAGCAAAGACAGGTTTTCATATGTGACCAACAAGCAATTTATGCGATGGGCTGTGGCCAATTAGCAAAAGCACATCCAATGTGTAATGGCTATAGAATGTTGACCTCACTAGATGAAATCAACAATTTTAATATTGGCTTATCTGATGGATTATTGATCATTGATTGTGCCATATTTGATTTTGATTCTTCAGCGGTAGTCAATAAAATCAATACACTACAACAGCTATTTCCACTCATTATTTTGCTGAATAAGGATACACCGGATTTTGTATTATATCAATTAATAGGTCTTGAAGTAGATGTGATTGTTTCTAGAAACATGTCCAGTAGTGAGTGGAATAAAGCGATTGAAATGGCTTGTCAACGTAAGGTTTATTTTTGTCAACATACCGCCGAACGCGTTTTACAACTCACCCAGGTCATGGATAAAATTAATTTAATAGAGCGTGTAAATGCATTAAACCTATATGATAAATACATTTTAATTCGCATTTGTGAAGAAGCTTCTAGTAAACAAATTGCTGCAGAATTGAAGCATAGCAAGCGAACCATCGAAGGTCATAGAACTAGGCTTATGCAAACACTTGGTGTAAAAAATCTAGCAGGGCTAGTTAAAATTGCCTTAATCACTAAACTTTATGAACATTATCTTTCCAATCCAGGATGGTATGCTAGTTTTTTGCTGGCTAAAACATCTTCTTTATAGTAATGAATAGTTTTAAACTGTCCATTGACAAATCCAGACGCTTGGTCTGTAAAATTTTTGCTTTCAACAAACCTGCTTTGTCCACCGGTGATAATTGTTTTTGCATTCAGCCTTTTCCCAAATTCTACAGCAGCAATAAAGCTATTGCCAGAGTAGCCGTAACGCTTGTTGGTGTTTGGGTAACGTCTACTTTCAAAAGAAGGCAGTGAACCCCATTTAGAAGAGGCTTGATTAACAGCTAAACTAGGTAGGTTGTCATTGAAACTAGCACCTGGAGCAACTCTTTGAAAACGATTCATGGATCCCCATGTAATTTCCCAACCACCATACCATTTTTCAAATTGGTCTAAGGTAGCTTCTAATAATTTGATTTTAGTTTCAAAAGCAACATCTTGGTCCATACGTTTGTATTTTAAAACGATTGCCGTTGCAGCTTCTTCTGTGTTTGCAGGTGGAATGGCAGTACTCCATTTTGTTGCCCATTCTATTGCAATGCTCGTCGCAATGGAATTGCTATCTGCTACATGATCCCAATTCGCTAAATAGTCAATTGCTTTTTTAGTTCTTGGCGCAAGGTCTGCTGTTTTTGCTGTTTGTATAAAACGAGGTAACAAAATATCGAATGCACTTAATTTTTTATTGTATCCTAAAGCAATGAGTTCGTCCAAACTGATTTTATCTATTTTTGACAATAGCGCAACTGCATTAAGACCTCTTCCATTTTCACCATCTGGTGCCATATAGCTAGGATAATTTTGGGCTTTAGGACTACTACTGCCTGCTACAGTAAACGGTGTAGCATTGCAATTTTGTAACCATCCAATTGCAGGATTGATACTTTGTACAATTTCATTTAAAGGATGCACGCCCTGCCAGTCAGTTGCTTTAATGGAACCATCTACATGCATGGTGTAATCAAAATTTGGATTGCGTTTGGGCATAAAATTCCCATGCCAGTAGGCAATATTGCCTGCAGCATCTGCATAGACGGTGTTATTGCTATTATTGGAGACTAGTTCCATTGCTTTTGTATAGTCTGCTAAGCTTTTTGATTTTGTTCTTGTCCAACATTCTATTAAGGCATCTAAAGAACGATTGTTTTCTTGTAAGCTTAACCATTTGCCTTTCTCCATCCCCATGATCGGACCATGGATTGTAAAATAGGTATCAAATGATTTTGTCTTTAAGATACCATTGTCTAGATATTGAATATGGATAGTACGTTGTCCAACTTTCTTTTTTTCTTTTTCGTAGGTATAAAATAATTCATTCTTTATTTTTTCAGTTTGTTCTTCATACACATCCGCTACATCGGCATAGCCGCTTGTATGCATCCATCCGCATTGTTCGTTAAATCCTTGATAAATAAAGAACTGTCCCCAGGTTACAGCACCATAAGCATTTAGTCCTTGCTCGCTGACCATATGCATTTCGGATCTAAAATAAAAAGGCACATGCGGATTGATATACAACATGGCATTCCCTGTTTTGCTATGCTTTGGAGCAATCGCAAATCCATTGGATCCTTTTAAGGTTTTATCCTCCATGTCAAAGTTGGGTTGTTCAAAAATGGTTTGCTGAGTTGGCAGGTACTTATTAAAATTGACTGCATTTTGATTTGAATAGAGCTGTTGACCATAAAAAGCCTCGACATGTCTTTCGGTGATGCCTGCGGATCTTGTTGGAGAGACGCTTCCGTCAGTCCACATTAAATGATACCATGGCTTAAACTTTTTAAGCACCACCGGTTTTACCTCTGGGTGTTTTGATAAGTAGTAGTTGATGCCATCTGCATGTGCAATTAACAATTGCTTAAACCAAATTGGACTTCTTTCAAAATCTTTGATTGCTTCTGCACTATCTTGAATGAGTTGCATCATTAAATCTTCGTAAATCAATTTAGGCCCTTCCATTTCGGCACGTCGCCCAAGCATTTCTAAAAAATTCTTTTCTATTTGCGGGAAATTTTCCTCGCATTGCGCATACATCAATCCAAACACCGCATCGGCATCCGTCTTTCCATAAACATGTGGGATATCCCACTCGTCACGAATGATTGTGGTTTGTTTAGCGCGTTGATTCCATCTAGCGAGTTCTGCACTCGTTGGTTTTTGAGCAACTGCAACTATAGCAATCCATACCAAGCAACTTAGTAAAGCAAATTTTTTCATACAATGAATTTTAAATACCGATTAATTTATAATCTTTCAATCTCTCACACCATTTAAACCAATCCCCAAGTTTTAATTCTCTCCAAATTGATTTTTGCACATTCAAGTGGCGCAATACCTTGATAAGATTCTTGTTCTATAATAAAATGCTTTGTACCACCTATCGCCTTAGCTAGTAAACATACTGCTTTTGGGTCTACCAAGCCATTTCCTAAAATGGTACTATCATGCTGGTCATTCATTTCACCAATAGGAACTTTAATTTCATCCTTTACATGTACTGAAACAAAACGTCCTGGATATTTTTTGATCCAATCCATTCCCCTTGCACCAATGCCAAACATATTTCCAAAATCCAATTGATGTATCACTAGCTCTGGATCGGTTTCTTTTAAGATAATATCATAGATCAATTGACCATTTACTTTATCTATGAATTCGAAATTGTGGTTATGGTATCCAAATTGCATGCCTGATTCCAAACATAATTCCCCAGATAAATTGAATAACTCTAACTGGTGCATTAAAGCGTCATAAGAGGTTCGTACATTTTCATCGATCCAAGGACTAATGACATAGTCTTGTCCAAGTGTCACTGCATCGTCGATGGTATATTTCCAAGCATCTGTAAATTCTTTTTTCGTATTATCCCAATGGCTTGCATGCAATGAAGTATGACCACTAGGCATTTGCATTCCTAAATCGGATAATATTTTTTTAAATTCAATCGGACTATAGCCATACAATTTTCTGTTGGCATAATTTGCGTGTTCAATATATTGGTAGCCCATTTTTGACAAAGCCTTTAAAGTGTCTAATGGTTTTTTAAACATATCATCCCGCACCGCATACAATTGAATGCCAATTTTGAAGGAAGTATCCGCAATGGTATTTTTTGACCACAATGCAGTTGGCGCGATACCAACACCTAAGATGGCCATCCCCGTATTTTGGATAAATCTTCTTCTTGAATTTTGCATTGTGTTTAGTCCTCTACCTTCGTGTTTTTAGTTGGTTTTTTATCCAAGTATTCTTTACGATCTACTTTTGAATTACCAGTTACTAATTCATCTAAATTAGCGCCATTGTATAGACGACCATTTTTCATCACGTACTGGATGCTATTGGTATTTTTTATATCTTCTAATGGGTTCTTATTTAAAATAATTAAGTCTGCTAATTTACCTGCACTGATGCTTCCTAAATCTTTATCCAATCCTAAGCTCTCTGCGCCTAAAATAGTGGCTGTTTTCAACGCATCTAAATTGCGCATACCACCAGATTGCATTGCCCATAGCTCCCAATGGTAGCCCAATCCTTGTAATTGACCGTGACTTCCTACACCAGCAAGTCCACCTGCTTCTACAATCTGCTTCATACTCTTAGCATGTTTTTGAAACACATGTTCTTCTGGTAAGAACCAAGTAGCACGACGTCTTGACTTGCTTGCTAATTCTTCGTAAGGAGTATAGTACTGTAATTTTGGATCACCATATACATTCTCTGTTTCATAATAAAAATTCTCTGCCCATGGTCCACCATAAGAAACCAATAAAGTTGGCGTCACTGCCATTTTTGAACTTGCTATTGTTTTTACCACATCATTATACAATGGATAAATTGGTATAGAATGCTCATGACCAGGATAGCCATCAATTAAATTGGTCATATTCAATTTAAAATCTAAGCCACCTTCTGTGGTAGGCATTAATTGTTGATTTTTAGCTGCTTGAATCACCCATTGTCTATGCTTACGATTTCCTACTAAATACATTTTAATGTACTTTGTATTGTAATACTTACTGTATTGCGCTAAAACAGATTCTGCTTGTGCAGAGTCCTTCAAATTATAAGACCAATAACCCACTCCAGGGCCAGTTGAGTAAACTCTTGGGCCAACCATTTTACCTGCTTCTACTAAATCGCTATACGTTAAAACGTCTGTAGTTGCAGTTTGTGGATCACGTGTTGTCGTTACACCATACGCTAAATTGGCTGCATAAATCCACACTTGATTTTTATGGATGCCCCAGCTAGGCCACATATGTGAGTGCGTGTCTATAAATCCTGGCACCACTGTTTTTCCTGCAAGGTTGACGCGCTTAGCGCCGGCAGGTACTTTTAATGAACCAGATTTTCCAACAGCTTGAATTCTATTTTTTACAATTAAGATGTCTCCGTTGTTAATTACTTGATCTCCATTCATTGTAATGATTCTTGCATTGGTCAATAACACTGTAGTGGAAGGCATATCATTTTCATAATAAACTTTTACCCATGTTTCATTGGCCTTGTATTTTGGTGCTTCTTTTTTATCATCTTTTTTAGCAATGTTAGTGCTGTCTTTTTTCGTGGTATCTTTTTTAACTGCGGCCTCTAATTTTTTTGCAGCAGCTAAACTATCATCGAAAGCATAAGCAGCATCTATATCATACGTGAAATGCGCTGCACCTAAACTCCAATGAATGGTTTTGCCATCTGCTTGCCAGCTAGGAAATTCTCCACCAATTTCAGTTAACAATTTACTAGGGAATGCTGCATTTTTAGCATCTGCAACAGAGATGGAAACGGATTTACCAGATTTTGGAATGGTCACAAAATAGATATTGTTATTCACTTGCGCAATTGCAGCAGATCCCTTTGGTGATAACAAAATATTGTTGGCATTAGAAGGTGGGTTGTTTTCTTTTGCAGCATCATCTTCTTCCATAATTTCTGGAATGATACATGGGTCTGCCAATGGCTTACCGCGATGCTCAGGAACGCTACCAAAAGTAGTAATACCAGAAATTTTTGCAATTTCTTTCTCATCCCCACCATCCCATTGAATTGAAATCAATCTACCACGATTGTTTAAATAAATACGACCATCGTTCATCGCAAAATGTGGATTGTATCTTCCATTCGCTTTATCAATAATGATTTCGTTTCCTGTTGTTAAATCAATCCATGCCAATTCATCTTCTGCATCATCATAACTAGGCTCAATGGCATCTTTGAATTTTTGAGCATTGGTTTTATTGAAGATTAATTTTTTACCAGTTGGATCAATTGCAAGGCCTTGGTACAAAGCGTTTTCTTTTGTGATCTTTTTTTCTGTATTATTATTTAAATCAATGAAATGAATACTGCCGCCATCAGGATTCCAAGTGGTAAAATAAATACCATTGCCGTCAAGATTCCAAACTGGTTGTGCTTCTGTAAAATCATTCTTTGTTAAACGCTTTGGTGTGCCATTTGGATAGTCCATTACATACAATCTATTCAACACCGTAAATGCCAATTGCTTTCCGTTAGGAGAAGGAACCGCATCTCTTATTTGCGTTGCCATTGTTGCAGCTGTATCCTTGATAGGATATTTAAACAATACTTCTGGTCCCATTTCAATTTTTGCATCCACCGTATATGGAATCGAAGTTTGTGCTGCAGATTCAATATCAATCTTATTTATTTTTCCTCCGTACGATGCCAATAAATATTTACTATCAGGCGTAAAACTCATTGCAGGCAATACACCCATCACCGCAATAGATTCTTGGTCATCTCTTTGTACAGGATAAGCCAACCATGCTTCCTCACCTGTTGCTAAATTTCTTCTAACCAATCCAGTTTTATCTTCATAACGAGATCCATACACCAACCATTTTCCGTCTTTAGATAAGACTGGTGTAAATGCAGATCCATATCTTGATGCGATGGTTCTGGTGTTTCCTTTTTCTCTATCATACACACCAATACTATATTGAGGTAACATGGCGTTGTAGTTCCAAGCGCCATTGCGTGCACTATAATAAATATAACGACCATCTGCACTCACTGCAGGATCAATTGTTTTTAAAGTAGCAGGTGCATCAATTAAATTCGTTCCTGCACCACCATTCTTATGCATCAAATACAATTTAGTATTACGACGCCCTTTGGTATACACGATATAATTTCCGTCTAGTGTATACACTGCACCTGGATAATTATTATTTTGTTCTTCAGTTAAAGCAAGGGTATCTTTTTTCTCTAAATCGATATACCATATATTTTCTGCACCAGAGCGGTCAGATAAAAAAAGGATGCGCTTTCCATCTGGACTAAAACTTGGATGGTTATCGTATGCCATCCCTTTAGTGATAGCAGTCGCTTTTCCTCCTTCCATTGGGATGCTATAAATATCACCCATCAAATCAAATAAAATAGTTTTGCCATCTGGACTAATAGCAACCGAAGTCCAAGTACCTTCATTGGTCGTAAAGTCAATCGACCTAGTAGCTTTTAACGGCAAACCTTTAAATTGACTAAAACTTGTGCTGTCTTTTTTGGGACTTTTCTTATCCTGCGCTTGTGCATTGATTAAACCAAGCCCCAAGAATAGAGTCAAAGCAATTATTCTCATAATATTTATTTTTTGAAAGTTACATCAATCCAATAGTTCCCGAAAAAAAATGAAATAATTGGAGCGCGCCGTTCATCAAATATTTCGATAATTTTAACTAAAAATTTAGGTAGAAATTGGCCTTTGTGCCTTAATTTCGATAACTCAATCGTATATTTACACTATGAACAAACACAAATTGGGGCAATTTATTTTCATAAATTGCTTATTATTAATTAGTTATGTTGGATTTGCGCAAAATTTGACCATTCAGGGCACTTTAAAGGATAGTATTGCGGGTCGAGCCCTTAATTCCGCTACGGTTTCATTGGTATATGCAAAAGACTCTTCCTTGGTAAGTTTTTCAAGAACGAATGAGGAAGGGGTGTTTAACTTTAAAAATCTGACGCCTGGATCCTACTTGATTTCAGTTTCTTATGTTGGCTATATACCTAAATGGGTGCCTGTTTTAACTGCAACAGAAAAAACAGTGGAGATGGGTGTAATTTATTTGAACGATGTGAATAGTATGTCTACGGTGACAGTGACTGCGCGCAGGCCACCAGTGGTGATTAATGGAGATTCAGTGGAGTTCAATTCAGAGAATTTTAAGACAGCACCGAATGCAGTGGTGGAAGATTTATTAAAAAAAATGCCTGGAATAGAAGTGGATAAAGCTGGGGGCATTACTGTTAATGGAAAAACAGTCACCAAGGTTTTTGTGAATGGAAAAGAATTTTTTACAGGCGATCCTAAAATGGCTACCAAAAATTTACCTGCAGATGCGGTAGATAAAATTCAAGTATACGATCGTAAATCAGATCAAGCCATGTTCACGGGTATTGATGATGGTTCAGAGGAAACAGCGATTAATTTAAAATTAAAAAAAGACCGCAATAAATCCACTTTTGGAAAATTGAATGCAGGTGCAGGAACACCAAGTGTTTTTGATACACAAGGCAATATCAATGTGATTAATAATGACGAACAATTTTCTGCCATTGGAGGCGCTAACAATACCAATAGACAAAATTTCTCGAGCCGAAACATTGTTAATTTTTCTGGTGGTGGAGGTGGAAGACCAGGTGCTGGAGGAGGTGTAACAATTAATTTTTCTGGTGGTGGTGGCTCAGGAGAGACGGATGCCAATGCCCAAGGTATTGCAGAGACCTATTCTATAGGAGGCAACTATTCTAATTTATTCAATAGTAAGAAAATTGAGTTCAATGCCAATACTGCTATTAGCGATGTTGAGCGTAATAATAATAGTCTATCTTTTACACAAAACCTTACTCCAGGAAATCAATTCAACAGAATTTCTACATCCAATTCAATCAATAGAAACCAACAACAAAGTCTTGGAAGTACGATTGACCAAAAAGTCACAGAAACATTTTCCTATAGATTCACACCAAGCTTAAGCTGGCAACAAACAAGCTCTGCTAGTGCAGACACTACCTTCACAAGATCGGGTTTAGACCCCAATGGTCTAGACATCACAAACAGAAATACAACCGCTGCAACAAGCATTTCAGATGCGGTTAACGTTTCAAATAATTTATTATTAAGAAAGAAATTTGCTAAAAAAGGTCGTACAATATCTTCTACCATTACACAAAGCTACAATCAATCTAATTCAACAGGTAGTCAATACACGAGTCAATTTTTTTATAAAAACAGGGTCTTGACATCTGATTCAATTTTAGATCAACAAAATATTCGCAAAGGTAATACAACAAGTTATTCTGCCAATGTGATTTACACAGAACCAGTAAGTAAAAAGTCATTGTTAGAATTCAATTCTTATTTGAGTAAAACCATTGGGGCAACTAGTAAAAAAGTATATGATCAAAATTACATTACAGATAATTATGATCTTTTGAACGGTCGTTTAACCAATGAATTCAATAGTGAGTATACTTATAGTGGAGGAGGGATGAGCTTTAGGTCCAATCAAAAAAAGTTTAATTTCTCAACTGGTATTTCATTTCAAAATGCAGTATTAGATGGAGAAAATATTAGTGTAAAAAAGAGTTTTAGTCAAAGTTTTCAAGACATCTTGCCTAATGCAACTTTCAGATACAATTTCTCTCAAACTAAAAATTTGAATATCGATTATCGTACTTCAACTAATCAGCCTTCTATCACTCAATTACAACCTGTCCTGGATCAGAGTAATATCAATAGACAATCCATAGGTAATCCTGATTTAAAAAGAAGCTATGTACATAATTTGAATATTCGTTTTTTCAATTCTAAAATTTTATCAGGAAAAAATTTCTTTTCTACGTTAAACGCCTCTACGACCAATAACTCAATTGTGAATTATGATAGCGTGCTTCCAAATCGTACGATCTTATCAACGCCAGTCAATGTCAATGGGGCTTATAGAATCAATGGTACTATGAATTATGGGTTTGGTATTAAAAAATTGAATTCAAGATTGAGTTTTGGATTGAACGCAGGTTTGAATAATAGCATCTCTTATGCGAATGGCTTATTAAATACCATCGTGACAAAATCTACTGGTCCTAGTATGTCGTATACGTATATTGTAGACGATGTCATTGATATCAATTTGACTGCACGTTATTCTTATAGCAAAACAACCAACGAAGTCAATCCAACTTTGAATACCAACTTTTTGACAAAAGTTTTTGGTGCAGACATGACCAATTACCTGCCATTGAATATTGTATTGAATCAATCCTTCAACTATGCTATTAACTCTGGTCGTGCTGAGGGATTTAACACAGCAATACCAATTTGGAATGCAAGCTTTTCTAAATTTTTCTTGAAAAATAAGAGAGCAGAAATTAAGATGAGTGCTTTTGACTTATTGAATAAGAATATTGGTATTAGCAGAAACGTATCTCAAAATCAGATTGTGGATAGATCTTATAATGTAATTAGTCAATATTTTTTATTGAGCTTTACATATAGTTTACAAAAATCTGGATTAGGGGGTGGCGCAAGAGCAGGTGGCATGATGATTAGAATGTAAAATCACTTAGTTTTAGAAGTATAAAAAAATCAGGTCCAATAGTTTATTAATATTAAAGAAAGAAAAATAGTTTTTATGAAAAAAATACAATTAGTACTTGGATTGATGATTGCTTTAATAAGCATCTCAACATCTGCTATAGCGCAAATGAAAGAAGGGAAAATTAGTTATGAGCGTAAAATTAATATGCACCGTAACCTACCTGATCCTCAAATGAAGTCCATGGTCCCTGAATTTAGAACAGACAAATTTGAATTAATTTTTAATGAGTCTGTAAGCTTATTTAGATCAGTGGTGGATGATGAAGCACCCGATCCGTTTGCCAATGCTGGAGGCGGTGGTGGAGGTGGTATGCGCATGAGCTTTAGAATGCCAACTGCAAATACCTATACTGATCTTGCAAAACAAATGCAATATGAAGAGCGTGCGTTTTTTGAAAAAGAATTTTTAATTATTGATTCTTTAAAGCAACACAAGTGGAAATTATCAGAAGAAACTAAAACCATTGCAAAGCAATTGTGTAAAAAAGCCACTACGATGGTTACGGCGCCTCAGGTGCGTATGCGTATTAGCATGGGCGGTGGAAACAATACCGACACCACAGCGAATACGCCAAGAGCACCAAAAGAAACTGAATTAGTAGTTTGGTATGCAGAGAATATCCCTGTATCATTTGGTCCTGATAATTATAGTGGTTTGCCAGGTGTGATTATGGAGATAGATCAAGACAATGGAGCTAATGTTACAACTGCTGTTGAAGTGAGTGCGAAGTATCCTAAAAAAGAATTGGTTGCCCCAACTAAGGGTGATAAAATGAATAGAGCGCAATTCCAAGAAAATATGCAAAAGCTCATGCAAGATATGCAAAGAGGCGGCGGCGGAATGGGCGGCATGAGAATCCGTGTAGGAGGTAATTAATCTTTATTTGATTAATTATCCTTCGAGATAGATTTTAAAAAAAGGGGACGTAATCGCGTCCCCTTTTTTTATGGTATCAAATTCCATTTCCAGCCAAGTGCAATCGTTCTGTTATCTCCTAAATAATACGCATAGGCATTGTTACCTTTTACACTAAAGTTTTTGGTCGCCATGGAGGCATAAAATTGATCAGTCAAGTTCAAGCATTGCAACCAGAACTCGTGTTTTTTCATTGTATAATTGACCCTGAGGTTCAGCACATCAAAGCCAGGGTAACGATTGGCATTGATCTCATCCATAAAATAACCAGACTGGTGCTGCCATTCTAAAGACGAGCTTAAAGCACTATTCCATTGACTTAATAAAGTAAGGTTACTAAAAAAACGAGGTGCTGCTACCATTTCTTTATTACTAATATCTGTGCCTTTTAAAATGGTATTGACATAAAGGTGCTTGGCATTGCTACCATTAAAATTGATCTGCAATAGTTTGCTAAAATTATATTTCAGTTGATATTCTATTCCATAGTGTTTTGTTTGACCTGTATTTTGATTTAGGTTCACGCCATCTGCTTGTCGCACAGATATAATTTCATTGCGACCATTCAATTGATATAATGACCATTCGAAATAACCATTGGGGATACTAAGCCAAGATCCAATTTCATAATTCGAAAAACTTTGCGGTAATAAATAAGGCACACGAATGGCATTGTAAATTTCTGTGATTTGTGGCGGGACAAAACCCTCGCTATAATTTAAATAGCCACCCCAGTTCAATTGATTGTATGTTAAACCAATTTTAGGTGCCCAGTTGGTGAACAAATTATTTGAAGTTGGTGTTCCAGTAGCTAATTTATTTTTAAATTGATAATTAAATTGGTCGTACCTCAATGTGGCATTGACGCGTAGGCCTGTAGTAATCGGCTGAATCCAATTTATATAGACTGCTTTGTTATAAATAGTTGTTGCATAGTTGGTAATCAAACTGTCAATAGCTGGTCTTGTAAACCTTGTAAATTTATTAAGCGTTATGTCTTTAAAAATATCAATATAGTTGGCTACCAAACCTTGATTTGTTGCATCCATGTAACCACCTAGTAAAATTTTTGACTTAAATTGCCTTACATTCATCTGATGTTGTAGATCAAGTACATAGGCATCAAAATGATTTGAATTAATCTGTCCCCTAAACTTAGTTGGATTAGAGCTTGCAGCAATTAAGTAAGCTGGATTTTGACCCATTGTATTTCCGCGGAATAATAGGTTCACTGTTGTTTTCTGTGCTGCACTCCATTCATAGGATAAGTTTTGTCTAAAACGAATCAAGTCCAGTTTTCGATAGGTAAAGCTTTGCTGTGTGGTATAATTTCTTGCCTGAAATTTTAAGCTATCCACCGTCCCAGTCATTTGTCCATCATAATGGATATATTGCAGATGTTGGTATCCTGTCCATTTTTTCTTAAATGTAAAATCTCTTTTTATGCTCAAAGCCGTTTTAGTATAATCGCTGTATTCAAGTTGTCCATTTTTTTGTCCTATCTGACTTAGATTCATTGACCATCCAGATTTGTTACCTGCTTTATTCCATAATAAGTCAGATTTTAAGAGTCCATTGTTATTGATATGATTGCTAATAGATAATTGATTTTTGATGGGTCTTGGTGCGTGTATAAAATTTACTACCCCACCAATGGCTTCTGCGCCATACAATGCCGAAGCAGGCCCCTTTATGACTTCGATTTGCTGAATGGCGGCCGTATTGATTTCGATGAGGGCATTGTTGCTAAATAAACCACTTGTTCTAATTGGTAATCCATCTTCTAAATAGAGGTACAACCCTTTCAAAGAAACTGGCTGTCTGATAGACATCATATGTTGTTCGTTCCCAATGCTTGGCATAAAGACCCCACTGACTTTATTCAATAAAAAATCAATCCTGACTGCTTTGGCTTCCTGAATCTGCTTTTGACCCAATACACTTATCGCAATGGGAGATTCAATTCTTTTCTCTTTTGATTTACTAGCTGTCACAATCACAGTTTGCAAACTCGTATCAGCCAATTTGAATGATTTTTCTTGGCTTGAGGCTATGACAGGTATAGAAAGGTATAAAAAAAGAAAAATTTTAAAAGGAATTTGCATAGATGCAAATTTAGTAGTTAATTTATTCTAGATTCATTATCGCATCAAGATTTATTTATTTTAATAACACCCAATATGAAAGGTTTAATCATTGCAACCACACTCTTCTTTTTTGTTGTGAACGCTCAGGCTCAAGTATGGTCAGTTCAAAAACAAGCGCAAACAATCAATGAAGTATTGAATGATAGAATAGACAATTTGTTGCCTAAGTTAATGGATGAAACCAATATAGATTGTTGGTTAATAATTTCAAGAGAATACAATGAAGACCCTATCTTAAAAACCTTTTTGCCTGCCGAATGGCTTTCTGCTAGAAGAACAACCATATTGGTTTTTTATAGAGACAAAAATAACAATACCTTAAAAAGCTATGCTATAGCAAGATACCAAGTTGGAAAACGTATCCAAGCTGCATGGAATCCCGAAAAAGAACCCAATCAATGGCTGGCACTTTCAAAGCTGATTGATAGTTTAAACCCCAATCAAATTGCACTCAATACTTCCAATGAGTATGGACATGCAGATGGGTTGCATCTAACAGAGTTTAATGAACTTAAAAAAGTCATGTCGCCGGGTCAATTGAATAAAATTGTATCTGCTGAAAAGCTAGGTGTGGCTTGGCTAGAGACTAGAACCGAAAAAGAAATGGCCTTATATCCAACCCTACTTGCCATTACCCATCAAATCATCAAGGAAGGATTTAGCAATCAAGTGATACAACCCAATCAAACAAGTACCAATGATTTGGTTTGGTGGTTCAGACAAAAAATAATTGACCTAGGTCTATCAACTTGGTTTCATCCATCAATTGAAATTCAAAGAAGGGTGAGCAATGAAAAAGATGCCATCATTCGCCCTGGGGATTTATTGCATGTAGATTTTGGAATCAGTTATTTAAGACTCAATTCGGATGTGCAAGAACATGCTTATGTGTTATTGCCAAATGAAACTGCTGTTCCCAGTGAATTAGCTGCTGCATTTAGTAAGACCAATAGACTGCAAGATATTTTAACATCCACATTTAGAACTGGCAGAACGGGTAATGAAGTTTTATCTGCTTCTCTTAAGCAAGCAAAAGCAGAAGGTATTCAGCCAAGTATTTACACACATCCAATCGGATTTCATGGACATGCTGCAGGAACGACAATTGGTATGTGGGATATGCAGCAAGGCGTTCCAGGTTCAGGCGATTATGCTTTACGTCCTAATACATGTTACTCAATTGAATTGAATGCCACGCATACTGTGAATGGATGGAATAAACCTGTAAGAATTGCATTAGAACAAAATGGCTGTTATAATGGATTAAGTTTTGATTATCTCGATGGCCGTCAAAAAACAATACATATAATCCAATAAAAAAAGACCCTACCTAGTAGCGTCTTTTTTTTATTCATCCTATTTTCTTTCAGTCTGGTTCTTATTTTATCCTAGGAAGAGCTTTACAATAAAGTATGTCACCGCAGCAAGTACTGCACTCACTGGGATGGTTAATACCCATGCCCATAATAAATTGGTTGTTACACCCCATCTAACCGCGCTTAATCTTTTTGTTGCACCAACACCAATAATGGATCCAGTGATGGTATGTGTTGTTGAAACCGGGATACCCATCTGTCCTGTAAAGAATAAAGTAAACGCACCTGCTGTTTCAGCAGCAACACCTTCAAGCGGCGTTACTTTGGTGATTTTAGATCCCATTGTTTTAACAATTTTCCATCCACCGCTCATGGTACCCATACCAATAGCTAAATAACACGCTACCGGAACCCAATTTGGGAGCGATGCAAAATCTTGTATCGAGCCACTTGCAATTAATGCCGCTCCAATAATACCCATTACTTTTTGTGCATCATTACCACCGTGACCAATACTAAATGCAGCAGAACTAAATAACTGTAATTTTTTAAACATATTACCTACTGATAGTGCTGTAGGTGTTTTGATTTTCTCAACATATAAGTAAATCAAAATAAAAATCAATGCAGCACCAAAAATACCATTTACAATCATCGTATTATCTGCCTTATCAATCTCATCAGAAAAAGTTTTCTCAATATTAAATCCGGCTAGTTTGGCTTTAACTTTATCTAAATTTTTTGCCTGAATAGGATAGATCTGATCGATAAGCGTAACGGTAGAATCCATTGTAATAGTTCCAGCTAAAAATAATTTTACGGGCGCTTTATATTCTTCTGTAATGACCTTCGCCTTATCATATGCTGTTTTTGCAGAATCATTTTCTGGTGCTTTGGCTTCTAATACTAAAAAGTCGTTCGCGTTTCTTACCGCATCTTTTAATTTACTTACCGCAATTTGATCCAACCAGCCACTGTCTTTAGCAACTTTTCCAATATAGCCTGCACTAGTATTATCAAAATTTTCGATGAATGGGTGTACTGAATTAAAACTTGCTGTGGCTTTTGATAATTTTTCTTCTGTTAGCTGTAATTTTTCTGATAAAATCGTATCTGCTTTATTTTCATTCAAATCAGACTTTAATGCAGCTACTTCAGTCTTGTATTTATCAATGCCATAAAACTTTTGAGCATTCTCGTTCATTTTACTATTCTCAAAATAGTCAAACAAAAAAGCAGTCAATAAAGTAGTGACTACAATGATGGCTATACGATACCAAATATTGCGCATAATAGTCACAACAGTGATATACATAGAGGTCACGATACCAATCAATGGCGCCAAGAAAATAAACAAGACAGTTTTAATAATCGTGTCTGCATCTACAATTTTTGCCCAAGAAAAATTCATTCCTTTTATAGAAAGGGCATGTGCAATCGCTGCTCCTGCAAATCCACCAATTAATGTATGAGAAGAAGAAGAAGGAATACCATACCACCAAGTTAGTAAGTTCCAAAAAATAGCTGCTAATAAACCTGAAAAAATTACTGGTAAGGTAATGAACTCTTTATAAACAGTTTTACTAATAGAGTTTGCAACAGCATGGTCTTTAAAAATCCAGAATGCCACCGTATTGAATAATGCAGCCCAAAGTACCGCCTGAAATGGCGTCAATACTTTTGTAGAAACCACTGTGGCAATGGAGTTGGCCGCATCATGAAAACCATTGATATAATCAAATATTAGCGCAAGCGCAATGATAATTATTAGTAATGTCATTGTAAATTAAATTAAGCGTACTTGATGATAATAGACTCAACCACATTAGCGACATCTTCTATTTTGTCGGTTGCGATTTCAAGTACTTGGTAGATCTCTCTTTTTTTAATTACTTCTTTAAAATCATTTTCTTGCTCAAATAATTTTTCAATGCTCATGTCAAAAATATCATCTGCCTGATTTTCAATACTATTGATTTTAATCATTGCATCTGTCATCTCCTTGATATTCTTCATATTGCGTAAACCTAGAACAACTTTCTTAGTCTCTTGTGTTCCTTGTAAAACCAATTCAGCTAGTTTATGAATACCAGTATCGTTAGGATTTACCTTATAGAAATTAATTTTTTTAGCAGAAGCATAGATATAATCGGCGATATCATCTAAGGATGTTGCCAAGTAGTGAATGTCTTCTCTATCAAAAGGCGTGATGAAGTTTCTACCTAATTCAGTGAAAATACTATGCGTTAAATCATCGTTTTTATGCTCTAAATTTTCTATTTGGGCTAAAATATTGGCTCTTACATCCACATCGGGTTCGTTTACCATTTCTTTTAATTTGATACCCATTTCGTTTACGTGCTCGGCTACTTCTTCAAAAAGTTGAAAGAAAACCCTGTCTTTAGGTAAAAAAATCTTCATGATTGAGTTAAAATCCATAATATAATATTTGA
>Ga0164294_10001514_pt1 | contig 21569 bp, 20 predicted proteins | sample GEODES005metaG_FD_111479 | JGI IMG/M metagenome (GOLD analysis project Ga0164294, IMG submission 111479) | Oligotrophic lake water microbial communities from Sparkling Lake, Wisconsin, USA - GEODES005 metaG | ecosystem: Environmental > Aquatic > Freshwater > Lake | place: USA: Sparkling Lake...
CGGATGGTGCTGCGCGACTACGTCAACGAGGACACCGATTGGCATCTCGACGATGCCATGGCCCGTATTTCTGAACTCGACACCGAGGCGCTGCTCGATCTCGATGTGGTCATCGCCACGCTGCATCTACCCGAAGGTGCCTCCACACCCGACTCGCCGTTGTCGCCCCGTGGTCATCGCATGTTGTCGCGTATCCCGCGTCTTCGCGATCCCATCATCGATCGGGTGGTCGACACCTTCGGGTCCTTGGCCCGCATCCTGCGCGCCAGCGAGAAGGAACTCAACGCCATCGAGGGCATCGGCGCCCAACGCGCCAAAGCCATCAAGGACGGGCTGCGTCGACTCGCCGAATCCTCCATCCTCGATCACTACGCCTGAGGTCCCCATGCGCATCGAACTGCCCACCGGTACCCCCGCCGAACTCGCCCGCCCCGCCGGTGGTGCGCAACCCACTCGGGGCCTCGTGGTGTTCCCCGACATCCTGGGGCTGCGACCGCTGTTCGACGATATGTGTCAGCGCCTCGCTGATGAGCAGGGCTGGGTGGTGTGTGCACCGGAGCCGTTCCCGGGCGCCGAGCAGCTCGATGTCGGTGATCGCCTCACCGCAATGGCCAAGGCTTCGGACTCGCGGTTCCGGGCCGATGCCATCGCCGCGGCTGATGCCACCGGATGCGAACAGGTGGGGGCCATCGGCTTCTGCATGGGCGGCATGTTGGCGTTCAAAGCGGCCGGCACCGGGCGTTTCGATCGCACTGCCGGCTTCTACGGCATGATCCGCCTGCCTGCTGAGTGGCGCGGCCCCACCCACGCTGATGCCCTCGACATCCTCCGGTCGTCAGATCGATGCCCCGTCATGGCCATCATCGGCACTGCTGATCCCTACACGCCGGCTGTCGATGTTGCTGATGCCGAAGCCGCCGGTGTCGAGATCGTCCGCTACGAAGGTGCCGACCACGGGTTCGTGCACGATGCCTCCCGGCCCGCGCATCGAGCCGAAGATGCGGCCGACGCGTGGCGGCGGGTCATCGCGTTCCTGCGTTCGGAGTGACCGTCTAGGGTCGAGACCTCGGGCTCCACATCGGGTGGAACCGCGTACCGGGGGAACCATGAAGGTCGATATCTCGCTGGCGATGTCCGGGCCGATGGGCGCGGCCGAACGGGCCGCCGAACTCGCAGCGCTCGGGACAGATGGCCTGTTCAGCTTCGAGAACGCCCACGATGTGTTCTTCCCCCTCGTGCTGGCCACTGCCACCACCGAGGTCGATCTCATGACCAATGTGGCCATGGCCTTCCCGCGCAGCCCGCTGCATATGGCCTACGCCGCCAACGATCTCCAGGAGTTGAGCGGCGGTAAATTCCGGCTGGGTCTCGGCACCCAGATCCGACCGCATATCCAGAAGCGCTACGGGTCGGTCTGGGAGAAGCCGGTGGCGCAGATGCGGGAGTCCGTGCTTGCCATCAAGGCGATCCTCGCCCATTTCGCCGGGGAGGGCCCGTTCGATTTCAGGGGCGAATGGACCACCCACACGCTGATGACCCCGAACTTCAACCCCGGGCCCAATCCCTACGGTCCGCCGCCGGTGATGGTGGGCGCTCTCGGTCCGAAGATGTGTGAGATGACCGCCGAGGTTGCCGACGGCATTCTCGTGATGCCATTCAACTCCGAGCGTCATTTCGCCGAACGCACATTGCCGGCGGTCGATCGTGGTCTCGCCACCGCTGGGCGCACCCGTGACGACATCGAGATCATTCTCGAGGTGATCTGCGCGGTGGGGCAGACCGATGCCGAGATCGCTGCTGCCGCCAACGGTGTGAAGATGCTGCTCGGTTTCTACGGTTCCACCCCCTCGTACCGTCCGGTGCTCGACGTCGAGGGATGGGGTGAACTTCAGCCCGAACTCAATGCCCGTTCCAAGCAGGGTGACTGGGTCGGCATGAGTGAACTCATCACCGACGAGGTGCTGCACACCATCGCTGTCGTGGGCACGCCCCAGCAGGTGGCCGATGAGATCGTGCGGCGCTATGGCCATGCCGCCGATCGGGTGTGTCTGTACTTCCCGGGCTACCCGATCACCGATGCGTGCACCGCCGAGGTCATCGCTGCGGTGAAGTCCGCTTCGGCCGCGGCACCGAAGGTTTCTGCCCCCGGGCATTCGTCGTAGGCCATGCCAACCCCCATCGATACCGGAACCACGGATCTGCTCGCTGCGTTGCATGACGACGGCGTTCTCGTGGCAACGCTCAACCGACCCGAGACCCGCAACGCGTTCAGCGGGGCGATGGGCCGTGCGCTCGGCGAGCTCTACGCCCGGGCCGATGTCGACGATGCTGTGCGCGTCGTCGTGCTCACTGGCACACCACCGGCGTTCTGCGCCGGTGCGGATTTCAGCGGTGGTTCCGAGGTTTTCGAACGTTCCGAGAGCACCGCGTTCAGTGCGAATCCGGTGTGGCCACCGGCCTGGCGCATTCGCAAGCCGGTCATCGCCGCAGTCAACGGTCATGCCATCGGGATCGGATTCACGCTCACATTGCATTGCGATATCCGGTTCATGGCGTTCGATGCCAAGTACGGCATCGTGCAGGTTCGTCGAGGTGTCATGCCCGATGCCTTCAGTCACTGGACCCTTCCGCGCATCGCCGGCATGGCCACCGCAGCCGATCTGCTGCTCACCGGCCGCACCTTCACCGGAGCTGAGGCGCTGCAACTTGGTGTGGCATCGCGTGTTCTGCCCAATGACGATGTCCTGCCGGCCGCGCTTGAGGTCGCGCACGACATTGCGATCAACACCGCGCCGGTGTCGGTGGCAGTCACCAAACGACTGCTGTGGGGTTCGTTCGCCCTCGACCCCGCACAGATTGAACGTCTCGAGACCGAACTGCACCATCATGTGATGGGTGAGCCTGATGCCCGAGAGGGGGTCATGGCCTTCCTCGAACGCCGTGACCCGCAGTGGTCGATGACTGTCAACAACAACTGGCCCGATGAGTGGCCCGGACCGGAGGATGTGCTGTGAGCAGGACCGAACAGAGAACCACTACTGACGTGCTCGACGGCGTTGATCTCGCTGGCGAGGTCATCCTCATCACCGGAGGGTCAACCGGCATCGGCTTCGAGACTGCCCGTGCGCTCGGTGCCGCCGGCGCCACGATCATGATCACGGCCCGTACCGAGGAGAAGGGCGATGACGCCATCACCCGCCTGGCCGGTCTGGTGCCGGGCGGGGACTTCTCCTATGAGGTCCTCGAGCTCGGTTCGCTCGACAGCGTGCGGGCCTGTGCCGCCGATCTGCGTCGACGACTTCCCCGCATCGATGTCCTCATCGCCAACGCTGGGATCATGGCCGCTCCCTTCGACCGGACCGAAGACGGGTTCGAGCTGCAGTTCGGCACCAACCATCTCGGGCATTTCCTGCTCATCGGGCTGCTGGTCCCGTCGCTGCTGCTGGCATCACCGTCGAGAATTGTCCTGCTCAGCTCCATGGGTCACGGCATGTCGGACATCCAGTGGGACGACCCCAACTACCTCACCACCGAGTACTCGAAGATGGAGGCCTACGGTCAGTCGAAGACGGCCAACATCCTCCATGCCGTCGAACTTGAGCGTCGCTTCGGACCACAGGGCATCCATGCCTATGCGGTGCATCCGGGCATGGTCGCCACTGATCTCGGCCGACATTTCACCGCCGATGATTTCGCCGACATCGCAGCGCGTGCCGCGGCGGCCGAGAAGCCGTCGGAGCCGACGAACGCTGACGACGCAACCCCATCGCGTCCGAAGGGTGGCGGACTGAAACTGGTCAACACCGATGTCGGTGCTGCTACCAGTGTGTGGGCGGCGGTCGCTCCGGAACTCGAAGGGACTGGCGGCTTGTATCTCGCCGACTGCGCTATCGACGCCCCTATGCCGTATGCCGTTGATGCCGACGCCGCCGCTCGCCTGTGGTTGATGTCGGAGGAGCTGGTGGGGGAACGGTTCGCCTGAACCGTTCCTCATGCTCGGTAGGACTGCCGGTTTGGTCCTACCGGGTCAGCTGGCGCGCAGCGTGAGTTGGCTGCGGTTGGTGATGCGGTAGCGGCGGTCGGACTGCTCGATCCAACCGAGCTTCACGAAACTGGCAATGGCTTTGTTGACGCGCTCGCGAGAAGCACCGACCATGCCGGCGAGTTCCTCCTGCGTGATCGGAAGGGAGAACTCATCGTGGTCGCCGGCGAGTTCGAGAAGGCGTTTGGCGGTACGACCGGTGACATCGAGAAACACTGAATCGGCGAGTTGCTCATCGGTGCTGCGGAGGCGAGTCGCCAGCATCTCGACCACGTTCCACAGCAGTACCGGGTTGGACTCGTAGATCTTCCGGAGTGGCTCGTAGGGGATCGCGATGACCTCGGATCCCTCGAGCGCTCGGCCTTCGGCTGATCGGGCCCGGTTGTCGAACAGTGGCATCTCGCCGAAGAGGTCGCCACGCTCCATCAGGGCGATGACTGACTCGCGGCCATCAACCGAACGGTTGGCGATGGCGATGCGACCGGAGACCACCACGAACAGTTCCATCGCCGGATCATTTTCGGTGAACAGCACGCCTCCACGGCTGAAATCGCGTGACTGGGCGGCGGCGACAACAGCCTCGAACGAGGCGGAGTCGAAGCCTTTGAAGAATTCGATGGAGCTGAGAAGTTCGCGTTCAACCACGGGTCCACCCTAGTGGCGCGTCCGAAGAGCGCGATACACCCGTGTGGGTTGTCGGGGACCCCCATCGTTCCTAACCTCGCGACATCATCCGCGCCCGCGGAGGACGTCCTGAGGTGAACCCGTGACCGACATCGATGCGCTTCCGTCAGACGGTCCTGTCTGGACGATCGTGCTCGCAGCCGGCTCGGGTCGGCGCTACGGAACCCATCCGAAGCAGTACGAAATGCTCGGTGGTGAACGGGTCATCGATCGTTCGCTCGCCACCTGTCGCGCCGCCGCCGATCACGTCGTGGTGGTGCTTGCTGCCGGTGAGGAAGCAACCGGAGAACACCTGCTTGCGTCCGGCGCGGCCGACGCATTCGTCATCGGTGGTGCCGAACGTTCCGACTCGGTCCGATGCGCGCTTGCCGTGGTTGACGAAGAGGCGGCAGTCATCGTCGTGCACGATGCAGCCCGACCCCTCGCTTCGGCAGCACTGCACGCGGCCGTAGTGGCCGCTGTCCACGCTGGTGCCGATGCAGCAATTCCCGCCGTCCCCGTGGTCGACACCATCAAGCGGGCACACACTGATCCGGCTGGCGAACTGGTCGTCGATGCCACGCTTGATCGCTCGGAACTCATGGCCGTGCAGACTCCTCAGGCCTTCCGGGCCGAGGTTCTGCACCGGGCCCATGCGGCGGCCACCGATGCCACTGACGATGCCGCATTGGTGGAACTACTGGGTGGTCGGGTCGTGATCGTGGCGGGTGAGACCACCAACATCAAGATCACCGGACCAGACGATCTGGCGGTGGCGTCAGTGCTGCTCGGCGCCCTCGGGTAGGTTGCTCTACATGAAGGTCAGGGTCGGACAGGGTTTCGACGTGCATGCGTTCTCCGCTGATGCAGACCGAGTTCTCGTCCTGGGAGGCGTGGTGTTCGAGGGTGAACCGGGGTTGATCGGTCATAGTGACGCCGATGTCGTGGCCCATGCATGTGCTGATGCGCTGCTCGGCGCCGCTGGATTGGGCGATATCGGGCAGCACTTCCCCGACACCGACCCCCGGTGGTCAGGGGCCGACAGCATTGGGCTGCTCACCGAGGTGGCGCACCGGGTGCGTGGCGCCGGATTCGAGCCGGGCAACGTTGATTGCGCCGTGGTTTGTGAGCGTCCGAAGCTGGCTCCGCAGCGCGAAGCCATGCAGAAGCGGCTTTCCGCAGCGGTTGGCGCGCCGGTCACGGTCAAAGGAAATCGGGCAGAGGGTCTCGGCGCCATCGGTCGTGTCGAGGGCATCGCTTGTTTCGCCGTCGCTGTGGTGAGTGCGTCATGACGCCGCCTCGCGGTGGCGGAGCGCCCAAGCGCGGCAGCAAGCCGGCATCAGCAGCGAAATCAGCGTCGGCCAAGCGCGCTCCGGCCGCCAAGCGCGGTGCGCCGCCGCGGGCTGCTGCACCGAAAGCCACCTCGGGCAAGAAGGTCAAGCCCATGTCGAACGCCGCCAAAAAGGCAGTGGCGGCCAAGCAGGAACGTCATGCCGCAGTCTCGGTGCGCAACGCCGACAAGCCCGGTGCCCGTCGTCGTCCCGGGCGCGGGGTCATTCCCGGCGCTCCCGCCGAGCGCGGTCAGAAGGCCGCACGTGGCCTGGGTGGCGATCAGGTCGAAGGACGCCATGCCGTGCGTGAACTCCTGCTCGCCGGCACCCGACGGGTACGCGAGATCTACGTAGCCGAGGAGCAGGAAGACACCGAGGTCCTGCAGGACATCGTCGACCTGGCCATCGATCTGAAGGTTCCTGTGCGTGAGGTCACGCGCACCCGTCTGTTCAGCTTCGCCCGCACCGAGTCACCGCAGGGTGTGCTCGCCCGTGCCGCCGAACTGCCCGAGTACGAATTGCATGATCTGGCCCATGCCCGCACAGCCTCGGGTGCCCCACCGTTCCTGCTTGCGGTTGACGGTGTCACTGATCCCGGCAATCTCGGTGCGCTCCTGCGCTCGGCGGAATGCGCGGGCGTGTCGGGTGTTGTTCTGCCCAAGCATCGGGCCGTGCACATCACGCCGACGGTTACCAAGGCGGCAGCAGGTGCGGTCGAGTACCTGCCGATGACGCTCGTCGGGGGCCTGCCCAGTGCCATCAATGAACTGAAGGCTGCGGGCGTATGGGTCATCGGTCTCGACATGGGCGGTGACACCGATCTGTTCAATCTCGAAGTTGCTGATCAGGCGGTGTGTCTGGTCATGGGGGCTGAGGGCAAGGGCCTGTCGCGTCTCGTGCGTGAGCGCTGCGATGCCGTGGCCAGCATTCCGCTGCTCGGGGAGCTCTCGTCGCTCAACGTGTCAGCCGCTGGGGCGCTCGCCTGCTTCGAGGTCACTCGTCGCCGTCTCGCTGCAGCTCGGGCGGCCCAGAGCTAACTAATCGGCCTCGTGGAGCGCGCTCCAGACCCGCAGTGGGGTGAGAGGCATATCGATGTGATCGACGCCGAGATGACGCACTGCGTCGATGACCGCGTTGTGCACTGCTGGTGTGGAGCCGATGGTTCCGGACTCGCCGATGCCCTTCGCTCCGAGGGGATTGATCGGAGTCGGAGTTTCCATCTCGACGCGTTCGAACATCGGGAACTCCGCGGCGCTCGGGATCGTGTAGTCGATGAATGTGGCGGTGAGCGGGTTGCCATCAGCGTCGTGACGCACCTCTTCGAACAGCGCCTGCGCCACACCCTGGGCCAGACCGCCATGCACCTGACCATCGACGATGAGCGGATTGAGGATTCGGCCGGCGTCATCGCACGCGATCAGACGTTGCAGTTCGACATGGCCGGTCTCGGTATCGACCTCGACCACGGCGATATGCGCGCCGAACGGGAAGGTCGGACCTGTTGCGACAAAATCGGACAGGGCGAACATCGGCGAATCGGCATCGAGTGATGCGGCGATGTCGTCCCAGCCGACGCTCACTGCTGGTGAACCGACGACATGGAACCGGGCGTCACCAGCCGCAGCGGTGGCCTCACCATTCAACGCCGATGTCGTATCGAGCACGATGTCGTCGACCGCTGCTTCGAGAAGATCGGCGGCCCGCTCCCGCGCCATATCGACCAACTTGGCCGATGCATCGAACACCGCGGCCCCTGCGATCTGCAGCGACCGCGAACCACCGGTGACCTCGCCGCGCGGCACGACATCGGTGTCGCCGTATTCGACGGTGATCCGATCGAGCGGAATGCCGGTGCGTTCGGCGACCAGCATCGCCCATGAAGTCTGGTGACCCTGGCCGTAGGGCGTGGAGCCGGTGATGACTCGCACCGTGCCATCCGCGAGCAACTCCACCGAGCCGTATTCATCGCCCCCGGGCATGGCGGTGATCTCGACGTAACACGAGATGCCGATGCCGAGTTGGCGAACGTCGGCGCGCTCACGCCGATCAGTCTGCTCAGCGCGCAGCTGCGCATACCCAGCCGCTTCGAGCGCGCGGTCGAGCGCGCCTTCATAATCGCCCGAGTCATACGTGGTGCGAGTAGGCGTTGTGAAAGGGAACGCGTCGGCGGGGATGAGGTTGCGACGGCGCACCTCAGCGGGATCGAGCCCGACCTCAGCCGCGAACACATCCACGATTCGCTCGATGGCTGCGGTGGCCTCAGGTCGGCCCGCACCTCGATAGGCGCCGGTGGGTGTGGTGTTGGTGACAACCGAAACGGAGTCGAACTGCACCTTCGGGATCTCGTACACACCGCTGGCCATGATGCGAGTGGCCAGCGGAAGCATGGCGCCCATGTTGGGATACGCCCCGGCTTCCTGTGTGACGTGGAGTCGGTAGGCCAGGAACCGGCCGTCGCGGGTGCCGCCCAAGGTGACGGTCTGGATCTGGCCGCGTCCTTGGTTCATGCCCACGAGGTTCTCGGAGCGGGTCTCGCTCCAGCGCACGGGGCGGCCGATACGGCGGGAGAGATCGCCGAGCAGCATCGCCTCGGCGGGCAGTTGTGCTTTTGCACCGAAACCGCCGCCAACATCAGGGCAGATCACGCGCACCCGGTCGGGTTCGAGGTCGTAGGCCGCTGCGAGCGCGGTGCGGATGGGATGCGGACCCTGACAGCCGATCTCGAGGACGAGGCGGTCGTCCTCCCACCAGCACAACGCCGAGCGGGATTCAATCGGTGCGGCGGCCACCCGTTGGTTCACGATGGTGCGGGTCACGACGATGTCGCAATCGTCGAATGACACCGGCTCACCTCGTTGGGTGAACGACAGTGCCACGTTGGTGCCCACCTCCGGGTACAACCGAGGCGCGCCGTCGTCGATCGCGAGTCGTGGGTCGATGAGCGGTTCGAGTGAGTCGATTTCAACAATCACCAACTCCGCGGCGTCGATGGCGGCCTCACGGGTCTCGGCCACCACGGCCACGATGGGTTCGCCCACGAACCGAACCCGATCAGTGGCGAGCACCGGACGCACCATCGATTGGTCGACCATCGTGATCGGGATGATCGGCGGGAGGTCGATATCGACGGCGCGCACCACGGCGAGAACTCCCGGTGCGGCGAGCGCATTGTCAACCTCGATGGAGACGATGGTTCCGTGCGCGATGGTCGAACGCACGTAGACCACGTGGGCGACACCCTCTCGGGTGATGTCGTCGACATAGGTGCCACCCGTGGTGAGCAGCGCGAGGTCCTCGCGTCGTTCGACCCTGTTCCCGAGGATGCTCATGATCTGACGCTAGCGGCGGCCCTGAGCGCGCAGGGGTGTGATGCCTTGCGAAGTGATTCAGTGATTCCCGCGCCGACGTCGGGAGATTGCGAACACGCCGCCGAGTAGCACGACCGCCACAATGATCACCACGACGATCAGCACGCTGCTCACATCCGATGAGGACTTCGTCGTCGTGCCACTGTCGGCGACAGCGAATGTCTTCACCGTGCCCTGACCGTTGAAGCCCGCCACGAATGCCGGAGAGATCACGAACCACTTGTCAGCCATCTCCGACGTGATCGCGGTGCCGGGCCACAGGTTCTGGAGCGGGAAGGAAACCCAGCCGGTGCCGCCCTGCTGGGCGTAATTCACGTTCATGGTGCCGGTGGGTGGAGGGGTCTGATTGGTGAAGACGTAGTCGAATGAGATCACGTAGCGGGTGGCAGTTGCCGGGGGCTCGGTGAACTGTGGCGAGCCGAAATACATCGCAGAGAGAAGGGGCTGCATCATTGATGCCGACTCGGTGCTGGAGAAGGAGCGGGCGCCGGAGCCATCGGGAGCGGTGGCGGTGGCGCCGGTGGTGCTGAGCCCCGGTGACACGACGGTCTGCGAGTCGGCGGCACCGGCGATCGACGCCGAACCTGCCGTTGCGAGCATTGCGAGAGCGAGGATTGCCACGAGGTTGCGGAGTGTCCTGTTCAAGGTCCTGGTCATGGGGTGAGACAGTAGCGCTCACGTGTCAGGTGTCACTGGCGGGCCGGCCGCAGCTCGGAACCCGGAACTCTTGACCAAGGCCTAACAATTTCTTGGGGGTGACTTGACATAGTGGCGGTTGTCACAGGTACGCTCATGTCGTTCGGATTCGCCGGACATCTTCTATGGGGGTATTCCATGAAAGCATTGAAGAGCAGGGCGGCGGTGATCGCGGGGGCACTCCTGGCGAGCACGGCCATGCTGGTGCCGCTTGCGGCTCCGGCTGGCGCCGCAACTCTGGTGGACGGTTGCTCGTTCACCGCAAACCCGGCGTCGGGTGGGTCGCAGAGCGCCCTCCGTGTCGCCTGTAACTTCCCGACTCCGGCCAGTGTTCCGGCTTCGAATGTCATCAGTGACTTCTCGAACGCCGTCTGGCACAACGGTGCCGCCCGTGCGGTCAACGGTGTTGCATTTGAGAGCCTCTACGGCCTCACCGGTGTCGTCTCGCCGAACGCCCACTTCACTGCGGCTGACGTGAACCGTCAGATCGCCGGCACCATCAACGGTGCGGCCATCGGCGCCTACACCAACATCAAGGCCGTCGTGAACGGCTCTACGGTTCTGCTGAACATGCCGGCCACCACCACTGGCGTGTCGGGTAAGACCGCTGCCGACGGGATCTCCATCGACGCCAAGCTCGAGAATTCTTCGATCCGCGCCGGCGTCGGTGCAGTCACCACTCCCAGCGCTACCGCTTCGGCAACTGTGTCGTTCGTGAAGGGTGCCTCGGTCGCCACGGCCACCAAGGCCACAACCGCCTTCAACGCAGGTGACGTCGGCAAGCAGATCGTCTCCGTCAAGCTCGTCGGCGGCAGCGGCTTCATCGCTTCGGTCAACGGCTCTGGTGTGGCGACTCTCAGTGTCAACGCCACCGCTAACTCGGCGAGCCAGACAGTCACGCTGAACACCCTCGGCATGATCATCTCGCCGACCCTTGGCTTCGCGTCCACTGATGAAACCCGCACCGTCGCTGGTACCCCGATCTCTGGTACTTCCAAGATCGTGACCACCGGCACCGTCGACTCCAACACGTCGAGGTACATCACTGGTGGCGGAAACCCGGCTAATGGCACCGACGCTCTCGTCGGTTTCTCGTTCGCCAAGGTGACCGGCACAGTGGCTCAGTCGGCTGCTGACCTCGCCGCCAGCCCGTCCTACCCGAACCAGATCACCGTCGGTGCTGACGAGATCGTCTCGACGACTCGCATCATCAACAACCAGACCTACGAGCTCGACACCCAGAAAATCGTGTCCGATGCCGGTACCTTCCGTGGTTCCGACATTGGTCTGCCGATCTCGGGTTGTGGCGTGCAGGCTTACGCCAATGGTGCAACAGCTGGTGACGCAAACGAAGGTCAGAACTACATCACTGAGGTTGCTCTCAACGGCTCCTGGGCAAAGACCAAGGGTGGCGTCTATGGCAACAGCCAGGCACTTCCGGCCCTCGGTAATGCAACCTGCACCCAGGCCTTCGGCACCTATGGCATCAACCTCACCATCGGTCTTCCGTCGGTGAGCTCGGCTGTCAACGGTGACGTCATGTCGACTGTCGCAAGCACGCTGAACCTGAGCCCCTCGCTGGTCCCCGGTTCCGATGCCTGCGCCACGAACACCTACGAGGGCACCACGATCCAGGGTCAGTGGTACAACCCCGGCTTCATCGGCGCCTCGTCGGCCTTCTCGGGCAACGCAGGTTCCTCAGGTGCGCAGTCGGTGTCGCTCGTGCTCTCGCCGGCACTCGCCATCACCCCGATCGCTGCCCCGACCAACACGATCGGTGCGATCAAGTACCCGACCGCAGTGGTGAGCTTCTGGGCCTTCGTGTCCCTGCGCACCTCGTCGGAGACCATCGCTGACAAGACCTTCGCAGCTGGTACCGCGAAGATCTCGCTCCCGTGGGTCCCGACCCTGCTTGCCCTCTGTCCCGGCACTGGTATCTCCTCGGAGTACACCTTCCAGGGCACCAGCATCGGCACACAGTCGATTGCCACCGGCACCGGTCGTCCCTCGACCGCCCTCCGTGGCCTCAAGGCTGGCGCTATCGCCGGTGACGTGGCCTACCAGCCCAAGAACCTTGCTGGCACTGATTCCACCTGGACCGGCAAGGGCACGTTTGCTGCGAACGGCGCTCTCGGCCAGGGTGTGACCGCCAAACTGGCGCTCAAGTAATTCCTCGTCGGAACTGATTCACGGATCTCTTCGGAGATCCAACCGATGACGAAGGGGGGACGGGCTTCGGCCCGTCCCCCTCTCGCGTCGGCGAACATTGATCGCTCCCGAACACTGCGATGCTCTCCAGCATCTACTGTGAAGGGCTATCGCCCGGGTAGCTCAGTTGGTTAGAGCGCCTGTCTTGTAAACAGGGGGTCAAGGGTTCGAATCCCTTCTCGGGCTCAAACTTGGCCGATCCGGCCGGTCGACCTACCAGGCGATAGAGCCTGATTCGTGCAATTCGTCGATCTCGTCGGCGACGAAACCGAACTCAGTGAGCACCGCAATCGTGTCGACGCCCGGGTACGCGTAGGTGGTGCCGATGGTACCCGGCGTGCGGCTCAGGCGGGGCACAGGGGCCAACTGCGGCGGCCCCTCGGGCATGTCGACGAACGCACCGCGGGCCACATTGTGGGGATGCTCAGCGGCCTCAGCGAAGGTCAGCACCGGTGCGAAACAGGCGTCGGTCCCTTCGAGCAACTCGACCCATGCAGCTTGGGTGCGGGTGAGGAACGCCGCGGCCATCGCGTCATGCAGTTCGGGCCATCGGCTCTCGTCGTACTGAGCCGGCAGCGTGGCGGGGTCGAGTCCGAGTTTCTCGAGCAGTAGGGCGAAGAATTTCGGCTCGATGGGAGCGGCGGTGATGTACTTGCCATCGGCGGTCTCGTACACGCTGTAGAACGGCGAACCGCCGTCGAACATGTTGGTGCCCACCGGACCGGTATGCATGCCCGAGCGGGTCATGCCGTAGAAGACCTGGTAGAGCGACATCACACCGTCGACCATGGCGCTGTCGATGACTTGCCCCTGACCGGAACGTTGCGCTTCGAACAGGGCGCACACCACCCCGAAGGCGAGGTGCAGACCGCCGCCGCCGAAGTCGCCGAGGACCTGCAGCAACGGCACTGGCGGCTGACCAGCCACACCGATGGAGCCGATGGCTCCGGTGATTGCCTCGTAGTTGAGTGAATGTCCGGCCGCATGGGCCAACGGGCCCTCCTGTCCCCAGCCGGTGAGGCGGCCGTAGACCAGCTTCGGATTTCGGGCCAGCGCCACCTCGGGGCCGATGCCGAGGCGTTCGCACACGCCGGGGCGAAAGGCCTCGACGAACGCATCGGCGCGTTCGATGAGCCGCAGCAGGGTCTCGACCCCTTCGGGGGACTTGAGGTTGATGGCGATTGAACGACGGCCACGATCGAACTCACTGGTTCGACTGGCGGGCTTGTCGGCGGGCACCTCAGTGGTGGGATGCACCCGGATGACATCGGCGCCCATATCGGCCAATTTCAGCGTTCCGTAGGGCAGGGCACCAAGGCCCGCAAGTTCGATGATCGTCACGCCGGCGAGTGGTCCCATGTGATCCCCCTTGGATTCGGGCAGACGATACCCGTGGCCCGACCAGCGGTTGGGAAAAAGGTGGCGTTGGTGCTTGTGTTCTCGGCCCGGGGCGACGAACATCACAGGTGATGGAAATCACCGGAGTAGAACTCACCGAACGTGACAAAGCGATCCTCGAGTTCGAGCGGTCCTGGTGGCACGAGACCGGACCCAAGGAATCGCTCATCGAGGAGCGCTTCGAACTCTCGGTCGATCGGTATTACGAGATCCTCGGTGAACTACTCGAGAGCCCCGCGGCCTACGCCCACGATCCGCTCGGAGTGCGTCGCCTACGTCGTCTCCGCGATCGTCGTCGTCGTGTTCGTCAGGAGCATGCCCAGCAGGTGAGCGAGCCTCCCGGTTCCTGAGATGGCGAACCCGGCGGGTGGTCCGCAGCCGCGCAGGGACACCGCGATCGGCGTCGTGCTCGTGAGCGCTGCGCTGCTGGTTGGCATGATCCTGCTGGTCAAGGGCTACAGCGCCGACGGCGGTCTCGTGGCCACGTCGAAGCCCACCGTGAGTAGTTCCACCACAACGCAGGCACCCACCACCACATTGCCGGCCCGTCCCGCCGCCGACATTTCGGTGGCGGTCTACAACGCCACTGGTGGCGGCATGGTGGCTTCGAAGAACCGTTCGGTGCTCGAGAGCAAAGGGTTCCAGCAGATCACCATCGGCGATGCCCCCTCGGTGGTTCCCGAGACCCAGATCTTCTACACCTCCGGGGCCAAGGCCGATGCCCAGCAGGTAGCAGTGGCGCTCGGCAAGGACCCACAGTTGGTGCAGGCACTGCCCTCGCCGCCGCCTGCGCCGATCGGCACCGCCACGGTGCTCGTGCTCGCCGGCCCTGATCTCGCCTGAGGCGCAACACCGCTCACCGCACGCAGTACCCGGTTTCGCCGCCGTGTCCCTTCAATGCCATGTCCCTGCAATGCGGTGTCTCCGATGTCGAGTCCCCGCAATGCCGGGTCGCTGCACCGCCGGAAGTCTCGGTTGCCGGTTCGGACTGCTCTACTTATGCCATGCGTATCCTCGTCGCACCCGACAAGTTCAAGGGCACTGCGTCGGCGAGCCAGTTGACCAAGGCCATCACGGAGGCGCTTCGGTCTGAAGGCCACGAAGTGGTCGGATTGCCGCTCGCCGATGGTGGCGAAGGATTCCTTGAAGTGTTCGGCGGCCCCAATCGCACCACGGTGGTCGATGGCCCGCTCGGCGATGAGGTTTCGGCTGACTGGCGGCTGGAGCGGGGCGTGGCGGTCATCGAGATGGCTCGTGCTTCGGGACTCACTCTCGTCGGTGGTGCTGAGGGCAATGATCCGATCGCGGCCTCGACCTATGGCGTGGGTGAACTCATTGCCACGGCCGTGGAATCGGGTGCTCGTCGGGTGCTGGTGGGTGTCGGAGGATCGGCCACCACTGACGGCGGTCTCGGGGCACTACGGGCGCTGCACCCAGCCCAGCGACTCCGCGGTGTCGAGATCCTCGTGGCCTGTGATGTGCGCACCTGTTTCGTCGACGCCGCCACGGTGTTCGCCCCGCAGAAGGGCGCCACACGAGCCCAGGTTGAGCTGCTGCGCCGCCGCCTCGAACGTCTGGCGCAGGTCTACCGGATGGAGTCAGGGGTCGATGTGCTCGATCTCATCGGCGGTGGCGCAGCCGGTGGCCTCGCCGGTGGTCTCGCCACGATCGGGGCCACACTCGTGCCCGGTTTCGATCTGGTGGCCGATGAGCTCGGTCTCGCCGAGGCGATCGAGGGCGTGGACTTGGTCATCACCGGTGAGGGGTTCCTCGACGATGAGTCCTTCGAGGGCAAGGTGGTCGGCGGAGTGGCCGCACTCGCTGCCGAGCTCGGGGTTCCGTGCCTCGCCGTAGTTGGCGAGGTCGTGGATCCGCTGCCCGAGCTGCCCGAGGGTCTGCGGGTTCGATCGATGCTCGAACGATTCGGCGAGCAACGCTCGATGGAGGATCCGTGCGGTTGCGCGGTCGAGTTCGTGCTCGCCGAACTCGCCGGAAGCGTCTGACGGGGACCGATCGACGCGGCGCAGCCGACCGGGTGCGGCTGGCCCTGTGCTGCGAATCGGGAAGTTGCTAGAGCTTGCCGATGAACTGCTCGGCGAACTTCTCGAACGCCTCATGCAGCTTGCTGGGGTTGTACGACAGCGGCGGGATCACGAAACGGGTGACGCCCATATCGGCAAGTTCCTTGAGGCCGTCGAGGGTGGGCATGCCGCCGGTGGTGATCTCGATGGCATCGGGGTCGCGTCCCGCCTCGACCGCAGCGGCCCGCATGACCGGGATCAGCTCGGGCAGATGACGCGAATCGGCAGGGAAGAATCCGTTTCCGAGACGACCGGCCCGGCGGGCGGCGGGCTTGGAATGGCCACCGACCACGATCGGGATGGTGCCGTTGGTGGGTTTGGGGTAGGAGTACACCTCGGTGAACTCGTTGTGAGTGCCGCTGTAGGAGGAGGTCTCCTGCTCCCACAGGGCACGCAGCGCGGCGACATCGTCGTCGGTGCGGGCGGCGCGGTCGTCCCAGCTCACACCGAGGGCGTCGAACTCCTCATGGAGCCAACCCACACCGATGCCGAGGATGAGCCGACCGCCGGTGAGCATGTCGATCGTGGCGCATTCCTTGGCGAGGATGCCCGGGTTGCGCTGCGGCAGGATGAGGATGCCGGTTGCCAGTTTGATCGTGGTGGTGTGTGCACCGACCCAGGTGAGCCAGGCCAGCGGATCGGGCACGGGTGCCATCTCGTCGCCGGGCATGCGCCCGTCCTTGCTGTACGGGTACTCCGAGACGTAGCCCTTCGGCACGATGGGGTGCTCGACGGTCCAGAGACTCTCGAAGCCGTTGGCCTCGGCCGCTTGTCCGATGGTGGCGGCGGCCTCGGGGTTCACATAGGGGCCGACGTTCGCGAAGACGATTCCGAAATCCATTGTCACACCCTATGACAAAACATCAGGCCGTGCTCAGCGAGGATGTGCGGCCAGATACTCCGGCACCGTGACCAGCGGGGGTCGTTCCCGGTAGACGATCTCGATGGGCTCGAGATCGGGAGGATTGAGCACGGCATGATCGGCGGCGAGCCCTGGTGCGATGCGGCGCAGCGCGGCCTGCATCACCTGGGCAGCCATGGGGGAGAGCTCGTTGAGGGGTCGATTGCGATGCACTCGCTTGCCGAGGTCGACCTGGGCGATGGCGTTCGTGCCGAACATGGCGGCGATGTCGATGAGCATGGCGATGTCGACCCCGTAGGCCTCGACGAACGGCACCTGTTCGAGCACGGCTCGTCGACCGCCGTACTCGCCCGACAGCGGCTGGACGATGCCGGCCAGTTCGGGCAGCAGCAGCGTGAACAGCGGGCGGGCCACGAGTTCGGTGACCCGGCCGCCGCCGCGAACCTGACCGTCGCCGGGTCGTTCGTAGAAGCCCTTGACGAACCCGAGGTCCGGATCGATGAGCAATGGACCGAGCAGACCGGTGATGAACCGGATGTCGAAGTCGCGCACATCGGCATCGCACCAGATGACGATGTCGCCGGTGGATGCATAGAGCGATTTCCAGAGCGCCTCGCCCTTGCCGTGTCCCTCGCCGTACGCCGTCAATACCTCGGCAGCGCGCACGACACGAGCACCGGCGTCGGTTGCGCGCTCGGCGGTGCGATCAGTGGAGTGGTCGTCGATCACGATGATCTCATCGACGAGTCCAAAGGAGTCGACGAGCGTGCTGCGGATGGCGCCGACGATGGCGCCAACAGTGGGTTCCTCATTGCGGGCGGGAATACAGACCGACACCGTGGTTGCCCCCTTGGCCGCCACAAGGGTGTCGAGTGGGAACTCGGCCGCCACATGGGTGCGGATCGTCGGAGGGTTCACGCCGACATCCTTGGCCAGCATCGGTGTGCTGGCAAGGCGAGTCGCTAGGCTCTCGCCCGTCGTCATCACCCGATTGCCGCCGATCGCCCCCGATCGCCGCAGCTCACGCCCGAGGTTCGCCATGAGTGTCACCGTTCGAGTCCCACCAGTGTTCCGCCCCATGACCGCCGGTCAGTCCACCGTCAAGGTCGAGGGGACCACCGTGGCTGAGGTGCTGGCCAGCCTCGAGGCCGCCCATCCGGGCTTCTCGGCCAAGCTTCTCGACGACTCCGGAGCGCTCGTTCGCTACGTCAACATCTTCGTGGACGACGACGACATCCGGTTCATGGACAGCCTCGCCACGCCGGTTCCCGACGGTGTCACCGTGTCGATCATGCAGGCCGTGGCCGGCGGTTTCTGACCATTTTCTGGTCCCGAATCGCGGAATCCTCTTCGCTCAGGTTGCGATTGCGCCCTGACGGTGGTTTCCTGTTAGCACTCTCCGTAGGAGACTGCTAACTCCGAAGGTGGCCTTCGCCACCTTCCGCCGGAGACTGCGACAGACCCCCGAAGGGATTTTCTAATGGCAAAACTCATTGAATTCGACGAGCAGGCTCGTCGTGGCCTCGAACGAGGCATGAACCAACTGGCTGACGCTGTGCGCGTCACCCTCGGCCCGAAGGGCCGCAATGTGGTGCTCTCCAAGAAGTGGGGCGCCCCGACGATCACCAACGACGGTGTTTCGATCGCCAAGGAGATCGAACTCGAGGATCCCTTCGAGCGCATCGGCGCCGAACTGGTCAAAGAGGTCGCCAAGAAGACCGACGATGTCGCCGGCGATGGCACCACCACCGCCACCGTGCTCGCCTGGTCGATGGTGCGTGAAGGTCTGCGCAACGTCGCTGCCGGTGCGAATCCGATGTCGCTGAAGAAGGGCATCGAAGCTGCTGTGGCCGAGGCCGTCGCCGCCATCCACGATGTCGCCGCCGAGGTCGAGGACAAGAGCCAGATCGCCCAGGTCGCCGGCATCTCCGCCGCCGATCCCGAGGTTGGCGCCATGATCGCCGAAGCCATCGACAAGGTGGGCAAGGACGGCGTCATCACCGTCGAGGAGTCCAACACCTTCGGCATGGAGATGGATCTCGTCGAGGGTATGCGCTTCGACAAGGGCTACATCTCGCCGTACTTCGTCACCGACACCGAGCGCATGGAAGCCGTGCTCGACGATCCGTACATCATCTTCGTCGGCTCCAAGATCACCGCTGTCCGTGATCTCGTGCCCGTGCTCGAGAAGGTCATGCAGGCCGCCAAGCCGCTCGTCATCATCGCCGAGGACATCGAGGGTGAGGCACTCGCCACGCTCGTCGTCAACAAGATCCGTGGCACGTTCAACTCGGTGGCCGTCAAGGCTCCCGGTTTCGGCGATCGTCGCAAGGCGATGCTGCAGGACATGGCCATCCTCACCGGTGGTCAGGTCATCACCGAGGACGTCGGTCTCAAGATCGAGAACACCACGCTCGACCTGCTCGGCAGTGCCCGCAAGGTCATCATCACCAAGGACGAGACCACCATCATCGAAGGCGCCGGCGCTGAGGCCGACATCTCCGGTCGCGTGGCCCAGATCAAGTCCGAGATCGACCGCACCGATTCCGACTATGACCGTGAGAAGCTCCAGGAGCGTCTCGCCAAGCTGTCCGGTGGCGTGGCTGTGCTCAAGGTCGGCGCCGCCACCGAGGTGGAACTCAAGGAGCGCAAGCACCGCATCGAAGATGCCGTGAGCACCACCAAGGCCGCCATCGAAGAGGGTGTCGTCGCCGGCGGTGGCGTCACGCTGCTGCGTGCCCAGGCCCGCGTTCTCGAGATGCTCAAGAGCCTCGATCCCGACGAGGCCACTGGCGCTCGCATCGTGGCCCATGCGCTCGAGGAGCCCATCAAGCAGATCGCCACGAACGCCGGCCTCGAAGGTGGCGTCGTGGTCGACAAGGTCCGCAACCTTCCCGTGGCCAGCGAGGGCCTCAATGCCGCCACTGGCGAGTACGAGGATCTCGTGAAGGCCGGCATCATCGATGCCGCCAAGGTCACCCGTTCGGCCCTGCAGAACGCAGCCTCCATCGCTGCGCTGTTCCTCACCACCGAGGCTGTCATCGTCGACAAGCCCGAGAGTGGCGCCGGTGGCGGTATGCCCGGTATGGACGACTACTGATCCACCTGAACGCAGTTCGAACAACGGGGCGCCCAAGTGGGTGCCCCGTTGCGCGTTCCGGATCACTACGGTGAACGCCATGGCCCGACGACGAACCGAGACACTGCTGGCCCGTCGGGTCACGATCGGCGACCCCGTTGATGATGCTGCGGGCGGCTCGGTTGGCGGCTCGGTCGGCAGTTCTGGGCCCTCTGGTCGTCGACCCGATGAGGTGATCATCGAGGAGCCGTTGGAGATCCGCCTCGACGGGAATCTGGTCGGCACCACCATGCGTACGCCCGGTCATGATTTCGAACTGGCAGTGGGGTTGTGCTTCACCGATGGTCTGCTCGGTGGCGCATCGGTGTTGTCCTGTCGCTACTGCGGCACCGGCTCGGCGGTGGAGACCGAGTTCAACGTCGTCAGTGTCGACACGGGTGGTCGTGCGCCCGAACCAGCGCCCCGACTCTCCACCGCGTCATCCTCATGTGGCATCTGCGGTTCGGTGCAGCTCGATGAACTCACCGATCGACTCGCACCAGTTCCGACCTATGAGCCGTGGGATCTCGGTGTGCTGCTCGGCGTTGTCGACGATGTGCGCGCCTCGCAGGAACTGTTCGACCGCACCGGCTCGGTGCACGCCGCCGCCGCATTCGAACGCGAGGGAGATATCGATCTCGTGCGCGAGGACATCGGTCGTCATAACGCCGTCGACAAGGTTGTCGGTCGTCTTCTGCTCGATGGTGAAGTGCCGGCTCGTGGCCATGGCCTGTTCGTGAGTGGCCGGGCCTCGTTCGAGATGGTGCAGAAGGCGTGGGCCGCCGGCTTCGAACTGGTGCTGGCGGTTTCTGCTCCCTCGGCGTTGGCCGTGCACACCGCCGAGCGGGCCGGCATCACCCTGTGCGGATTCGTCCGCGACCAATCGTTCAACGTCTACACCGCTCCGGAGTTCTGAGGTTCCCATGGCCAAGCGATTCCATCCCGACCTGTGGGTCAGCCCCCGACCCAACGGCATCGGTCTGCAGAAACCGAATCACTTCGGTGACATGGCCAAAGTCGCCTGGACCAATAAGAAGCACGCCCGTTACGCGTGGAAGCTGCTCACCAAGGGTGTCTGCGACGGATGTGCGCTTGGTGTCGCCGGTCTGCACGACTGGACCATCGACGGCGTGCATCTCTGCCTCACGCGCTTGCGTCTGCTCGAACTCAACTGCGCTGATCCGCTCGACCACTCGTTGTTGGCCGATGCGCCGTCGCTGGGCCGACGCTCCAGTACCGAACTGCGTGAACTCGGTCGGCTCGCCCATCCCATGCGGCGACGAGCGGGCGAACCGGGTTTCCAGCGCATCACCTGGGACGAAGCGCTCGAAGCGTTGGCGCAGGGGCTGCGTAACGCCGGCCCCGATCGCAGCGCGATGTTCATAACCAGCCGGGGCATCACCAATGAGACCTATTACGTGGCTGGGAAAGCGGCCCGGGCCATGGGCATCGCCAATGTGGATTCCGCCGCCCGCACCTGCCATGCACCGTCAACCACTGCGCTCAAGGCCACCATCGGTGCCGCGGCCACCACCTGTTCGCTCAGCGATGTGCTCATCTCGAAGCTCATCGTGATCTGGGGGGCGAACCCGGCCAACAACCAGCCGGTGTTCATGAAGTACCTCTACATGGCGAAGAAGAACGGCGCGCGGGTGGTTGTGATCAACCCCTACCTCGAACCCGGCCTCGAGCATTACTGGGTGCCGAGCAACGCCGAGTCGGCCATGTTCGGCACGAAGATCTGCGATCTCCACGTGCCGGTACGCCCCGGCGGCGATGTGGCGCTGGCCGATGCCGCGCTC
>Ga0164294_10001515_pt1 | contig 21554 bp, 22 predicted proteins | sample GEODES005metaG_FD_111479 | JGI IMG/M metagenome (GOLD analysis project Ga0164294, IMG submission 111479) | Oligotrophic lake water microbial communities from Sparkling Lake, Wisconsin, USA - GEODES005 metaG | ecosystem: Environmental > Aquatic > Freshwater > Lake | place: USA: Sparkling Lake...
GACTGGCAGACCTTCCGCCGCGCGGGCGATGCCAACCAGCTCTATGTGCGGATCATGGCCTATGCCTCGGGCGTGGATAACATGGTCGCCATCGGCGGACCCGGGCCGAGTCCGTGGCTCTATGCCGACCGGCTGCGGCTCAATGGGGTGAAACTCTATATGGACGGTGCGCTCGGCTCGCGCGGAGCCTGGCTGAAAGCGCCTTATGCCGACGCCCCGAACACCAGCGGGTTGCCCCAGCTAACCCAGACGCAGATCGGCAATCTGATGAGCCGCGCCGCGATGGACGGATTTCAGGTCGCGGTGCACGCCATCGGCGATCAGGGCAACGCGGTGGTGCTCCACGCCATCGATGATCTGACCGCCACTTACAAAGGCGACCGGCGCTGGCGGATCGAGCATGCGCAAGTGGTCGAGCCATCGGACTGGCCGCTGTTTGGCAAGATCCAGCAAAACGGCGGCATCGTCGCCTCGATGCAGCCGGTGCACCAGACCTCGGACCGGCTGATGGCCGAAGCACGGCTGGGGCCAAACCGGCTGGCCGGGGCCTATGCCTGGGCCTCGCTCAAGGCGACTGGCGCGACTTTGGCGCTGGGCTCTGACGCGCCGGTCGAACTGCCCGATCCATGGGCGGGCCTCGCCACCGCGATCAGCCGTGAAGACGAAACCGGCGCGCCCCCGGGCGGCTGGCAACCGCAGGAGAAGGTAAGTCGCACCGCCGCGCTGGCCGGATACACCTCCGCCGCCGCCTACGCCGGCTTCGCCGAAAAACGCTTCGGCCGCCTCGCCCCCGGCCAACGCGCCGATTTCATCCTGGTCGACACCGACCCGATGACCGCCAGCCCGGCGCAAATCCGCAAGACCAAAGTGCTGGAGACGTGGGTCGGCGGCGGCAAGGTGTGGTCAGCGGTGCCGCCCGGCGTGACTGCGGAACAGGGGAAGCGTTAGGCTTGGCATCTGTGTCGCTTGCAAACGCATGCAAGGTTGATGGCAGCTTTCCACCAAGGTGGGGCGTGCATGTCCGAGTCGATAAACGTCCGGTCATGACAGAAATTGACGATGGAATGCCCCCGAGGCGGACGGCCGGAAACGGAGCTTCTTGTTCTGGGCAATGCACAAACCTGCAGCTGTAATTTGCAGCTTGCCATGCAGCGCTTGAGCAAGTTGAATTAGCAAATGTTCGAGACCCCTCGCCTGACCCGCCGATCTGCTATGGCGCTTGCGGCGGCAACCGCCGCTGTGTTGGCAGAGGCGAGCGCGGTTGCCGCAGAGCCCTCCGGCCCGCTCACCGCCATGCCGGCGCATATGCTGGCAGCCATGATCGCCGGGCGCAAGGTTACGGCAGTGGAGGCGTCGGAGGCCTATCTCGATCGGATCGCACGCCTCAATCCGGCGGTGAACGCAGTGATCGCCCTGCAGGACCGGGCCTGGCTGATGATGCAGGCGGCCACAGCTGATGCGGCAGTGCGTTCGGGCGCACCTCTTGGGCCGCTCCATGGTTTGCCGCACGCGGTCAAGGAACTGTCGCCTGTCGCGGGGTTGCCGTTCACCATGGGCTCCCCGATTTTCCGCGATCAAGTGGCCAAGGCAGACGGGCTGATGGTGGAGAGACTCCGCAAAGCGGGCGTCATTTTCATCGGCAAGACGAATTCGCCCGAGTTCGGGCTCGGCAGCCATACGTTCAATCCGGTGTGGGGCACCACGCGCAATGCCTGGGATCATTCGCGCTCGGCTGGCGGCAGCTCCGGCGGCGCTGCGGTGGCACTGGCGCTTGACCTGCTGCCGCTTGCCGATGGCAGCGACTACGGCGGGTCGTTGCGCAATCCGGCTGGCTGGAACAACGTGTTGGGCTTTCGCCCCAGCATTGGCCGCGTGCCCGGCGATGGGCCGGACGACTGGCTGACCTCGATGGGCGTTGCTGGACCAATGGCACGCTCGGTCGCCGATCTGGCGCTGCTGCTTTCGGTGCAGGCGGGCTATGATCCGAGGAAGCCGATGATGCTGGAAGGCAGTGGCGCAGCCTTCCGCTCAATCCGGCCTGAGGCGATGAAGGGCAAACGTATCGGTTGGGCAGGCAATCTGGGCGGCGCGGTGTCCTATGAGCCCGGCGTGCTCGAAACCTGCCGCAAGGCGCTTTCCCGCTTCGAGGATATGGGCGCGACGGTGGACGATGCGGTGCCGGATTTCCCGGTCGAACAGGCCTGGGAATCTTTCGTGGCGTTGCGCCACTGGCAGCAAGGCGGCGGTTTGTTGGCATATTACCGCGATCCCGCAAAGCGTGCGCTACTCAAGGAGGCGGCAGTTTGGGAAGTGGAAGGCGGGCTTGGCTTGTCAGCGTTTGATGTCACCGCCCATTCAGTGGTGCGTAGCGCTTGGAGCCGAGCGGTGCACAAGTTGTTCCAACGCTTTGATTACTGGGTCATGCCCACGGCGCAGCTGTTCCCGTTCCCGGCCGACTGGGTCTATCCGAAAGAGATCGCCGGGCACACCATGCGAACGTATCACGAATGGATGAAGGCCGTGTGCCTTGTCACGCTATCCGGCTGTCCGTCGATCGCGGTCCCGGCGGGGTTCGGGGCGACGGGCCTGCCAATCGGGTTGCAGATCGTGTCGCCGGTCCATGCCGATGCGGCTTGCCTTTCGGCCGCGGCTTCTTGGGAAGCGGCGAATGGTGACATTTTCGCGCAGAAGCCGCCGCTGGGCTAAGGCATGGGATTGGAGTTACAGTGCTCTGTGCGAGAAGCTCCCAAGCGGCCCGCCGCATGACGGAGCCGATCATGGCCGCTGTTCATCACAAGATTCCGACATCGCAACGACTTCGTGCGATCCCTGAAAGACGACTGCGTTCTTCCGGTTGATCTAGCCTGACAAATGCAATTCTGTTCTCAGGTCCGTGGCGGTGCGGGGCAAATCACGCGAACGCTGGGTTTCCCGTATTGCCATGGAACCCGCCGTTGAACCCGTCGCCGGGGAATGACCGGAAAGTCCCAGTGTCGGTCATTCCGACGTTGTGTTCGAAAGCAACTTAGTCGCCCCAAATCTCAAGGCAGCAGGTTCACCGCCGCACCCGCCGCCGCTGCTTCAGCCGCTTCCGCCGCCTCCCGCGTCGCGCGTTCCTTCGCGTCCGCGCGCTCGACGAAGCGCATCAGGATCAGCGTGCCTTCGAACAGGATCACCAGCGGGATGGCGAGGCTGAGCTGCGAGATCACATCAGGGGGCGTGATCACTGCGGCCAGCGCGGTGATGCCCACGATCACATAGCGCCGCGCCGCCACCAGTTGCGCGCGGTTGACGATCCCGGCGCGGTTGAGCAGCATCAGCAGCACCGGCAGCAGGAAGCTGATCCCGAAGGCGAGGATGAACTGCATGACCAGATCGAGGTAGTCGCCGGTGCCCGGCAGCGCTTCGAGATGCAGCCCGCCCTTGTCGCCCTGAAAACCGAGGAACCACTTGAACGCGGTGGGCATCACGACGAAATAGGCGAGGCTGGCCCCCATCGTGAACAGCACCGGCGTGGCGATCAGAAAGGGCAGAAACGCCTTCTTCTCGCGCGCATAGAGTCCCGGCGCGACAAACGCCCAGAGCTGGTTGGCGATGATCGGAAAGCTGATCAGAAAAGCGCCGAACATCGCCACTTTGATTTCGACAAAGAACGCTTCGTAAAGCTTGGTATAAATCAGGCGGCCCTGCCCCGGAGGAAACGCTTCCATCAACGGGCGCACAAGAATCGCGAAAATGTCGTTCGCAAAATAGAGGCATAGCGCGAACGCCGCCGCCAGTGCATAGACACAGCGCAGCAGCCGGGTGCGCAATTCGATCAGATGATCGAGCAGCGGGGCCTGCGTTTCGTCCAGATCGTTCACGATCACGGCGCGTTGGTCGTGCTTGCGGGTGCCTCGGCCAACGGCCCGGTCATCAGCGCGGGATGCGGTTCGGTGGGCGCGACCGCCGCAATCGCCGGATCAATGTCCTGCGCCGCCTCGATGGTCTGACCCTCAGCTACCGGGTGTGCCGCCATGATCGCGGCGTTCTGCTCGCGCCATTTGCGCTCCATCTCCTCCATTTCCGCCTCGCGGATCATGGTTTCGATGCCGGAGCGGAAATGATTGGAAACGCGCCGGACCTTGCCCATCCACCGCCCGGCGGTGCGCAGCGCCATCGGCAGGTCTTTGGGGCCGATCACCACAATCGCGACGATCACGACCAGCAGCATCTCGGACGGGGCAATATCAAACATGGCCGGTCCCGGTCAGTGCAACGGCGATCAGGCGTTCCCGCCCGGCTTGGACTGCTCGCTCGGCGTGGCTTGCGGCGCGGCCGGCGGAGGTGCGGCTTGCTGCAATTGCGCGGGCGGCGCGGACACCGGGCGATCGGTTTCCTCGTTCATGCCAGCCTTGAAGCTTTTGATGCCCTTGCCGAAATCGCCCATCATCTCGGAAATGCGGCCACGGCCAAACAGGATGAGGACCACCAGCGCGAGGATGATCAGGTGCGGAAGCGATAAGCCACCCATGACAAATTCTCCTTTGTTGCCCCGAGATAGGGCATCTTGCGCCAAACTGCCAGCAAGCTCACAAAATTTCGTCGCGATCTTCGTCCTCGCTGCCCGCAAGAGCATCGTCGGCCCCAGCCTCGGCCCCCCCCTCGTCCTCCATCAGGCTGGCAAACACATCGTCCACCGGATCGAGCAGACCCGCCGCGCGCAATTCGTCGATACCCGGCAGATCGCGCCGCGATTCGAGCCCGAAGTGCGCCAGAAAGGCAGGTGTCGTGGCATAAATCGTCGGCCTCCCCGGCACCTCGCGCCGTCCGGCCACGCGCACCCAGCCCGCCTCCATCAGCACGTCGAGCGTGCCCCGCGCGGTCTGCACCCCCCGGATCGCCTCGATTTCGGCGCGGCTGACCGGCTCATGATAGGCGATGATCGCCAGCGCCTCGGTCGCCGCGCGCGAGAGGCGGCGCACGTCCTCCTTTTCGCGGCGCAGCAGATGCGCCAGATCGGGGGCGGTCTGGAAATGCCAGCGCCCGCCGCGCATGACCAGCTCGATCCCGCGCCCGGCGTAATGCGTGGCAAGCTGCGCCAGCGCATCCTGCACCGCCGCGCCGTTCAGATGGCGCGAAAGCTCTTCCGGCGACAGCGGCGCATCGGCGGCAAACAGCGCAGCCTCCACCGCCCGAGTCAAATCGTCCATCAGCCCCGCGCCTTGCGCAGCATGAGCGGGCCGAAGCAGGCCTCCTGCGCAATCTCGGCGCGCCCCTGCTTGGCGAGTTCCAGCGCCGCAACAAAGCTGGACGCCAGCGCCGAACGCGCAAGGCGCGGGTCTTGGGCCTCGCTGCCGCGCTTGGGCAGGAAGCTGGCAAGATCGGTCCATTCGATCGCCATGCCAAGCAAGGCCGCGATCCGCGCGATCGCCGCTTCCAAGGTCATCACCGGCCGCTCGCGCACCATGTGCACCACCGGCGCGGTGCGCACCTTGATCTGACCATAGGCTTCGATCAGCGCGAACAGATCGCATTGCCAGGTAACCTGCCGGTCGGTGCGCAGGCCCTCAGGGCTGAGCCGGGCGAAGACATCGCGCCCCAGCCGGTCCCGCGCCATCAGCCGCGCTCCCGCCTCGCGCATCGCGCCCAGCCGTTGCAGCCGCAATTGCAGCTTGAGCGCCAGTTCCTCGGGGCTCGGCTGCTGCTCCGGGTCGCGGGGCAGGAGCAACAACGACTTAAGATAGGCCAGCCACGCCGCCATCACCAGATAATCGGCGGCCAGTTCGAGCCGCAGGGTCTGCGCCTGTTCGATAAAGCCGAGATACTGATCGACGAGATCAAGAATCGAGATCGTGCGCAGATCGACTTTCTGGCGCCGCGCCAGATCGAGCAACAGATCGAGCGGACCTTCCCAGCCATCAAGCTCCAGATGCAGCGCGCCTTCCTCGCGCTGCGCCAAAGGCGGCCCGGCCCAGGCGGGATCGGCCTCGGGCAGGCTCAGCGGAGCGCTTGCCAGCTCCATCGCTAGACGAGCGCGAACAGGCGGTCGCGCGTCTCGACCAGCGCCGCCTGCCGCGCCATGTCCACTGCGGCAGCGGGGATGGCAGTCACGGCCAGAGCCCGTTCCAGCCGCGCGGCGGTCTCAGCGCTCATCGGCGCAAGGCCGCGCGCAATGCCGATCATATCGTCCATCTTGCCCCAGCAATTGAGCGCAAGATCGCACCCGGCGGCCTGCGCCAGAACCGCGCGCTCGGGCACCGAACCCGCCAGCGCTGCCATGTCGATGTCATCGGTCAAGAGCAGCCCGTCAAACCCGATCGCCTCGCGGATGATCTTTTGAATAACGAACGGCGACTGTGTTGCGGGGTTATCCGCGTCCCAAGCGGTGAACCGGATATGGCCGGTCATCCCGATGGGCGTCTGCGCCAACGCGCGAAACGGCGCGAGATCGCGCTCCAGCTCTTCTGCGCTCGCGGTCACCTCGGGCAATTCCTTGTGGCTATCGGCAAAGGCGCGGCCATGGCCTGGCATATGCTTGATCACCCCCGCAACTCCCGCGCGCGCCAATCCGTCCAGCACCGCGCGGCCCAGCGCCGCCACGCGGAGCGGCTCCGCCCCTAAAGCGCGGTCGCCGATCACATCATGCGCGCCTATCTGGCGCACATCGAGCAGCGGCAGGCAATCGACGGTGATCCCCGATTCGGCCAGATCGAGCCCGAGCGCCTCGGCATTGGCGCGCGCAGCCTCGATCGCGCTGATCGGCGCGCGGTCATAAAGCCGATCGAAATGCTCGCCCGGGGGATAGGTCGTCCAGACCGGCAGCTTCATCCGCGCCACCCGGCCGCCCTCCTGGTCGATGCAGATAAACGTGCGCTCCCGCCCATGCAGCGCGCGCAGTTCATCGGTCAGCGCGCGCAGCTGCGCCCGGTCCACCACGTTGCGGCCAAACAGGATGTAGCCCGCCGGGTCCGCATCGCGAAAGAACGCGCGCTCGTCATCGGTGAGTGTGGGGCCGGAGAGCCCGAAGATTGCCGCAATCATGCGCTACGACTCGCGGATATTCAGTGCACTGGCAAGGCATTGTCAAAGCTTTGACCGGGGAAAAGCCGGAGAAGCGCAGCGCTGCGCTTGCCGCAGCGCCGGGCAAACCTTGTCCGTGACCAGAAACAATGGCCAAGTTTGCGCGCTATTTGCGTGCTGCTGGTTTTGGAAAGGAGTCATCGCCGATGCTGCGCAAGCTAACTGTCGCTCTGCTGGTTGTTTTGGCGGTCGTCGCCATCGCGCTGTGGGTCCTGTCGCCGCCGCGCTATGCCGATCCCCGCGCGATCCGTTTCCATGGCCAGACCCCCGGATCGGTCATCGCTGTCGAGCCGCTCGGGGGGTACAACAAGCTCGCTCTGCGCGGCTTGCTGTGGCTGGCGGACCTGCCGGTCAAACCGCCCGTGTCCGACGGGATCGAGATGTTTCGCGTCCGCTACTGGTCGCAGAACGATGGCAAGCCGGTCGAGGCCTCGGGCCTGATGGCGATCCCCTATCAAACGCTCGGCGGAGCGCCCTCTCGCGGCACGGCAATGTATCTTCATGGGACCAGCCCAGACCGAACAAATTCGCCTTCCGCCCCCGGCCAACAGGAAGGCCTGCTGCCCAGCGCACTTTTTGCGGGCGGCGGCTAAACCTTGCTTGCGCCCGATTACTTCGGCCTGGGCCAGTCGCACGCCGCGCCAGCCTATATCTTTGCGCCAGCAACCGCCGCCGCCGCGCGCGACATGGTAATCGCGGCAAGGCATGTCGAAGAGGCCATGAAGCTCAAGTCTTCGCCGGGCCTCTATCTGGTGGGCTTCTCACAAGGCGGTCATGCCACGGCCGTCGTGCAACGCGCGCTGGAAGCCGATCCCGTCCCCGGCGTCGAGCTTAAAGCAGCGGCTGCCATTGCCGGTGCCTTCGACCTGGCAAAGGTCAGCGTGCCTTATGCGTTCACGCACAAGCATTCGCTGTACCTGAGCTTTCTTGCCGTGTCCTATGCGGCGCAATATCATCAGCCGCTCGCAACGCTGTTCACCGACCACTATGCGAAGGTTCTGCCGGTCGTGTTCGATGGCAACCACACGATCGAAGCGATCGAAGCAGCCCTACCCGCCGATCCGCGCGATCTGTTCCGTCCCGAAGCGCTTGCCGAAGTGACCGCCAACAAGCCCAACTGGTTTACCGCCGGCCTTGCGGCCAACGAGGCTTGGAACTGGACGCCCGCGGCTCCGTTGCGGCTCTACTACGGAGACCGCGACACGGACGTTTCACCGCAGGATTCGAGAGGCTTTTACGCTGCGTCCGTGAAACGCGGCGCAAACATCCATCTTATGCCGCTCGGTCCCTATGACCACGTCGGCTCGGCCTTGCAGGCAGTGCCGCGTGCCCGGTTGTGGTTCGATGAACTGAGCCGGCCCGGCGGTACCTGATTCAGCGCTTTACCTGACACTTCAGGCCTTCGGCCTGCAGCTTGCTGCAAAGCGCATTGGCCGCGCGAAGATCGGGGGTGATTGCTTGAAGCCGGTGGACCGTGCCGATATCGGCTTTGCCCTCCACTGCGCGGTGCGCCATGCCCTTGAGCACGTCGTGCTGGCCAATAAGTTTGGTCCACGCGGCCTCGGCGCTGGCGCTGCTGCCAAATGCGCCGACTTGCACGCCGACACCGCCTAGCGCAGCAGCAGGGGTGCCTGCGGCGGAACTCGGCGCACCAACAGGGACCGACGCGCCCGGCTTGGGCGCAACAGCCACCGCGCCGCTTGCCAGATTGGCACCGGGCTTTTCGCCCTCGCTCACCTTGTAGCTGGAGTCGCCCGTGCCTTGAAAGGTTTTGCCGCCGGGATTTTGCGGCGCGATCTTGTAAGGCTCTTTGCTCGCTTCGATCACGCTGCCGTCTGCGGCGGTTTGCGAGGCGCCGCGATGCGAAAACCAGTAAATTCCGCCAATGATCGCGGCCAGCAGCAATACCGCCAGCGCGATGAACGCGATCGTGCGGCCAGTATTCGAGGCCGGTTGATCATAATCGACATCGTCCGCGCTTTCGAGCCAGGGCAAGCGCTCTTCGTCCCCAAGCGCCAGCCGCGCAGAGTGCGCCGCCTCGTCAAACTCGGACGTACCGATCGGTTTGCTGCCGAACTGCGACACATTTTGCACAGCGTCCGCTGCGTCGTGCCAATCGGCTTCATGCTCGTCGCCGCTCTCCGGTCCGGTCATGTTGATCATCGCGTCATAACTCCTCGGCGGCCTCAACCCCAAGCAGAGCGAGACCATTGCGCAACACTTGCCCGATTTGGGCCGCTAGGAAAAGCCGCGCCGCCGTCAATGCACTGTCCTGTGCCACAATGAAGCGTTTTTCGGGCCGGTCATTCCCGACATTCCAGTAAGCATGGAGCGCTGCGGCCAGATCATAGAGGAAAAACGCCATCCGGTGCGGCTCGCGCGCCGACGCTGCGGCTTCCACCACGCGCGGAAACTGCGCGGCCAGCTTGATCAGCGCCAGTTCTTCTTCGCCCAGCCGCGCAAGGTCGGCGTCCGATGGCGTGATGCCCTCGGCCTCACCTTTCCGCAGCGTCGAGCGAATGCGGGCATGCGCATATTGCACATAGAATACCGGGTTGTCCTTCGATGCTTCTACCACTTTGGCAAAGTCGAAATCCATTTGCGCATCCGGTTTGCGGCTGAGCATGGTGAAGCGCACCACGTCTTTGCCCACTTCTTCGACCACATCGGCAAGCGTGACGAAATTGCCCGAACGCTTGGACATTTTCACCGGCTCGCCATCGCGCAGCAGTTGTACCATTTGCACCAGCTTGATCTCGAACGGCTTCGCTTGCTGCCCGTCCGCGCTGGTCAGCGCCGCGACCGCGGCCTTGATCCGCTTGACCGTGCCCGAATGGTCCGCGCCCCAGATGTCGACCAGCGCGTCGGCGGTCTCGGCCTTCTGGAAATGATAGGCGAGATCGGCGCCGAAATAGGTCCAACTGCCGTCCGACTTGCGGATCGGGCGATCCTGATCATCGCCGTAGCGGGTGGAGCGGAACAGCGGGAGCACCACCGGTTCCCAATCGTCCAGCGTCTTGCCCTTGGGCGCTTCCAGTTCGCCGTCATAGACCAGATCGTGCGCGCGCAGCCAAGCTTCGGCGACTTCTGGCTTGCCCGCAGCCTGCAAAGCCGCTTCTGATGAAAACAGGTCATGACGGATGCCGAGCAAAGCCAGATCGGCCTTGATCATCTCCAGCATGGCGGCAACCGCGCGCTGACGAAACGCGAGAAGCCATTCGCTCTCGGGCGCGGCGGCATAGCGATCACCAAATTCCTCGGCCAACGCCTGCCCAACCGGCACGAGGTAATCGCCCGGATAAAGCCCCTCGGGAATAGCGCCGACGTCCTCGCCAAGCGCCTCGCGATAACGCACATGCGCCGAGCGGGCGAGCACATCGACCTGCCCGCCGGCGTCGTTGACGTAATACTCCTTGATCACCTTGTGCCCGGCAAAGGCGAGCAGCGCGGCAAGCGCATCGCCGACCACTGCGCCCCTGCAATGGCCCATATGCATCGGCCCGGTGGGATTGGCGGAGACATATTCCACATTGACGATCTGGCCGCCGCCCATGTCCGAGCGGCCATAATCAGCGCCGGCCTCGGCCATCAGGCGCAGTTCGGCCAGCCACGATGCATCATCGAGCCGCAGATTGATAAAACCCGGCCCCGCGATCTCGGCCGAAAGGATGCGCGGCTCGCTGGTCAGCTGCGCCACCAACAGCGCCGCCAGCGCGCGCGGGTTGGTTCCCGCAGGCTTGGCCAGCACCATCGCGGCATTGGTCGAGAGATCGCCGTGGCTCGCCTCGCGCGGCGGCTCGCAGGTGATCGCGGCGCGCGCGAGGCCCGCCGGTAATGTGTCCGCAGCTTCCAGCGCATCGAGCGCGGCATCGATCACTGCGGTAAATGCGGCGAATATCGGTTGAGTTGGTTCGGTCATCCGCGCGCCAATAGCGGATCATGCTGTGCAATGAAATGCCTGCGCGCGCCCGGCGCTCACCGCGTGACGTTGTAAGCCAACTGGCGATCCGTCAGCTGGAAGCCGATCAATTGCTCGAAGCTGGCCTTGGCAAGCGCGGCGCGCACTTCGGGCTGCGCCAGCGGATCGACCGCGGCATCGACCTGCCCCGGTTTACGTTTTTTGGTCAGCCGTTTGCGAATGTCGTCAGGGAGAACTGCCTCGGCGCGATCAACCTGCGATGCCGCAACGCCCCGGCCAGTGGCGCGTTCCTGCCCATCGGCAAATTCGATGCGGACTGTGCCGATCCGTTTGGCGATAACCACATTGCCGCCGCGGATCACCGTGGTGAAGTAAGGCAGATCGACCTGGCGCGCGCCGCGTGGGTCAATTCGCCGAGCGAACACGTCGAAGGTCACATTCGTGGAAAGCTTGCCCGGCGCCGCCTGATCGTTGCAAGTGCTGCGCAAATTGGTGATCGATGCGACGACGTCGAGCGCCCCCGAGTCGGTGCGCCCGGGCGCGGTGAACAAGGTGACACTGCCAGTCATTTCAGGAATCGCCACGGTGGGGCAAGGACTGCGCAGCGCGGTCACGCCCACGCTGTCATCCACGACCAATTCGCCGGAGCCGCGCGAACAACCGCTCGCCAGCAGGGCCGCAACCAGGGAAACGCCATAAGCAAGGCTGCGGTTGGAAAAGGCAGTCATGGATGCGCGTTCCTCGATGCTGGTGCCAAACAAGGCGAAGGCGACACCGCGAAATGGGTGGTCCTCATCAGCCTAGTCCTTTAGTCACGCCAAGCCGGTTCGGCAATGCCCGCACCGCTGCTCCCCCGGAACGCTCGGCGGACCAACGATGGCGCAAAGGGCAGAAGCGGGTCAGGTGGCTTTCCGTTGGGCCTTGGCGCTGCTATGTTATCGTATGACCACAAGCTATTCCGAGATCGCTCCTGCTGCGATCGCCCCAAGACCGCCACGCGCTTCGCTGCCCCCGCTCAAGATGCTGATCGCAGCGCCGCGCGGATTTTGCGCCGGCGTCGACCGGGCGATCGAAATCGTCGAGCGGGCGATCGCGCGCTATGGCGCGCCGGTCTATGTGCGCCATGAAATCGTGCACAACCGGTTTGTGGTGGACGAACTCAAGGCCAAAGGTGCGGTCTTTGTCGAAGAGCTTGAAGAGGTACCGGACGGCGTGCCGGTGGTGTTCTCGGCGCACGGCGTGCCAAAGCTGGTACCCCTCGTCGCAACCGAGCGCGGCCTTGATTGGCTCGATGCAACCTGCCCCTTGGTCAGCAAAGTTCATCGCCAGGCCGAGCGGCATGTCGATGCCGGGCGGCACATTCTGTTTATCGGCCACGTCGGGCATCCCGAAGTGATCGGCACGATGGGGCAGGTGCCGGATGGCGCGATCACGCTGGTTGAAACGGTGGCCGATGTCGAGGCCCTGCATTTCGCCGCAGGCACGCCGCTGGCCTTTCTGACGCAAACCACGCTTTCGGTTGACGATACGGCCGAGATCGTCGCGGCGCTTCGCCGCCGTTTCCCGGGAATTGCCGGCCCCCGCGCCGAAGACATCTGCTACGCCACCTCAAACCGGCAGGCCGCGGTGAAAGCCATTGCCGAGCGGTGCGACCTCCTGCTGGTGATCGGCGCGCCCAACAGCTCGAACTCGCTGCGGTTGGTCGAAGTGGCGGAGCGCGCAGGGACCGTCTCGCGGCTGATCCAGCGCGCCGCCGATATCGATCCGGCCTGGCTCGAGGGCGTGACCACGCTGGGGCTTACTGCGGGCGCTTCTGCTCCCGAAGTGCTGGTGCGCGAGGTTGTCAACCAGCTGGGCCAATGGCGTGCGGTCGCGGAAGAGACTGTGACCACCACGGTCGAAGACATCGTGTTCAAGCTGCCGCGCCAGCTCGCGGACTGAGCCCGAACCATGGCTGTCTATACGCACCTCGGGGCTGAGGAGATGGCGGCCTTGCTCGCCGATTTCGACGTCGGCACGCTGATCTCCGCCAAAGGCATCGCCGAAGGTGTTTCCAACAGCAACTGGCTGCTCGAAACATCAGGACCGCAAGGCGCAGGCCCAACGCGCTATATCCTGACGATGTACGAATTTCGCATTGAACTTGAGGATCTGCCCTTCTTCCTCTCGTTGCTCGATCATCTGGCCGCCAAAGGCTGCCCGGTGCCGCGCACGATCCACGACCGCGACGGCAGACTGTTTCGCATGCGCGGCGACAAGGCGCTCGCGCTGATCGAGTTCCTCCCCGGCGTTTCCGTCAGCGCGCCGACTGATGCGCAGACACATGCCGTGGGCGCGGAACTGGCGCGGATGCACTTGGCCTCTGCAGATTTCGCCAGTTCCCGCGCCAATGGCATGGGGCTCGCCGAATGGCAGCGGCTGGCGGAAGCGTGCGGCGAGGCGGGCCTTGCCAGCATCGACCCGGCGCTGGCCGAGATGGTGGCGCGCGAGTTGCCGCGCCTTGCTGCCGATTGGCCCAGCGGACTGCCCAGCGCGGTGATCCATGCCGATCTGTTTCCCGACAATGCACTGGTGCTAGGCGACCGGATTTCCGGGCTGATCGACTTCTATTTCGCCTGCAACGATCTGTGCGCCTACGATCTGGCGATCACCCATCTGGCCTGGTGCTTCGATGAGGCCACCGGCGCGTTTCGCCCCGAACTGTCGCGCGCCATGATCGAAGGCTATGAAACACTGCGCCCGCTCGCACCGGACGAGCGCGCGGCGCTGCCGCTCTTGGCGCAAGGCGCCGCCATGCGCTTTATGATGAGCCGCGCTTACGACTGGCTCAATACGCCCGCCGATGCGCTGGTGACACGCCGCGATCCGATGCAGATCGCCCGCCGGATGACCTTTTACCGCGACAACCCCGGAATTTTTGCATGAAGCATGTCGTGATCTTCACCGATGGCGCGTGCAAGGACAATCCCGGCAAGGGCGGCTGGGGCGCGCTCCTGCGCATGGGCGAGATCGAAAAGGAGCTGTCCGGCTCTGAACGCCTCACCACCAACAACCGCATGGAGCTGATGGGCGCCATCCGCGCGCTCGAGGCGCTGACCCAGCCCTGCAAGGTCACCCTGCATTCCGACAGCAAATACGTGCTCGACGGGATTACCAAATGGATTTTCGGCTGGCAGAAAAAGGGCTGGAAAACCGCAGGCAACCAGCCGGTCAAGAACGAAGACCTCTGGCGCGAACTGCTGAGCGCCGCCCGCGGCCACGAGATCGAATGGGTCTGGGTCAAAGGCCACGATGGCCACCCGGAAAACGAACGGGTAGACCGCCTCGCCAGCAATGCGGCAATGGCGGCCTGAGCCACCAACAACCAAGTCCCCGCGAAGGCGGGGACCTCAGGCCGTCAAGGCGCTCAGGTCGTCCAAGCGCCTGTGTCCATCCGCCTGAGGCCCCGGCCTGCGCCGGGGAGCAGGGGCGGATCCTCAATCGGCGGTGGTCGTGTCCACCACTTCCGCAGCGGGCCCATTCTTCAGGATCGAGTCAATCGCGTTCTGCGCACTTGCCTTGGACTTGTAGCCTTCGGTCCAGAAAATGCTCTCGGCGTTGTAGCAAAAATAAGCGACGAACTCGCCAGCCTTGTTTTTGCGGATCTCAAAACGATGCGCCACAGTCATGTCTCCCATCATGCAGGTGTCTGGTCCGATTTCTATAGCATCGCCGCCAGATGGTGCGACAGGCAATTTTCAGCTGAACCTGCTTGGCGCATAGTGCCCGGGATCGAGGCTCTCGGTCATTGCATCGGCTGGCAGGCCCAGCAACAGTTGCGCGCCCAGCCGCGCCCCTGCCGGCGCGGTCTGGATGCCGAAGCCGCCTTGCCCCGCAAACCAGAACAAGCCGGGTTGCTCGGCATCGAAACCATAGACCGGCAAGCGATCTGGCGCGAAGCTGCGCAGCCCTGCCCAGCGCCGCTCCACTGCCGCAACCGTCCAGTCGGTCACGCGCGCCAGCCGATCGATCGCCAGCGCCACTGCCAGTTCCTCGGGCGCAACATCGCGCGCGATGTCCGGTGTCTCATCATGGGGCGAAAGCCAGAGGCGGCCCGCCTGCGGCTTGAAATAGAAATCCTGATCAATCCCGAAGGTCAGCGGCAGGTCGTCGGGAGGTGACGGATCGATGCGCACTTGCGCCACTGTCCGGCGCAGCGGCTGGACACCGAGCGGCATGGCCCCGGCCATCACCGCGACAGAATCGGCCCAGGCACCCGCCGCGTTGACCAGCAGCGCCGCGCGGGCTTCGCCGCGATCCTGCGGCCCGCCCTGCCACCATAGCCGCCACTCCGCGCCGTCGCGCTCGATCCGCTCGACCCGCGCGCGCACCCTGACCACGGTGCCCGCCTGCCGGCTTTGTGCCAGATAATGCGCATGGAGCGCTGCCACATCGATATCGGCGCATCCCGGCGCATGCGCGCCGACCGTCCAATCGCCGCGCAGGCCGGGCACCATGCCCTCAAGCGCCGGGCGCTCGATCAGCCTGACCTCGACCCCGATGCATGAGAAGGTTTCGACAAAGCTTTCAATCCGCGGTCGGTCTTGCGCGCAGCCGATCGTCAGCGCGCCGCGCGGCGCAAGAAAGCCGCCTTCGCGCAAAAACCCGCCCGAAGCGACCGTAAGCGGCACAACGCCGGGGCCGCCGTACGTCTCCTCCCAGAAGGCCGCCGACCGGCCGGTGGTGTGATAGCCCGGCGTGTCCTCGCCCTCGACCAACAGCACGCGGGCGAAGGCGGCACATTCCGCCGCTAGGCTGGCACCCGCCATCCCTGCACCAATGATCGCAATATCGAAGGAACCAGGCATCATGTCATGGATCGGTATGCGCCGCTGCCGCCCGGCCAAGAAACGCATCGATCGCATGCAACACCGCATCGCGCACCGCGTCGGCCTCGCGCAGCAGTTCGTGGCGCGCTTCGGCGCCCCAGCTCACGAGTTCGGAGTGCGGCAAGCGCTTTGCGGCGCGCTCGATGGCGGTCCATGTGACCAGACGATCGTCCCGCGCCGCCAGCAGCAGAACCGGTGTGTTCACCGCTTCGAGCGCCCCGGGTGCGTTCAGCACGGCAACCGAAGCTGCAGCGCGCTCGACCCAGCGCCAACTGGCGGGGCCAATCAGCAACTCCGGGCGGGCTTCGCGCCACCATATCTCGTCCGCATAGCGATCGGGGTCAAAGGTTAGCAGTTTCGCGCGGTCAGCAACGGAGGAGCCGGGCTTTTCGCTCGATTTCCACGCAGCCCGGGCTGGATTTCCGATTCGGCACATCAGACGCGCGGCCAAGTGCTGCACCGAAGCGGGAATCGCGCTGACAAAGCCGAGCATCGGCGCGCTGAGCACCATGGCAGCAGGATCGACCCGCCGCTCGGCCAGCGCGCGCAGGATCAGATGGCCGCCCATCGAATGGCCGATCAGGACATGCGGCGCGGGCGTCTGTGCCTGCCATTGCTGCCACAGCGCTGCCAAGTCATCGATCCAGACCGCAAAATCGGCGATATCGCCGATCAGCGGATCGGCGCTCATCCGCCCGGAACCGGCCTGCCCGCGCCAGTCCGAAGCCGTGACCCGCCAGCCCTGTTCGCTCCAGCCCGCCAATGTTTCCAGATACTTTTCGTAAAAGTCGCCCCGCCCGGGCAGGAACAGGATCGAACCGCGCAGGTCCGCGCCGGGGGCCGGATCCCAATCGATCCGCCGCACCATATGACCACCCGGCGCGGTCCACTGCGCTTCGCGCGCGGCGGCGGGGATCGAACGCCTGTCAAACGGTGGTGCCATCGTGCCGGTTCCTTGAAATTTCACGCCAGGCCACGAGCCCACGCGTCCCTGTTTGGTTACCATTTGGTAAGTGGTTGTCCCGTATAAGGACGCCATGCAGGGAACTCATATCGTTTACGGATTGGTCGGAGCCTTGGCAATCGCGCTGCTGATTGCCGCTTTCACCGATATCCGCCGCCGCCAGATCGACAACTGGCTGAATGCCGCCGTGGCTGCAGGTGCGCCCCTTTTCTGGTGGGCCAGTGGCCTCAGTCTGTGGCCGGACATTGCGCTCCAGCTTGGCGTCGCGACCATCGCGTTCTTCGCGCTGACCGGGCTGTTCGCGCTCAAGGTGATGGGCGGCGGCGATGTCAAGCTGCTGACCGCGCTCGCGCTGTGGCTGCCATGGATGCAGTTCATTCAACTCTTGCTGATCATGTCGATCGCGGGCGGTGTGCTCACCGTGGTGATGGGCATGTGGCACATCATGCACCGCCGCAAGGACCGGCTGAAAATCCCTTACGGTATTGCGATCTCGGGCGCCGGGCTCTGGATCATCGGATCAACGTATGGGGCGGGATTGGCCGCCGCAATGGTCGGCTAGGTTAATATTAACAAATTTGCCGCAGAGATGCGGGTGAACACCACATTAAGCAACACGTCAGGATTGAAGCGATGGACAGGAAAAAGCTGCTGCTGCTGCTGGGCGCACTGATCGTGGCGATCGGCACGGCGTTCGCCGCCAGGAGCATGCTCATGGGCACAGGTACGCCGCAGGCCATGGCCGCTGCGAAAGTGCCGCTGGGCGACAAAGTGCTTGTCGCGAACCGCGCGCTTCCTGTTGGCACGATCATCACCGCCGATGCGCTGGGCTTCCAGCCTTGGCCCAAGGACTTGGTGCAAGACGCGTATTTCCTCGAAGGTCAGGCCGACATGGCCAAATTGCTCGGCACGGTTGTTCGCCACCCTATCACGGCAGGTGAACCGGTCACGCAAGGGTCGCTGGTTTCCCCGGGCGACCGCGGCTTTCTGGCAGCGGCGCTCGGGCCGGGCCTGCGCGCGGTGACCATCGCGGTGAGCGCCCGCACCGGGGTCGCGGGCTTCGTTTTTCCGGGCGATCACATCGATCTGGTGCTTACGCAAGCGATCAAGGCGGAGGGCAGCCAGCTCAAGACGTCGGAAACCATCCTGCAGAACTTGCGCGTGCTCGCCACCGACCAAACCACCGATCAGGAAACCATCGAAGGCAAAACCCGCGTTCGCGCATTCAGCACCGTCACGGTCGAGGTTACGCCCAAAATCGCCGAAAAGATCGCGGTTGCCCAGACCATCGGCACGATCAGCCTCTCGCTGCGCGCCCTCGCTGACAACTCGAGCGAGCTTGAGCAGGCCATCGCCTCTGGCGCCATCAAGGTGCCGGCCGGTGCCAGCAAAGCGGATGAAGAAAAGATCCTGAAGCAGGCGATGAGCAAGCCGATTGAAAGCAGCGTGTCCTTCACCACCGGCGGCGACGTCTCGCGCTTTCAACGCAAGAAAATGTCGGGTCCGGTGGATGGACCATCGGCAATGGCCAGAGTGGCCGCAGCCATGCCTGCCGCTATTCCCCAAGCCCTTGATCCGCTGATCCAGATGGGCCCGGTGGTCCGCGTCACCCGCGGCAAAGAGACCGAAACCGTTCACGTGGGGAGCAAGTAACATGGCTGCAATCGCCCCGCACACGCCCTTGAAAGGCAAGACCATGAAGGCCCGTATCGCTTCCCGGTTTATCTCGGCCGCCGCGCTCGCGCTGCCGCTCGCCATGCTCCCCGGCATCGAGGGCGCGCTCGCGCAGAGCGTCACCAGCCCGGCGCGCAGCATCGCCTTGTCGATCGGGCGCGGACAGTTGGTCTCTTTGCCCAGCAAGATGACCGACGTGTTTGTCGCCAACGATCTGATCGCCGATGTTCAGGTAAAATCGACGAACCAGCTGTTCGTGTTCGGCAAGTCCGGCGGTGAGACCACCGTTTATGCCAGCAACAGCGCAGGCGACGTCATCTGGTCCGCCAATGTGCGGGTCGGAACCAATATCGATAGCGTCGAGCAGATGCTGCACCTGGCCATGCCCGATGCCAAGATCGCTACGTCGACCATGAACAGCACCGTGCTGCTGACGGGCACCGTGGCCGCGCCCGAAGATGCCGCCGAGGCTGAACGTCTGGTCAAGGCCTTTGTCGGCGACAAGATCAACGTGGTCAGCCGTCTCAAGATGTCGACGCCGCTGCAGATCAGCCTGCATGTCAAGTTCGCCGAAGTCAGCCGCACGCTGGTGCGCGAAATCGGCGCGAACTTGACCACGGCAGACCAGACCAACGGCTTCAAGTTTGGCGTTGGCCAAGGCCGCGCCTTCTATCCGCAGTACATCCCCGGCGCACCGATGGGCCTTGGCACTGTCGTTTCGCCCGGCGTCACCACGGTTTCTCCTGTAAACAAGGGCACCACTCTGGCGCTGGCCGGCAAGCTCTTTGGCTTGGACATGTTGGGCGCGCTCGATCTGGGCGAATCGGTTGGTCTCGTCACTTCGCTGGCTGAGCCCAACCTCACTGCACTTTCCGGTGAGACTGCCGAATTCCTCGCGGGCGGCGAATACCCGATCCCGATTTCGCAAGGCCTCGGCGTCACCACGATCGAGTACAAAAAATACGGCGTAAGCCTCTCCTACACACCTACGGTGCTGGCCAACGGGCGCATTTCGCTCCGCGTGCGCCCGGAAGTTTCCGAGCTCACCTCCGATGGCTCGATCACTACCGGCGGCGTTACGGTGCCAGCCCTGACCGTGCGCCGCGCCGAAACATCGATTGAGCTCGGCTCGGGGCAGAGCTTCATGATCGCCGGCTTGCTGCGCAACAATTCGCAGGATGCCATCACCAAGATGCCCGGCGCAGGCGACCTGCCGATCCTCGGCTCGCTGTTCCGCTCGACCGCCTACAAAAAGGGGGAAACCGAGCTGGTGATCGTGGTCACGCCATACCTTGTTAACCCGGTTGATTCGAGCGAGATCAAGCTGCCGACCGACGGCTTCCGTGCACCAACCGCGCTGCAACAGCTCATCGGCAACCTCGACAACGATGGCGTCAACGGCGCCGAGCGCGCCAAGCCCAGCGAGAAGCCGGGCACGGTGAAGGCGAACCCCCAGGTCGGCCTGCTCGATGAGCCGCGCAGCTCAGCGCCAGAGGCTGCGCCAGCCGTCGCCGATGTGCGCCGCTCGTCTAAACCGCGCTCGAAGGACCGCCAAGCCGTCGCCGCTACGCCCGGCTTCAGCCTCAAATGAGAATGGAAACCGTCATGAACCGCCAGCTTCCTCTCCGTGATCGCCGCCTGACAGCAACCGCGCTGGCTCTGCTCGTTGCGCTGCCATTGGGCGCGTGCAGCACACCCAACACCGCAGCCAACCGCTCGGTGGAAAGCATCCACCAGCCCGTCGTTGAGCGCAACGCCTATGTTTTCGAGGTGTCCACCATGCCCGGCGGTGGGCTCTCCATTTCGGAGCAGCGCCGTTTGCTCAGCTGGTTCGATGCGCTCGATTTGCGCTACGGTGATCGCATCTCGATCGATGATCCGGCCGACTCCAACGCTACGCGCAGCGCGGTCGAAGCGGTCGCCGCCCGCTTTGCCATTGCTTTGGCAGATCCCGCACCGGTGCTTGATGGCCAGGTAAGCGCCGGGACGGCCCGTATCATCGTCAATCGCACGGTCGCTTCCGTTCCGGGATGTCCGGATTGGTCGCGGAAGAAAGACTCCAATTTCAACAATGCCACATCGTCCAACTTCGGTTGCGCGGTGAACAGCAACCTTGCTGCGATGGTCGCCGACAAGAACGATCTGGTTCGCGGCGCGCGCGGCACCGGCTCGACCGTGGTCATGACCTCGACCAAGGCAATCGAGGTTTTCCGCGCCAAGATTCCGACTGGCGCAGCTGTCGTCAAAGAAGTTTCCAGTAAGTCAGGGGGTAACTGATCCATGAGTGCGAACTGGAAAGGCGGCAACCGCGATATGTTCGCGGCTTTCGTATGCGACGACGCGGCGCTCGATGTGCTGCGCCCGCTGGCAGTGGATATGGGATGGCAGCCTGAAAAGGTCGCCAAGGGAGGCCTGCGCAACGCTATACAATCGCTTTCGGTTGCCGCCAGTCCCGCCATCCTGATCGTCGATCTGTCGGAAAGCGGCGACCCGCTCAACGATATCAATGCGCTGGCCGAAGTATGCGAGCCCGGTACGGTCGTGATCGCAATCGGCCAGGTCAACGATGTGCGGCTTTATCGCGATCTCGTTGCCTCGGGCATTCAGGATTATCTGCTCAAACCCCTTTCCTCGGGCCAAGTGCGCGACGCCGTCATTCAGGCGCAGACGATTTTCGCAGCGCCCAAGGGCGGCGAATCCGGGTCCCTCAAGCGCCACATTTCGACCGCAGTGGTCGGAACCCGCGGCGGCGCAGGCGCATCGACTTTGGCAACCTCGCTCGCATGGCTCTTCAGCGCCGATCACCGGCTGCCGACAGCGCTGCTCGATCTGGATGTTCACTTCGGCACCGGCGCGCTCACGCTCGATCTCGAGCCAGGCCGCGGCCTGACCGATGCGATCGACAACCCCAGCCGCATCGACGGTCTGTTTGTCGAGCGCGCCATGATCCGCGCGAACGACAATCTCGCCATTCTCTCTGCCGAAGCCCCGATCAGCGCGCCGCTGATGACCGATGGCAGCGCCTTTGTGCAGCTCGAGGAGGAATTCCGCCACGCCTTCGAAATGA
>Ga0164294_10001516_pt1 | contig 21553 bp, 19 predicted proteins | sample GEODES005metaG_FD_111479 | JGI IMG/M metagenome (GOLD analysis project Ga0164294, IMG submission 111479) | Oligotrophic lake water microbial communities from Sparkling Lake, Wisconsin, USA - GEODES005 metaG | ecosystem: Environmental > Aquatic > Freshwater > Lake | place: USA: Sparkling Lake...
CCGGCAGATACCCGTTGAACGTTGATCCGAAGCTGCTCAAACCTCTGGCCGTGGCCTAGGTGGCGATCAGCGCTGGGTCACAGCACGTTCAAAAAACTGCCTTGCCCTAAAGCAAAGGGTGAAATTAAAGTTTATCACCTTGGTGGCACCCCCCACAAGGGCTCCTGCTAAGGAGCTGCCCAGCGTCAATCGGGAGCCTGCTGGCGTTGCTCCGGTTCCTGGTGCGGCCCTCTCTAGGGAGGGCTGGTCGATCCGTCTGCGATGGCCGGGTCCTGCCCAGGCGCCCGGCCGTAGTCGTCGCTGAGGCGCTCGATGTCGTCCTCGCTGAGCCAGGGGCCGTGTTGCACCTCGACGATCAGGAGGTCCCGGGCGCCGGCACTGGCCCGGTGGATGGCCCCTTGGGCAATGGCCAGGCAGGTTCCCGCCTCGGCTGGGGTGCTGCTCCCCTCGCATTCGAGCCAGCCTTCGCCTGCCACCACCACCCAGTGCTCGCTGCGGTGCTGGTGACGTTGCAGGCTGATGCGCTGTCCGGCTCGCACCAGCAGCCGTTTCACCTGGTAGCCCTCGCCGCAGCCGAGGCTTTCGAACCAGCCCCAGGGCCGCTCGACCCGTTCGTTCTGGTGGGGGCTTGGGCTGGGCTTGTGCTCTAACGCTGGGCTGGTCTCTGCCATGGAGCGGGCCTATCAACCAGCATCGGCTTGAAGCGTACCAAGGTTTAGAACTGGGTTTTAGGAATTTGGGTTCTAGGAATTTAGATTCTAAGAATTCGGGTTCTATCGCTGCCGGCTCAGGTCCTGGCTTGAAATCTGGTCAAGCAGAGATGGATCTAGGTCAAAATTTTCAGTCCATGCCAATCAAGCAATCGGCAGGGATCGCACTGGCTCCAGCTCCAGCCCATCATCTTGATCGATCCAAAGCCAGGATCGCTGCAGCCAATGGGATGGCAAATGGAATGAAAAAGGGGGTGCCAGAGCCGCCTGGGGCCAGGGGATCAAGGGGGTCACTCCCACACCCTTGGGCACCTCGATGGCACGACCAGGCCGGGCCCGGGGCGTCACGTCAGCGATGCGGGGGTGCATTCCCAGGCGGAAATCCGAGCGGGAATGGGGAATGGCCTTTGGGGGAGACTATTGGAGCAGGGGCTCTGGCGGATTGGGGTGTTTGGCTAGCTTGTCCGCCCAGGCAGGAAGGGCCTCAACCCAATCTGAAGTAGCCGTTAATGCGCCGGTTAATGTGCATCATGGCTGCTGCAGATGCGGCCTTTGGATTGCTCCTGGTGCCGCTGACCAAACTCTGGGGCAGGGTGCCGATCCAGTCGCCTGGTGTTTACTTTTCGTTGAAGAAGAGCGGCCTGGCCGATCAGTCCGCCAGCAGCCAGCTGGGCGCATGGGTGGTGATCAGCCAGGCCCGCTGGCGGGCCCGGGTGAGGCCCGTGTAAAGCAGGCGCGGATCCCAGTGGCGCATCTGGGGGACCAGCAGCACCACCTCCTGGTACTGGCTCCCCTGGGACTTGTGGATCGTCAGGGCCAGGGCCGGTTCGGCCGCCCCCAGGCGGGCGGGGTGGAACAGGCGCGCCCCAGGGCTGGTCGTCCCAGGGGCTGACCCGGCTTGGCCTGGGAAGGGTCCCGGGAAGAGCACCAGCCGTTCCCCCGCCCGTTCCACCAGCACGCCGATGTCGCCGTTGGCGAGCCCCTCGTCGGCCAGGTTGCGCTGGCAGAGCACGGGCGTGCCCAGGGGCCAGTGCTGGATCGCTTTGCCGGCGGCTTCACCCAGGAGCTGGCGCTGCACGGCCTCCACGCCCCAGGCCCCCTGGCGCACGGGGCTGAGCAGCACGCAGGCCTCTAGTTCGGCCAGCAGGGCCGCGATGGCCCCGGGGTCTGGTTGGGGGCGTGGCTGGCCAGCTGGGCTCGGAGCAGACCCCGGGGTGCTGGGGCTTAGGCCGCCCTCCGAGCCGGCGTTGCCAGGGGCATGTCCCTCGCCAATGGTCCTGGCGACGCCGGTTTCCCAGTCGATGGCTTCGGCCAGCTGCTCGAGCCGCCGCTGGTGGCGGCGCAGGCGCTCCAGGGCCGGGGCGGGCAGGCGGCCCGGCGGATGCTGCTGCCAGATCAGGTTGTCTTCGGGGCCCAGGCTGCCCAATTGGGCCATCAGGGCTCCGGTTTGCGCGACCGCCTCGGGCCCTTGTGGCGGAGACGTGGGGATTGGCGCGCCAACCCCAGGCTCCAGTTCCGTAGGGCGCAGCAAGGCTGCGATGGCAGCAATGGCGCCGTTGTTGCGGTAAGTGGTTTTCAGCTCGATGGCGGCCTCGCCAAGGGCCGCGAGCCGGCCTTGCTGGCTGAGCTCCTGCAAGACGGCGCCGGGGCCCACCGGCGGCAGCTGGGCCGGATCGCCCACCAGCAACAGCTGGCAGGCGTCCGGCAGGGCCTCCAGCAGGGCCGCCATCAGGGGCAGGTCCACCATCGAGAGCTCATCAACCACCAGCAGGTCGAGGGCGAGGGGATGGCGGCGGTTGCGGCCGAAGCGCTCGCCGCTGCTCTCCAGCAGCCGGTGCAGGGTGGTGCAGGGGACCTGGCCTAGGCGTTCGGCCAGGGGGCCGGCTAGCCGTTGGCTGCCCTCCTGCAGGGTGCTGCGCAGCCGGGCCGCCGCCTTGCCGGTGGGGGCGGCCAGGTGCAGGCGCAGCTCGGGCCGCAGGGCCAGCAGGGCCCCGAGCATCTGCACCACCGTGCTGGTTTTGCCCGTGCCCGGTCCGCCGCCGAGGAGCACCAGGCCATGGCGCAGCAGGGCCGCCACCGCCTGCTGTTGCTGGCGGTCCAGGCCCTGGGCGGCGGCGCCGGCCACCGCCAGCTCCACGGCCGCCGGCTCCAGGGGTGGGGACAGGGGCGCTAAGGCCCGGGTCGTGAGCTGCCCCAGGCAGGCCTCCAGTTGCAGGTGCCAGCGGCGCCAGCGCAGCCGCCCCTCACTCCAGACCAGGGGTGCCTCCGGCCGGCGCTCGAGTTCGCTGGCCCGCACGGCCAGGGGCGTGGCGGCCAGGGCCTGGCGCTGTCGCTCGGGCCAACCCTGGGGATCGATCCCTTCCGGCGCCGGGCCGCCCAGGGCCAGCTCCAGCTCGCCCTGCTCCAGGGCGGCGGCCAGGGCCCCAATCAGATCCACCAGGGTGGGGTCCGTCAGGCTGGGGTCCGTTGGGCGGCCACCAAGCCTTTCACCAGCGCATAGCCGGGGCAGGGCCTCGATCAGGGCCTGGGCCAGGGGGCTGGCAAACCCTGGGGCGCTGGGGGGCTCGACCCCATGGACGGGTTGGGCCGGTTGGCCTGGCCCGGCTGGCCGGCCGGGTTTGGGCGCTTGGGCTGGGGTCATGGGGTCCCCCGGCGCAGCAGGGCGTCGAGGGCCAGCACCCGGCTGAGGGGCGGTTGCTCGACCAGGCAGCCCGGCACGGGGTCGGCCGCGGTGGGGCCGGGCAGGCCGCGCAGGAACAGGTAGGCGTAGCCGCCTAGGTGGCTACTGGGGTCGTAATCAGGCAGGCGCCAGCGCAGGTAGCGATGCAGGGCCACCAGGTAGAGGTGGGCCTGCAGGGGGTAGTGGTGGTGCACCATCTGGCTCACCATCGCCGCCTGGCTGTAATGGAGCGGCCCGCAGGCGCTCGGCTGGCCGTCCGGGCCCCGCTCGCCGATCCAGTTGCTTTTCCAATCGATCACCCACCAGCGCCCGGCCACGCAGCAGACCAGGTCCATGGAGCCGGTGAGAAAGCCGCGGCTGGCAATGGTGAGGCGCTCCAGCTCGCGGCCATAGCTCGCCCCAAACAGTCCGCCCGGATTGGTGGTGAACACCTGGGCCAGCCCCGCCGTCGTGATCAGGGGCTGAACGGTCCCCCCACCAGGGCCAGGGCCAGGGGCAGGGCCAGGGTCAGGGCCAGGGTCAGGGGCACCTGCTCGGGCCACGGCCAGGGGCAGGTCAAAGCCCATCTCGTTCAGGCGTTGGCCTGGGGGAAGCTCGGCCAGGCAGAAGCGACCAAGCGGACCGCCAAGGGGGGTGTGGCGCAGCTGCTCCAGGGCCTGCTGCACGGGGCCTAGCTCCTTGGCGGCCAGGCCAGCCCGGGCCAGTTCCCGGCGGATCACCGCCGTGGTGGCGTCGCTGTCACCGCCCTGCTGGAAGTCGACCTGCTCGAGGATCCGGTGCAGGGCATCCCCGGGCCCGGCGCCCCGGGGAAAGGCGCCCAAGGGGCCCTGGGAACTCCAGGCTTCGTCCCCTGGGGAACCCGGTGGGGCAGCGCCTGGCGTCGTGATGGATGGCTTGGTAGCTGGGCTGGGATCGGCCCCTAGATCCCCGCTGCCCCCACCAGCTGGGTCGTTTTCGGCCAACAGCAGGTCCGCTTCCCGGCCTTCCTCGCTCACCTGGGGCGGCAGCTGCTCCTGGCTGCCATGGGTCCAGCCCGAATAGCTGCTGCGCCCCCAGCTGCGGTCGAGCCGGTGGCGGGGCACGGGACCGCAGGCGAGGCTTTCAGGCGTGGCCGGTGCTTGCCAGAGCCCGGGCAGGGCTGGCAGGGCGGCGGGATCGAGGCGCTGCAGGGGCAGGTCCCGCCCGTGGCCATCGCCATCGAACAACCAGGGGCCGATGGCTCCGGTCTGGCTGGCCGGAGCCAACTGGCTGGCCGGAGCCGTCTGGTTGGCCGGAGCCATCGGCAGACCCAACACCAGCAGGTGCTGGGCCCGGGTGGCGGCCACGTAGGCGAGCCGTTCCCGTTCCTGGGCCTGGGCGGCCTGGTCCTGGAGGCTGGCCTGGCGGCCGGTGCCCCAGTGGGGGTCCAGGTGCAGGTCCAGCCGCGGCCGGCTCGCCCCGGCGGGCTGCCAGCGGCGACCCAGCTGGGCCAGGCCCGCCTTGATCGCCGCCTGGCCCTGCCAGAGGTAGGGGCAGATCACCACCGGGTATTCCAGGCCCTTGCTGCGATACACCGTGACCACCGCAATCGCCGCATCGGCCGCATCGCTATGGAGCTGGTGGTTGGCGGGCACGGAGCGATCCTCGGCCAGCCGCAGGCCGCGTAGCCAGTCCGCCGCCGCGGCAGCCCCCAGTTGCTCCCGGTGCATGCGTTCCTGCACCAGCTCGGCGGCCTGCATCAGGTCGGCCAGGAGCCGGCCCCCCAGGGCTAGCCGCGCCAGGCCCTGGTGGTCGAGCAGCTGGGCCAGGCTGGCCAGCAGTCCCTGGCGGGGCAGGTCGAGGGCGAGGCAGCTGATCGTTTCCGCCAACCGATCCCAGCGTCCTGGATCGGCCTCAGCCAGCTCCTGGGCGCTCCAGGCCAGCAGGGGTGAAGCCGCCAGCAGGCGGAGGCGCCGGCTGCTGCCGGGATCGGCCAGGGCATCGAGGAAGCGCTGCAGGCCCATGGCGCCGGCGCTGGCGAACACATCGCCCACACTGACCAGCCGGCTGGGTAGGCCGCGCCGTTGCAGGGCCAGCCGCAGGGCTTCCGCCTCCCGGTGTTTGCCGACGAGTAGGCAAAGATCGCCGGGGCTGAGGGGCCGCTCTTTGGGGCTGATCGCAGGGCGTTCCGCCTCCGATTCCCCGCCGCCCTCGCCCGTTGTGGGCTCGGTTTTGCTGTCGCGCAGCTTGAGCTGGCGCTGCAGGAGCTGGAGGCATAGGCCCGCTACCTGGTCGGCCAGCTGGTCGCCATCGAGGGGCAGCAGCTGGAGGGGTTGCTCGCCTTCCGCCAGCAGCAGCTCCCCCTTCTCGGCGCAGGAGTCCACGGCGGGCACCTCCAGCTGGGATAGGGGTAGCCCCGGCGCCATGAGGGCGTTGAGGGCCCGCACCAGGGGGTGGGAGGAGCGGCGGTTCTGGCGCAGGCCATGGAGGCCATCGGCCCGGGCGCGGGCCCGTTGGTAGGTGGCCAGGTCACCGCCCCGGAAGCGGTAGATGGCCTGCTTGGGGTCCCCCACCAGCACCACCAGATGGCTGGCCCTGGCACCGGGTTCGGCCAGGAAGGCCCGCTCCAGGATCCGCCACTGGATCGGATCGGTGTCCTGGAATTCATCGACCAGGGCGACCCGGTAGCGCCGGCCCAGGGCCGTGATCAGGGCAGCGTGGTCCTGGCCGGAGGGGCCCGGATCGAGGCCCTCGAGCAACTGGGCAAAACCCATGCGGCCGCTGCGCTGGCGCCGCCGCAGCAACTCCTGGCGGGCCCAATGGCCGAAGTGCAGCAGGGTGAGCTCCAGGGGCCCATCCACCAGCTCGGCGATCGCCTCGAGCAGGGGCCGCTGCGGTAGGGAGATCGGGTCGTCCTCGTAGGGGGCCACCATGCGGGTGAAGGGCCCGGGGTGGAAGTACTCCCGCAGCAGCGTTTCCTGCAGGACCGTCCGGTAGCCGGGCAGCGCCGCTGGCGAGCCCGTTGCAATCTCCGCGGAGCGAACCTGCTCGGCGATCCAGCCGCTGAGGGCCCCGACCCGGTCGGTGCGGGGTTTGGATGAATACTTGCAGGCCGATGGGAAGGCCTTGGCGCCGAACCGGGCCCGCAGGTCGGCGGCGGTGCTGCAGAAGGCCTGCTCTAGGGCCTCGGCGTTCTGCTGCCAGAGATCGACAAACCGTTGCCAGCGCCGGGGCCAGAGCGCCACCAGCTGGGGGGCCAGGGGCTGGTCGGCGCGGAACTCCGGCGGCAGGGGATCGAGCTCCAAGGCCGGATCGCTATCCAGCCGCGTCAGCACGCTGATGAGGTGGTTGAGGCGCAGGCCCCGCTCCTGCAGGCCGCCCAGGAGTTCCGGCGGCAGGGGCAGCAGCTGGCCTTGCCAGTAGTCATGCACGATTTCCAGCCGCAGCTGGCTGTCGTCGCTCTCCAGCTCCACGGCCGGCCCCAGCCCCGCCTCGAGGGCTTGGCGTTGCAGGCTGCGGCGGCAGAAGCCATGGATCGTGGTGATGTCGGCCCGATCGAGATCCTCGAGGGCTTCCAGCAGGCGGGCGCGCAGGGCCCACTGGGCTTGGGGGTCGGGGTTTTGGCCCTGGTGCCACTGGGCCAGGGTGTCGTCTGGATAGGCCCGGGAGTCGCCGGGGGCTTCGAGGGCTTCGAGGCCCTGCTGCAGTCGCCGGGCGATGCGATCGCGCAGTTCGCCTGCGGCGGCCTCGGTAAAGGTCACCACCAGCAGCTCCTGGAGCCGTTGCTGGCGTTCGGCCACCAGGCGCAGCACCAGATGGGCCAGGGCAAAGGTCTTGCCCGTGCCGGCGCTGGCCTCCAGCAGCTGCAGGCCCGGATCAAGCGGAAACCGGTTGGCGTCGAAATCTTCGATCGGCCGCCCGTCCGCCAGGGCGTGCTGGCTAGCTAGCCCCGGTTGCGCCTGCGGCGGCTTGGTTGAAGACGGGCTTGCCTCGGGGCTGCGGCCTGGCGGCGGAATCGGCTTGGAGGAGCTCATGCTTTGCACAGTTCCAGCCGCTCCAGCAGGGGGCCGTGGAAGGCTGAGGCCAGGGCGCCGAAGGCCCCGTCCACCAGGTCTCGGCCCGGCCGGTCGGCACCAAAGCAGAGGGCCAGGCTGGCCTGTTGGCGTTCGCCGCGGCGGTTGGGGCCCCCTTCCCAAGCCTCGATGGCCTTGGCCCGGCCCGAGCCGACCAGGCGGCGTTCGGCTTGGGCGAAGGTCCAGCCCGTTTCCGGCGGCAGGGGCCAGCACTGCCGGCGGCCCTGCTCCCGCGAGGTGATCCGTTGCTCCAGCAGGCTGCTGGCCTCCAGGGGACTGGCGGGGGGCATGATCTGGGCCACGGTCCGGAAGCTGTCGCCATCGCGGCCGATGAGCAGGCCGCGGCGTGGCGCCGCCCCAGCGGCCGTGGCCAGCAGCAGGGCCAGCCAGAGCTCCTGGTGATGGGCGCAGCGCACCTGGGCCGAATGCCACAGGACTAGGACCTCGCCATGCCAGAGCAGCTCCGCTTGCAGGCCCCCATGGGCCACCAGGCGCCGCTCCCCGGGCCCGAGGGCCAGCAAGCTCTGCTGCAAGGAGCCATAGCGCTGGTTGAGGCGCCCCGCCTCCAACAGTCCGGCCGCGTGGGCGGGCAGCAATCCCTGGCCCCGGTGCTCGAACAACCAGTCCGGCGGGGCGAGGCGATCGGGGCCGTCCGAGGTCGGGGGCCCCTCAGGGGGATTGGCCTGGTCGCTGCGCCCCGGGCCCGCTCCCCCCAGGGGTGGGGTGGTCTCCAGGCTTTGGCGCAGCAGGCTGGCGCGCAAGCGTTCATCCAGCTCCAGGGGATCGAAATCCTCGAGGCCCAAGTCCCACTCCCGCGGCCGCAGGCCCAACTGCTCCAGCCAGCAGTCTTGGGGCTGGAGCAGCCACTGGCGCAGGTCCAAGTAATCCGCAGCCGCTCCCCCGTCCCCCGGGCGAGCCGCCAGGGCCCCAGCGCTGGGGGCGGGACCATCCGCCAGGGCTAGCGGGGCCAGGACCGTGCTGGCATCGAGGGCCTGGCGGGCCGCCAGCAGGCGCCGGTCGCAGCTGGGGGCGGGCCGAGGGCCGAGGGGCAGGAAATTGGCCCGCTCCAGGGGGTTGGGGCTGTGGTCCACCAGCAGAGCCCGGGCCTGCTCCTGGCCTAGTTGCTGCTCCAGCAGGGCCAGCCATTGGCGCACCGGCGGGGCCGGTTGGCGGCCATCGCCGTTGCGCTCGTCCCGGCTGCACCAGCTCACCAGCAGGTGGTCCCTCGCCGAAAGCAGGCTTTCGAGCAGCACGTAACGGTCTTGATCGCCCGGATTGGGATCGCCCAGGAGCCGCTGCTGCTCCATCAGGTGGAAGCCGGGCCGTTCCCCCTGGCGGGGGAAGCTGCCGCCATCAAGGCCCATCAGCACGATCACCCGGTGGGGGATGGCCCGCATCGGCTCCAGGGCGCTGATCGTTAGCGAGCCGCTGCGGTGGCCAAAGCGGCCGCTGTCGGCATTGAGGCGCTCGGCCAACACTTCGGCCAGCACCGGCGCCCCCAGGCGCAGGGGGCTGCTGGCCGCCAGCTCCTGCCAGTCGGCGATGGCGCTGCGCAGCAGTTGCAGCTCCCAGGCCAGCTCGCCCCCATCGCCAAACCAGCTGGTCAGTAGCGTTTCCAGCACCGGCGCCCAGTCGGCCGGGGTGCGGGCGATGGCCAGGCCCTTGAGGCTGGAGCGCAGCCGGTTGAGGAGCTGCAGCCAGCGGGCTTGGCGCTCCAGGCTGCCGGCCATGGCCAGGGGAGCACAGCCGCCGGGGGCCAACCCCGGCTGTTCCGGCAGCACCAGCCCCAGCACCAGCCGGTCGATCGCCCAGGCCAGGCTGTGGGTTGGCTCGCCGCCGCGATGGGTTGGCGCGTCGCCGCGATGGATTGGCTCCACGCCGCGATGGGTTGGCTCTACGCCGCGATGGGTTGGCTCTACGCCGCGATCCGTGCCATCGAGGCCCCAGCGGAAGCCGGCCCGCTGCAACAGCTCGCCCAGCTCCGCGAGCTCGCTGGCCCCCAGGCCCAGGGGCTCCATCAAGGGACGGTGGCTGAGCAGGGCCTCCAGGCCCGAGGCGGTGAGCCGTTCGCCGCCTTGGCGCAGCAAGGCCAGCAGGCTGGTGGCCAGGCCCCCCTGGTCCTGCTGGCTACGGTCCGTCAGCCGCCAGGGCAGGGCAATGCCGGTGGCGGCCGTGTCCCCAAAGACCGCCGCCACCAGGGGGGCGAACTCCTCCACCTGGGGCGTCATCACCAGGATGTCCCGGGGGGTGAGGCTGGCATCGGCGGCGAGCAGTTGCAGCAACCGATCCCGCAGGATCTGCACCTGGCGCAGCCGGCCCGGGCAGGCGTGAAATTCCAGGGAGCTATCGCCCGGGGGGCGCTCCAGGGGCCGCTCCTGGTCCGGATCCACCAGGGCCTGCTGGAGCTGCTCCAGCAGGCTCGCTGGCCGCGGCTCCTGGCTGGCGGTGCCCGCCTCGGCGATGGCGGCGGCGGCGGCAAACAGGTCCTGCTGCAGGGATTCGCCCAGCTGGGTCTCGCCGCTGCCCTCCAGCAATTGCTGGAATTCGGCGCCGAGCCGGCCAAAACGGGCCTCCAGGCTGGGCACGCCCAGGCGCCAGGCGTCGCCAAGGGGATCCAGGCTCCACGACTCGCCCCCCGCAGACCCCATCGGCGGGGGATCCCCGTCTTCGGCAGTGCAGCGATCGGCCCAGCCGTTACGATCCAGGCTGCCCGGATCCAGGCTGCCCGGATCCGGGTCGGCTGGGTCCCGGTGGCCCACTCCAGCTCCCAGGCCGCCGGAGCCGCGGCGTTGCCAGAGGTCCCGGCAGGGGGTTAGCAGATAGACCTCCACGGCCAGCTGGCCGGAGAGGGCCTGGAGCAGGTCCACCTGGATCGGCGCCATGCTGCTGAGCCCAAACAAGCGCAGGGGCGAGGGCAGGGCCCTGGCGGCCGCCAGGGTGGCGGGATCGCCGGCTTTCAGGGCTGCGATCGCCTCCAGCACCCGCAGGCCAAAGGGACGCATGCCCAGGCGGCTGGCCAATTGGCGCACCAGCAGCGGTTGCCAGAGCTGGTGCTCGGCCAGGGGCCTGCCGAGGCCGTCCAGGTCCTGGCCCTGGCACCAGGCGGCCACCATGGCCGGCCGGTAAAGGGTGTAGTCGTCGAAGGCATCGGCGATGGCCCGGCCCAGTTGCCAGAGGGCCCGGTCCACCAACCCCAGTCCTGGGACTGGCTCCTTGAGCTGGCCCGGTGCCGGTTCTGCCCCGGGCCCCAGGCCCGCGCCCGCCTCCAGGGTGCTGGTCAGGCTGCCGCGCCCCCGCAGCCATTGGCCCAGCTGGCCGGCCTCGGGCCGCTCGATCAGCTCGGGCAACAGTTCCAGCAGGGGCCAGACCAGCTGGTTGGCGCGCCAGGGGTCGTTGCTAGCGGCGGCCGAGGGAGCGGCCGGCGCTGCTTCCGCCTGGCTGGCCGGCAGCGGCAACCCGTCCACCAGCCGCCGCAGGTGGCTGCCGGGAAAGGGAAAGCGCAGGTTGGCGCTGATGCCGCCGGCAAAGGCCCCATCGTCCGGGTCGCCGCCCAAATCGAGGGCCAGCATTTCGCCTAGCCAGCGGCTGGTGGGCCAGGTGTTGACCACCACCTGGGCCTGCTCAAACGGACCGGGGGGATCGGCTTGCAACTTGGCGGCGAGCACCTGGGCCAGCCACTCGATCCGGTTGCTCCGGTACAGGGTCAGCAAGGATCGGGCCCGGGGGGATTAGGGGGTGTCGCTTGCCAGGCTCCAGGGCGGGGCGGCTGGGGACTCGCTGGGACGGTGGGCCGCAGCTGGGATCAGGTCGGCAGCCGGGCCCGCCGCCAGCCTCTCCAGGGCGGCAATCGATGGCCTGGCGGCGAGGGCCTGGGCCGACCACTCCCTGGCCGTCAGGCTGGGGTGGCCGCCCCGCAGGGGATCGGGCAGGGAGCGCAGGCCGGCGCTGGTGCTGATTAGGCCCGTTTCCGGGCAATAGGCCGTCAAATCGCCGCCGTAGCAGGCGCCCGTGTCCACCATGACGATGCCGTTGATCTTGCGCAGCTCCGGTCCCGGGGTGTGGCCAATCACGACCTCGCCAAAGCGGCCGTCGTAGGCCTGCCAGAAGGCCATCCGCACCGAGAGGTCCGGGCGCCAGCTGATCGGATCGAAGCCGGCATGGGTCGCAACCCAACCCTTGCCCCAGTAGGCCAGCGGCAGGCTGTCGAGCCGCTCGAGCCAGGTGCGGCAGCGGCGTTCGCCCAGGTGGCGGAAGGTGTCGCAGCCGGCCAGGCCCTGCTGGGAGCGCCAGCTGCCCAAGCGCAGGGCGTCGACCAGGTCCTGCTCGTGGTTGCCCTTGAGCCACACGGCTCGGTCCTGTTCGACCAAATCCCAAACCCGCTCCATGGTGGCGCCGATTTGGGGGCCCCGGTTGATCACATCGCCACAGAAGATGAGGCGATCACGGGCGGGAAGCTGGTCAAGCAGGGCCTCCAGGGAGGCAGCGCAGCCGTGAACGTCGCCGATCACCCAGTGGCGGCGACTGCTGCTTAAGGACGCCATGAAAAGGACGCGTTAGGCCAAGTTTGGCCCCAGGGGGTGGCATCTGTCATCCCTTTGGGCCGCCAATCCCGCCGAGAAGCCCGCCAAACTCGACCCAAATCCAGTATTAGAGCGCCTGTTGTCGGTTTGCTGGCGCACGAAACCCTGTGGCGCTGTTACTTTGCCGGCACTTCGCCCCTGAACCCATGGACCCCCAGTCCCTGTCCGTGGTCCAGCGGATCGGCCTGTTGCTCAAGGCCCTCGATGGCGCCCAGCGCACCAATGAGGCCCTAGCCCGCTGTAGCGATGGCGAAGCCATGCTGGACGTGCTGCTCGACGCCTCGAAAAAACTGGGCCTGGGCCTGACCCGCCAGGACCTCAAGACCACCCCGCCGATCCGGGACTGGGTCTGGTGGAAGAACAAGGAAGCCCTGCTCACGATCGGGGATAGCAAGCCCCGCTACCAGCAGGACGACAACCAGGGCAAGGGCGCCCGCCTGGTCAAAGCCGACCCATTAGCCGGCCAGCACCCGGATCGGGCCCTCGAGCGTAAAAAGTTTCTTGGCCTGTTCTGAGGGCCCCGATTCAGCCCAGATCACCTAGCCCAAGCCCAAGTCGAATCCCAAGCCCAAGCCCAAGCCCAAGCCCAAGCCCAAGCTCAAGCCGAGGCTCAAGCTCAAGCTCAAGCCCAATCCCAATCCCCTCAGTCCAGGCTGGCTAGGGGATCGCTGATGGATGCACTGGGCGCGCTGAACTGCCCCGTGGCCACAAACTCCAGCCGCAATTTCAAGAACGTGATGAACTTGGCATCGGTGGACACCACCGCCGCCGCTGGCCGCGGCACCCGGGCCGCCACGCTGGCCACCTCCGGGGCCTCTAGGAAGGCCGGGCGGGCCACCAGCCAGAAATCGATGGTCTTGTCCTGCTCTTGGTAGTTGCGGACCCGCTCCCGCAGCACTTCTTCGAGGGGTTCTTCGACGGTGAGGAAGCGTTCGCTGGCTGCCACGAAGTGGTAAGCGGTGGTTGTGGGCTCGCTCATGGGCTGGTGCTGCCAAACAGGGGATCGCGGCGCGGATTCTGAACCAGGGCCTTCATCTGGCGCACGGCCGTCTCCAATCCCACCGCCAGGGCCCTAGCCACGATCGTGTGGCCGATGTTGAGCTCCTCCATGCCGTCGATCGCCGCCACCGGCTCGACGTTCTGATAGGTGAGCCCGTGGCCGGCGTTGACCCTCAGGCCCAGGCTGCGGGCGATGAAGCTGCCTTCGGTGAGTCGCGCCAGTTCCAGGGGTTGGGCCTGGGCGCTGGCCTCGGCGTAGGAGCCGGTGTGCAGTTCCACCCAGCGGGCGCCGCTGCGCTGGCAGGCCTCCAGTTGGCGCCGCTCCGCATCCACAAACAGGCTCACCGGGATGCCGGCGTCCTGGAGCCTGCCCACCAGGCCGGTGAGTCCCAGCAGCTGGCCGGCCACATCCAGGCCCCCTTCGGTGGTCACCTCCTGGCGTTTTTCTGGCACCAGGGTCACCATGTCGGGCCGGATCCGCAGGGCGATCGCCTCCATCTCGGCGGTGGCGGCCATCTCCAGGTTGAGGCGGCTGCGCAGGGTGGAGCGCAGCACCTCCACGTCCCGGTCCTGGATGTGGCGCCGGTCCTCGCGCAGGTGCACGGTGATGCCGTCGGCGCCGCCCAGTTCGGCTAGCAGCGCATAGGTCACTGGGTCCGGTTCCAGGGCGCGGCGGGCCTGGCGCACGTTGGCGATGTGATCGATGTTCACGCCGAGGCTGGCCATGGCGATGCCGGGGGGCGGAGGGGCGAAGCCGGATCCTATGGACTGGCCCCGGCACCAGTTGCTTTGGGCCAACGCCCCAGTCACCCCACCCTGGGCCACGGCCATCGAGCCCCAGGCCGCTCCTGCCCGGCCCGCTCCTGCGGGGACTGGCCGCTTTCGCTGCTGGGGCCTTGGCTGGGGCTTTTTTAGGGTGTCGCTGCAGCCGCAGGGTCAACTGCCCTCGCGGGGCCTGGAGGCCCGATCTCGGCCCCTAACTTGTGAAACCCGGTAGCCGCTACTGCGGGTCCTTGAAACCCTTCCCAGGGCGCATGACGGCGCAGCTCACCCCTCCCATGACCCCCGAGGCGAGGCTCAGCGGCCGGGGCCCCAGCACGGACGTGGCCATCAACCCCGTCCTGGGGCCTGTGGCCATGGTGGTGACCCAGGACCTGGCCCTGCCCCTGTTCTTCCGAGAACTCACGGTGCTGGGCGCTGGCCATCTCCCCCGGGAGGGGCCGGTGCTGTTGGCGCCCACCCACCGGTCCCGATGGGATGCCCTGCTGCTGCCCCATGCGGCTGGCCGGCGCCGCACGGGCCGCGATTGCCGCTTCATGGTCTCGATTGATGAGATGGCCGGCCTGCAGGGCTGGTTCCTGCAGCGGTTGGGCTGCTTTCCGGTCAATCCCCGCAAGCCGGGCCCCTCCTCCCTCCGCCTGGCCGTCGAGCTGCTCCAGGCCCAGCAGCAGCTGGTGGTCTTCCCCGAGGGCCGCATCGAGCAAGCCGACGAACCGCTGCGGCTGATGCCGGGCCTGGCCCGGCTGGCCCAGCTGGCCCTGGCCCAGGGGGTGCCGCTGCAGGTGCTGCCGGTGGGCATTGGCTATGGCCACAGCCGGCCCCGCCCCTGCGACCGGGCTGCCATCTGTTTTGGTCCGCCCCAGCCCTTCGAGGGGGAGGGGCGCAAGGCCCTGGCCAGCTTCACCCACCAGCTGGCGGCGGCGATGCAATCAGCTGAGGAAGCGGCCCGCCAGGCCGTGGGCCGCCCCCTCGGCGCCGCCTAAAGTTTGGGGCAGTTTGCCCCTTTGCTGTGCGCCGGCCCTTCGCCGCCCTCCGGACCGCTGCCCTGGCCAGTGGATTTGCCCTGGCCAGTAGATCTGCGCTGGCCAGTGGATCTGCCCTTGCCCTGGTGTTGGCGGCGGGTTTGCCCCTGGCAACGGCCAACCCTGCCTTGGCCCAAGCCCAGCCCGTCCGGTCCCTCGATTCCAGTGTGGGTGGCTTCAACCTGGCTTCGGTGAACGCCCTGCTGGCCAAAGGTGATGCGGCCGCTGCCAGTGGCAACTACTCCCAGGCCCGCAAGGACTACGACGAGGCCCGCGAGGCCTGCCGCCGTTTGATCGGCTTTTACCGCGACCTGAGCGGCGCCTTCCGGGGCCTGGATGCCCGCATCCCCCGGGAATTGGATCAAAAGGGCCGCGAAGCCCTCGAAGCCCAGGCCCAGGCCAGCCTGCGCCTGGCGGCCCTGTTCCGTCGCCAGAACCAGCCCGAGGTGGCCGTGCCCCTGCTGGTGGAAGTGGTCAAAATCATGACGCCCGCCCGTGAGGAGGGCCGTAAGGCCTACCAGAGCCTGGTGGAGCTGGGTTTTGTCACCACGCCCTATACCGCCGCTGGTCCAACGCTCAACTGAGCCGGGCCCTCGCGCTCCCCAAACGCCTACCTAGCTTCCTAAAGTCCCCAGCCTTGCTGGCTCCCCGCCCATGGTTCAACCCGATCAGGTGAAGGATGCCATCCGCCAGGTGATGCCCGATGCCCATGTGGAGGTCGAAGACCTCACCGGCGGCGGCGACCATCTCCAGGTGAAGGTCGTGTCCTCGGCCTTTGCCGGCCTCTCCAAGGTGAAGCAGCACCAGTTGGTCTACGGCGCCCTGCGCAGCGAGCTGGCCAGCGAGGCGATCCACGCCCTGGCCCTCACCACCACCTCCCCAGCCGCTAAGCCCTAGGGCTAGCGATTGCGAGTCCCCCAGGCCGGGGCCTAACCGTTCCATTTTTACCCTTTTTCCTCGTTGTTCCATGGATCCCAGCACCCGCCAGCGCATCGAAACCCTGGTTGCTAGCAGCCCCGTTTATGTCTTTATGAAGGGCAATAAGCTGATGCCCCAGTGCGGCTTTTCCAACAACGTCTGCCAGATCCTCAACGCTCTGGCCGTGCCGTTTGAAACCTTCGATGTGCTCTCCGATCCGGAGATTCGCCAGGGCATCAAGGAATTTTCCGATTGGCCCACGATTCCCCAGGTCTATGTCCAGGGTGAATTCATGGGTGGGTCCGATATCTTGATCGAAATGTATAACTCGGGCGAGCTGCTCGAAAAGATCACCATCGCCCTGGCCTGAAGTCTGAGGCAAGCCGGGACCTTCCTTATTGGTCCTGGATCGGCCTGCGTCGAATCGGCTCCAGCCTTGTTTGATGGCCTCGGTGGTGCTTTGGATCGCGTCTCAGCCCACACCTCAGTCCACGCCTTAGCTCACACCTAAGTCCACACCTCAGTCCAAGTCTCAGTTGCGACCGGTTTCGTAGAGGGTGCTGAAGTCACCCCCGGGGCCCACGAAGCTGGAGGGATCCAGGATCCAACGGTCCACCACTTCCTCTAGGCGCCGTTGCGAGAGGGGATCGAGCACGGCGCTGCGCCGCAGGGCATGGAGATAGCCGTCGGCATACAGGCGCAGATCGGCAGGCCCGTGGTAGCGACTGGCCAGGGTTTGGCAGGCGTCACACAGGGACTGGAAATGGCGGATCGAATCGGGGTTCTGCAGGGCTGTCATGGTTGGACAGGCAACAGGGGACGCACGCGGCTAGGGGGTTTGGGGTGGGTGCTGGACAGATTGCAAGGCATCGCCTGATACCAGTTTGCAGCCCTGTTTGCCGATAGCCTAGGTAGAGACATCGAAATACGGTTGGAGGGCGCCGCGAACCAGATCACTGCCACGGCCACCGCCAACGCACCGGCGGCAGCAGTGCCCATGCTTGGAGAAGGGGCACTCAAGCGGGTTCTCGTGGTGGAGCCCCATCCCACCCTGCGCACCGTGCTTGCCCAGCGCCTCCGCCAGGACGGACACTTGGCTGCGGCTGTGGCCACGGCTGCTGAGGCGATTGATCTGTGTGAAGAGCAAACCCCCGATTTGATCATCAGCGCCGAATTGTTGGACCAGAGTTCGGCCCTGCGGCTGGCTGCCCAACTGCGCACGCCCGTGATGGTGCTTACGGCCCGCACCGGTGCCGAGCCGGTGGTGGCCCTGCTCGATGCCGGCGCCGATGACGTCTTGCGCAAACCCTTTGGCCTCGAGGAACTGGCTGCCCGTTGCCGCAGCTTGCTGCGCCGCAGTGGTAGCGGCCTGCAGGAACGGGTCTGCGTTGGGCCGCTTGAGGTGCACCTGCTGCTGCGCCAGGTGACCCTGCGGGACCAGCCCGTGGAATTGAGCCCCCGTGAATTCGCCCTGCTCTGCGCCCTATTGATGCCCCCGGGTCTGGTGCGCAGCCGCCATGAGCTGTTGCGCATGGCCTGGCCCCCCTTCAGCGGCGGCCCCCGCTCAGTGGATACCCAGGTGCTCACCCTGCGCCGCAAGTTGGAGCAGGCCGGCCTCGGTGAAGGCGGCGGCATCGATACGGTGCGTCAGCAGGGCTATCGCTTCAGCCTCGAAACCATTCCTGAGTCCTCTGGCCCTTCCCAGGCGGTCGCGACCAGCCCCAGCCCAGCGGTTTGAGCCCGGCTGGAGCTGGGCAAAGCAGTGACCCAAAAAGATTCTTCTGAGCAGGAAGGCAAGAGTCCAAGTATGGCGAAGTACCAGCTTTTGCTTGAGTTTAATTGGCTCTAGGTTGCTGCCTTGGCAAGATTTTGCGGGAGTCTATTGATCATTGATTGGCGGACGGACTGGTTGTTCGGCCAGCGAATCAATCTCGCCGAGGTGGTGCCGAACGATTCCAATGGCGATCTAGGGCGCCAGGTTTGCGGCCGGGTGAAGTCCGAGGGCGGCCAGTTCCCCCAGCAGCATCAAGGCGGTAAGGCCGGCGAGCACTTGGTAGGTCCAGGGGGGGGAAATCCTGCCGATGGCGCTGGTGTCTAAGCCCGAGTAGTGCTGCAGTTGGGCTAGGAAATCGGCGAAGCGGGCTAGCCGTTGGGGCAGCAGATAGCTGGCTTTGTCGCTGCGGAGGTAATAGACGCGCCCCCCCTGGCTGGTGGCCACGGGCGTTAGGCCCGTGATCTCGTTCCAGCCCAAGCTCCAGCCGCGGCGGAGCCACCAGCCACACCAGCTGGGTTGGCCCAACGCCAGGCCTTGGGGCGTCACCGTCACCGTTTCACTGGTGATGGCCAGCACCAGAACCAGTCCCAGGGGCACGGCCACGGCCAACAGGGCGCGCAGGCCGCCGCTGGCCAGGGCAGGCAGGGGTAACACAAGGGCCAGATAAAGCCCCACCAGGGTGCCGCGGATTAGGGGATCCATGCCGTAGCCCGCTGGCTTGGCAGCGGTATCGGGCTCCCCCGGCTCACTGGGCCGGTTGTCGCCGCTGCTGGGATCAACAGCCCTGAGCTCCCGATCGCTGGGACCAGGGGGCTTGGCCCCGCAGCCAAGGGGCTGGTGGGCTTGGCTGGATTCGGGAGCGATCGGCGTCGCGGCCGGGGCGGTGGCCCCTTGATGGGCGGCGATGGCTCCAGGGTCGCCCCCTGTGGGCGCGCTCATCGATCCTGCGGGGATCCGGGTAGGGGTTCCAGCAGGGTTGGCGGCTGGTAGCGCCCCGAGAACACCTCCTGCTCCCGGCCTTTCCAGAAATCCCCCAGGCGCATCAGGTCGGCATGGGCCTGCTGAAGTTCCCCTAGGTAGGACTCTGGATCCATGCTGGCCTGGGCCTCCTTGAGTTTGGAGAGCCGGAGCAGGTGCCACATCCAGGGTTTGCCCAGCTCGCCGCGCTGCTCCAGATAGCGGGCCAGGTCGGCCGAGCTGGGAATCGGACTGGGCTGGGAGCTCATGGCTTGGTTTGTCTTCGCTGCCAGCCTATGGAGCCGGCTCGATCTGTTGTGGCTGGTCCCTGTCTTCCCAGGGCCTAGGCCCCCCGGGCCCCAGCCCGCTGCCTGGGAGCAGGCTGGCGCTGCCTGGCCCTCAAGCCAGGCCCACTCCCATTGAGGCCGGGGGGTTTGGGCCTGCCTGCGCCATGAATCGGCTGGATTGAGCTGCAGCCAAGGCGGGCCATCGCAGAGCCAGTTTTTCGCCAGCCTTCTGCTCAAGCAACGGTAGATCCATGATTCAAGACTTGCTTTTCTCATCGGCAACGGGGGCCCATCGATGGGTTTGAATAGGTGTTACTTGGTTGGATCTTGATGGCCTCCCGTCGCCGTTCTGAAAGTCTTGGCATGAACGCCCATTTTAGCGCCCGGCTTGCGGCAGCCAAGCTGCCGGATCAAATCCCCCGCAATCGCCTGCCTGAAAAGGGTCTGAGCGCTGATTTGAGTTACGAGCTGATCCACGATCACCTCATGCTCGATGGTAATGCTCGGCTAAATCTGGCCACGTTTGTTGGAACTTGGATGGAGCCAGAGGCGCGGCAGCTGATGGAGGAGTGCGCCGAAAAAAATATGATCGATAAGGATGAATATCCCCAGACTGCGGAGATTGAGGAGCGCTGCCTCAAGATCATCGCCGATCTCTGGCATGCTCCGGATCCGGATCTGGCGGTGGGCACCTCCACCACGGGTTCCAGTGAGGCCTGCATGCTGGGCGGCCTGGTGATGCGCTGGCATTGGCGCCAGCGCCGCCAGGCCGCCGGCCTCCCCTACGACCGTCCCAACCTGGTGATGGGCAGCAACACCCAGATCTGTTGGGACAAGTTCTGCGCCTACTTCGATGTGGAGCCCAAATTGGTGCCGATCACACCGGAGCGTCTGCAATTGGGTGTGGCAGAAGCCATCTCATTTTGTGATGAAAATACCATCGGTGTCGTTGGTATCCTCGGCAGCACGTTTGACGGCAGTTACGAACCGATCCAGGAGCTGCAGGCCGCCCTCGATGCCCTGCAGGAGCGCACAGGCATCGACATCCCGATTCACGTCGATGCGGCCTCCGGCGGCTTCGTGGCTCCCTTTAATTCACCGGACCTGGTTTGGGATTTCAGGTTACCCCGGGTCGTTTCGATTAATTCCAGCGGCCATAAGTATGGAGGGGTCCTACCTGGCGTGGGTTGGTGCCTGTGGCGTGATCAGGGCCAGCTTCCTGAGGAACTGCGCTTCAATGTCAACTACCTAGGCGGTGAGATGCCAACGATTGGCATGAACTTCTCCCGCCCCGGCGCCCAGGTGGTTGGCCAGTACTTCAACTTCATCCATCTTGGCTTTGAGGGCTATCAACATCGGATGAAAACCCTCGAGGCGATTGCCTGCTACCTCGCCGATAGCATCGCCAAGCTTGGACCGCTGCGCTTGGTCAGCCATCCGCTAGGGCAGCTGCCCGTGTTCGCAGTGTGCCTTGATCCTGCCGTCCAGAACTGGACCGTGTTCCAATTGGCCGACAAGCTGCGGGAACGGGGCTGGTTGATGCCCGCCTACACCCTGCCGGCCAATTGTGAGTCGCTGGCCGTGCTGCGCCTGGTGATCCGGGCCGGGTTCAGCCGTGATATGGCCGATGTGCTGCTTGAAGACATGGAGCGGGCCGTTGACTGGTTCGAGCGTCTCGACGCACCGATGCCGTCTCCCCATGAAGTGCAGCCATCTTTCCACCACTGAAGGCCATCCAATCATCTCTTTTTAGTCTTAACGACCTAAGCCCATGGATAACGGCACATTTCAGCACTATCTGCTCGGATTGCTAGCGATTGGCAACAACGTGTCGTCCCTGGGCGCCTATCTAGCCCAAACCCAGGGAATGGATCGGCGTCGCATTTGGCAAGTCATTTCCTTGACCACGCTGGTCTGCTTTGTCTTTCTGGTGGTGTTCATGCTCTTCGGCACGGCTGTGCTGAACTTTTTTGGCATCTCGATCAGCAGCTTTGAGATCGCCGGGGGCTTGCTCCTTGGCGGTGTCGGCATGGAAATGATGGCCGCCGCCAATCCGGGCCCGGCTGCCCACAAGTCGGTGGACTTGCCCGAGCAGGAGGACTTCCATGCGGCCCTGTCCAATGCCGTGGTGCCGATCGGTATTCCCCTCACCGTGGGCGCCGGCACGGCCTCCGCTGTGGTGCTGTTCGCCAATACGGCCGCCCGCAGCGACAATGGCGTCAGCTTGTTGGCGGCGATCTTGGCGCTGGTCTTGATCAATGCGGTGGTCTTCCGGTTTGCCAACACCGTGATGCGCCGCGTCGGACCCTTAGCCCTAACGATCTTCACCAAGATCATGGGGCTGTTTACCCTCTCCATTGGGGTCGAATTCGTCGTGCATGGCGTGTCAACAATCGTGCTCGGATTGCTGCCCAGGGGTGCGTGACGCTAGTCGCCTTGGCCGGCCTGATTAATCCGGCAACGCCCAGGGGTTGAGGCCCAGGTCGGCGCCCAGGCGATGGGCGCAGGCGAAACCGCTGAAAGCCACGGCGTTGAGTCCCTGCCCGGGGAAGCAGGAATCGCCGACGCAATAGAGCCCGGCAATCGCCGTGCGGTTGAAGGGCATCGGCAGTAGCCCCGGCAAGCGCAGGGCTGGCACCGGGCCATAGCTGCCGCCGCTGCGGCCGAGGAAACGGCGGTGGCTGCGGGGGGTGCCCACTTCCCGGTGGCGGATCGCCGCCCCTAGGCCGGTCAGGATCGCTTCGAGCCGGCTGATCAGGCGATCGGCATCGGCCTGCTTCTTGGCTGCGTAGGCGGCTGGTTCAAGGCCGGTCCA
>Ga0164294_10001517_pt1 | contig 21544 bp, 24 predicted proteins | sample GEODES005metaG_FD_111479 | JGI IMG/M metagenome (GOLD analysis project Ga0164294, IMG submission 111479) | Oligotrophic lake water microbial communities from Sparkling Lake, Wisconsin, USA - GEODES005 metaG | ecosystem: Environmental > Aquatic > Freshwater > Lake | place: USA: Sparkling Lake...
CACCTCCGGCAGCGCCAAGTACAATGTCGGTCTGTCCCAGCGTCGTTCCAAGGCCGTCGCTGACGCCCTGGTCGGCATGGGTGTCGATGGCGGCAAGCTCGCTGTCGACTGGAAGGGTGAAGCTGCTCCTGCCGTCGCCACCGGCGACGGGGTCAAGGAACCCCTGAACCGCCGTTCGACGATCTCGATCAACTTCTGATCCTGATCTGAAAAACGATCTCTAGAGCGAGGGCCCGGGGGAAACCCCGGGCCCTTTGCCATGGGCCGTCTGTTGGCGGCCTCATGGATATCGCTGGAGACGGGAGAGCGGCCTCAGGCCGCCAGGCCGGCATGTTTCAACAGGCCCTTGACCCGGATGGCCGCCTCGGGCGAGCGGCTCATCTCGGCGCGGAGGTCCGGGGCCTTGAGCAGTTTCAGCGCCTCGGCCCTGGCCCGGTCAGCCGCAGGACCCAGGGGCGCCGCCTCGCCCACGGCCAGACGCAGCAGCAGGTCCAGGCGATGCACGACCGGCGCCTTCGCCCGCGCCAACAGGATCACCAGCCGGCTATCGGCCTCGACAAGGCCGCCAATCTCGCCCAGCTTGGCCTGGAGCATGGCGCAGTCCTCGGCCGCAAATCCGGCCCTCGCCAGGGCGCGTTGCAGTCCCGCCAGACTGGCCAGCCGCGCCGGCGGGGTTTCCGCACTGTCGCGGAACTCCCGTTCGAACTTCAGGCCGCCGATATTGGCCGACAGCCATCTGGAGGCCTGCCGCTTGTTGGCGCCGCCCGTGACGTTTTCGGCCAGGTGGATCAACAGTTCCACCTCCTCGCGCGCTGTCCGGTCATGGCCCAGCAGGGCCTCGACAAAATCGCTGGCGACCAGAAGACCCGAGCGGATGGCGAAGGCGCCTTGGATATCGTCCAGCGACAGCACCTGACCGTTGGCGGCGGTCAGGGCCAGGGCCAGGCCCCTCAGGGTGCGTATCTCGGCCTCGGGATCGCCAGGCTTGAGGCGGCGCGGCCCGACCAGTTCCCGAAGCACCCGGTGGGCCAGGGCGACCCGGACCGTTTCGAACTGCGGGCCTTCCAGCCACCGGGCCAGGCGTTCGGCCGGACCGGACAGGGACGGCATCACCCGGGCGACGGCAGGGTCCTTGCGAATCAGGGATTCCACGGCGGCAGAGCCGGCCAGTCGGGTGACCGCGGCCAGGGTGTCGCCCGGGTCAAGATCGCCGCCCAGCAGATTGTTCAAGCCCGACCGCCCGCCCAGTATCTCGGCAAGGGGCTGTTCCAGCACGGGCAGCAGGGCGGCGGCGATCTGCGGGCTGGCAGAGGCTTCGTCGGCCAGGTCCAGCAGCCGGTTGATCTTTTCGATCCAGGACTCGGCGCTGGCGATGTGGCGCGCAACACTGCCGCCGATCAGATAGGCCCGCTCGGGCTCGGTCCAGATTCGTTCCATCGCAGCGACCACACCCTCCTTCCCGATGTTCGGAAAGGCCCCGCGTCGGTCATCCTTGAGCACCCGTTGCACGGTGCGCTCTGCAAGGGACTGAAAGCTGCGGATGATTTCATGCACGACAACGCCCCTGGCCTGGGCCTCGGGCACGGAAATCTTCTGGATTGCATGCTGAAGCTCGACGCCTGAAGCGTCCAGCCTTTCGATCAGGTCCGCCCGGTGCAGCAGCTCGAAGGGCGTCACCCGATTCCTGGCCAGCCAGCCGTCCAGCAGGCGGGCGATCCGGTCGCGGGCATGGCAATTGTAGAGATCCTGCGGGCTGACGCAGATCGGGTCACGTTGCTCGATGACCTTGCGGCTCTTGCCCCGTTCCGGAGCGCCCTTGTTGAGGATCGTGACGGAGCGGAATTCGCGGGTTTCAGGGTCGAGGACCTCCTTGGTCACCCGGACCGCCGCCACAAGGCCCTGGCTCAGAAGGTCTTCGGCCGTCTCCACGATCCGCGCCCGGTCTTCACTGGCCAGATCCAGCACCCACCCGGACGCAGCCTGCCTGCGCACGAACAGTTCATAGTGGATCTGACCTGGATTCATCGGGCAGGCGCCTCCTGCAACCCCTGTTATCCCAATCGCCTTAAGCGCCGGTTTAGACTGTTGCCGGTCGGGCACGGTCCTTTTCTGGACGCAATGCCGCTCCCATTGGCGCCATCTCTGGCAAGGATGCGTTGCGCTGGAGGCGGGGGGCGCCTAGGCTTCTCCCGCTTTCCGACCCCAAATCACGGCGCCGGCGGACACCGGACATCCTGCCGCTGGAGAAAAGGATATCATGGCGAACATTACCCTCGTGGATGATGACGAAAACATCGTGGCCTCGGTGTCCCTGGCGCTGGAGAGCCATGGCCATCAGGTGAAGGCCTATTTCGATGGCGCCTCGGGCCTGGAAGCCCTCCAGAATGATCCGCCGGACCTTGCCATCCTTGACGTCAAGATGCCCCGGATGGACGGCATGGAACTGCTGCGCCGCCTGCGCCAGACCTCGGAAGTCCCAGTCATCATGCTGACCTCCAAGGACGACGAGATCGACGAGATCCTCGGCTTCAACCTCGGCGCCGATGACTACATGCACAAGCCCTTCAGCCAGCGCCTGCTGCTGGAGCGGGTCAAGGCGGTCCTGCGCCGCGGCGCCCCCAGCGAGCATGTCACGGCCGAGGCCCAGGCGGCGGCCAGCGCCAAGATGATGCGGCGGGGCAAGCTGACCCTTGATCCGGAGCGCCACGAAAGCCTGTGGGAAGGCCGGCCCGTGCGGCTGACCGTCACGGAATTCCTGCTGCTGCAGTCCCTGGCCCAGCGTCCGGGCTTCGTGAAGAGCCGCGACAACCTGATGGACGCCGCCTACGACGATCAGGTCTATGTCGACGACCGGACCATCGACAGCCACATCAAGCGCATGCGCAAGAAGTTCCGTCAGGTCGATTCCGAGTTTGACGCAATCGAGACCCTGTATGGCGTTGGCTACAGATACCGCGAGTCCTGAGCAAAGGGTCAGTCGCTGGCGGTTCTGGTCCCGGGGCTCAAGGTTGGGCCGACTGATCGTCGGCCTGAACCTCCTGGGTCTGGCTGTCCTGATCAGCGGCGCCCTGGTGCTCAACGAAATCCGTCGCGGTCTGGTCGAGGCCCGGATCGACAGCCTCAGCCTGCAGGGCGAGCTGATCGGCCAGATCCTGGCCGAGGCGGCGACGGTCGGCGAACCGGCCCCCTATCTGCAGGCTGACCGGGCGGCCGGTATCCTGCAGTTCCTGCATGTCCCCAGGTCCCAGCGGGTGCGGCTCTATGATGTCCGGGGCCGGCTGCTGGCCGACAGCTATGTGGTCGATGACCGGGTCGAGTTCCAGGTTCTGCCGCCCGCCCGTCGAAGGGGTGACCAGCGGCCCTCGGTGCAGGTCCGCGACGCCGACGCCAAGCCCGAGATGGTGGCGCGGGCCCGAAAGGCCCTGGCGGACGAATGGCGCTCCGCCATCCAGGGCGAGGTGGTTCGCGGGACCCGGATCGCCGAAAATGGCAGCCGCGTCGTCTCGGTCTCCTTGCCCGTTCAACGGGTCAAGGCGGTTCTGGGGGTCCTGACCCTGGAGGCCGGAGATGTCGACGAGATCATCGCGGCCGAGCGGCGGGCCCTGATCCCCTTTGCCCTGATCGCTGTCGCCGTGACCCTGCTGTCCTCGTTTCTGCTCTATGCCCTGGTCGCTCGGCCGATGTTGCGCCTCGCAGAGGCGGCCGACCGGGTCCGGCTGTCCAGGGCCCGGGCCATCTCCCTGCCGGATCTGGCCCGCCGCAAGGACGAGATCGGCGACCTCTCGCGCTCCCTGGAAGAGATGACCGACACCCTGTCGCAGCGAATGGACGCCATCGAGCGATTCGCCGCCGATGTGGCCCACGAGATCCGCAATCCCCTGACCTCCATCCGCTCGGCGGTCGAGACCCTGGAACTGGTGCCGGACGGGCCGGGCCGGCCGCGCCTGCTGGCGATCCTGAAACAGGATGTCGGCCGGCTCGACCGTCTGATCGGCGATATTTCCAACGCCTCGCGGCTGGACGCCGAACTGTCGCGGGAAAGCTTCCGGAAGGTCGAACTGACCCGCCTGCTGACCGACATCCTTGCCATCTATGACTCCGCCGCCAAGCCCGGCGAGGCCCGGGTCACCCTGACCGCGCCGGCTGGCGAGACCCTGACGGTCCGGGGCCAGGAAGGCCCCCTTGGCCAGGTGTTCCGCAACCTCATCGACAATGCCCGGTCCTTCAGCCCCGGGGACGGCCTCGTCCAGGTCATCCTGGCCCGCGAGAAGGGACAGGTCGTGATCCGGGTCGAGGATGACGGCCCGGGCATTCCGCCGGACAATCTGGAAACGGTGTTCGAGCGGTTCTACACTTCACGGCCCAAGGGCGCGGCCTTTGGCGGCAATTCGGGCCTTGGACTGTCCATCGCCCGCCAGATCATCCAGGCCCATGGCGGATCGATCCAGGCCCGGAACCGTATCGACCCGGCCGGCAAGGTGACGGGAGCCCGGTTCGAAGTCATCCTGCCGGAGGCCCGGGCATGATCTGGCACGGCGGTCTGGTGGCCAGGTCCGTTCGCGGTCGATGGATCGGGGCCCTGATCGAAGGCCCTTCGGGAATCGGCAAGAGCGACCTGGCGATGAGGGCCCTGGATCTGGGCGCCACGCTTGTCGCAGATGACCGGGTCATCCTCTGGCGGTCCGGCGGCCGGCTCTATGGCCGGGCGCCAGCGGCCCTGTCAGGATTGCTGGAAATCCGCGGCGTGGGGATTGTCCGGCGCACGCCCCGCAGGTTGGTCGAGGTCAGCCTGGTGATTGCCTGCCAGACAGGGCCGCAATCTGTGGAGCGATACCCGGAACAGCGCTTCGTGGAACGCATGGGCGTGCGGCTTCCCCTGCGTCCGCTGTGGCCTTTGGAACCCGCCGCGCCCGGTAAACTGTTGGCCTTGATGGAACAGGTTTGACGCCGGACGCGACAGGCGTATCAAGGCCTTTCCACCGCTGGCCTCCTCGCCGTCGGCGGGGACGGGGGTAACCGGTGAGAAAGCGGGCATGATCGGCCTGGTGATCGTCACGCACGGACGGCTGGCCGAGGAATTTCTCTTCGCCATGGAACATGTCGTTGGGCGACAGGAGCAGGTCATCCCGATCTGTATCGGTCCGGACGACGACATGGAAAAACGCCGCCGGGATATCCTGGCGGCCTGCAAGACCGTGGATACGGGGGATGGCGTGATCCTGCTTACCGACATGTTCGGCGGCACGCCCTCCAACCTGGCGATCAGTGTCATGGAACAGACCCGCGCCGAGGTGATCGCCGGACTGAACCTGCCGATGCTGATCAAGCTGGCCTCCATCCGCACCCGCGAACCGCTTCAGACCTGCGTCCAGCACGCCCAGGACGCCGGCAGAAAGTACATTGCGGTGGCCTCCTATATGCTATCGGCGGACAAGTGAGCCTGAGCCGGACCGTACCGATCATCAACGAACGCGGACTTCACGCCCGCGCCTCGGCGAAGTTCGTCAAGCTGGCGACCAGTTTCGACGCCGAGATCACCGTCCAGCGCGAAGGCCAGACCGTCGACGCCCGCTCGATCATGGGATTGATGATGCTGGCCGCCGGGATCGGCGCCTCCATCGAGATCACGGCCGACGGCCCCGAAGCCGCCGCCGCGCTGGAGGCCCTGTGCGATCTGGTCGGCAAGCGGTTCGAAGAAGAGCGGTAAGCCCTCCCGCCCACTGGACAGGCGCGGATCGAAGCGCACATATCCTGCCATGACCCAATCGTACGATGCCGACGTGATCATCGCCGGGGCGGGCATGGCCGGCGCCACCCTGGGCCTGGCCCTGGCCAGCGCCGGACTGACCGCCATTCTGGTGGATCCGGCGCCGTTCGAGGACCAGCTGGCGCCCACCTTTGACGGCCGGTCCTCGGCGATCGCCTATTCTTCCTTCCGGCAATGGCGGGTGCTCGGCCTTGGCGAGGCGCTGGAACCCCACGCCCAGCGGATCGAGCAGATCCTGGTGACCGACGGCGCGGCGCCCGGCGCCGCCTCCGGCCGGCCAGGCACGGCCTTCCTGCGGTTCGACAGCGCCGAAATCGGCGACACCAGCGACGGCGAGCCGCTCGGCTACATGCTGGAAAACCGCCGGATCCGCGCCGCCCTGGCAAAGGCGGTCAAGGCCAACCCTGCCCTGACCGTGCTGGCGCCGGTCTCGGTGACCGGCGTTGAGGTCACCCCGGGCTCGGCCTGCGTCACCCTGTCCGACGGCAGGATCCTGACGGCGCCGCTGGTGATCGGCGCCGAGGGGCGAGGCTCGGTCGTGCGGGAAGCCGCCGGCATCGGCGTTGTCGGCTGGGGCTATGGCCAGTCCGGCGTGGTGGTCACCGTGACCCTGGAAGAGGACCACAAGGGCGTCGCCCATGAATATTTCCTCCCCGGAGGTCCCTTCGCCATCCTGCCCCTGACCGACCAGAGGGCCAGCCTGGTCTGGACCGAGCGCACCGCCCAGGCCGAGGCCCTGCGCGGCGCCCGGCCCGAAATCATCCACGCCCACATGCAGCGCCGGTTCGGCGAGTTCCTGGGCCGGCCGGAGATCCAGGGACCGGTCTTTGTCTACCCCCTGTCCCTGTCCCTGGCGGAACGGATGAGCGCGCCGCGCATCGCTTTGCTGGGGGACGCCGCCCATGGCGTCCATCCCATTGCCGGCCAGGGCCTGAACCTGGGCCTCAAGGACGCGGCTGCCCTGGCCCAGGTGCTTCTGGAGGCAGCCCGGAACGGCGAGGACATCGGATCGGAGACCGTGCTGGAACGCTATGGCGCCTGGCGGCGGTTCGACAATGTCATGCTGGCCGCCGCGACCGATGTCTTCACCCGGCTGTTTTCCAACGACCTGGCGCCGGTGCGGTTCCTGCGGGGCGCCGGGCTGGCTGTGGTCAATACCCTTGCGCCAGCCCGGAAATTCTTCATGCGTGAAGCCGGCGGCGCCATCGGCGACCTGCCCAGACTGCTGCGCGGCGAGCCTCTCTAGGGATTTGCCACACCCGGTCTGGGCTCAGGTCTGGTCTTCCAGGACCCGGGCTTCCTCGGGCAGCATGATCGGTACGCCATCGCGGATGGGATAGGCCAGCCGGGCGCTGCGACTGATCAGTTCGCCGGCGGCGCGGTCCAGTTCGAGCGGTCCATGCGTCACCGGACAGACCAGGATTTCCAGCAGCCGGGGATCGACATCGACGGTCACGAGGGGTTGGGTCATGGGTCTGTCCTAGAGCATGTTCCGATAGGTGTGAAGCGGCTATCGGATCGAAACAGGCTCTAACACTTTGAATCAGAGCCTGTTTTTCCGTCATGATCGGTTCGGTCATGACCGAACAGGCTCTGGCAAGGATCGACGGGGCAGGCGCGCAAAACCGACAGGCCGGCCTATTGCAGGGTGGGCTCTTCGTCATCCCCGGCGACCGCGCCGATCTGCATCAGGGTGGTGAGGATGGCCGCGCGGTCGGCATGGGTCAAAGCCTCCAGCAGCGCCTGTTTCTCGGCCGGCTCGAAGGGCAGGCCCATCGCCAGGCTGTCGATCAGGGAGTCTGCCGGGGCCGCCTGGGCGGCATCCCAGTCCACCGCCAGACCCCGGGGCTGCAGATAGGCCCGCAGGGCCGCCAGGAAGCCGTCGCGATCGATGTTGGGCGGCGGCGGTGATTTCAGGTCGCCGATATAGTCGGCATAGTCCGCCCGCACCTGGCGGTAGGGAAACCGGACATTCAGTTCCTCGAGGGTCCGGAACCGGCAGACCCCGGTCAGGGTGACCAGATAGCGACCGTCTCCGGTTTCGGCGAAGGACGTCACCCGGCCGGCGCAGCCCACGGGATGCAGGGCCGGCCGCTCCCGGTCGCCGCCGGCCCGGGTCTGGACCATGCCGATCATCCGCTCGCCCGCCATGGCGTCGTCGAACATGTTGAGATAGCGCGGCTCGAAGATGTTGAGCGGCAATTGGCCGCCGGGCAGCATCACCGCGCCATTCAAGGGAAAGACCGGAATGGCCTGGGGCAGGTCTTCAATCTTGCGATAGCCGGTGAGCATGGTTCCAGACTAGCTGAACAGTATCGAGGACAGCCGACGCCGGCCGTTCTTTGCGATATCCGATGTAAGTCCCGCCGCCTCGAAAACCACAAGAAGCTGCTTGCGGGCCGCATCATCGTTCCAGGTCCGGTCGATGGCGATGATGTCCAGCAGGTGGTTGGCCGCCGCCTCATACTGTCCCTGGCCCGCCAGGGCGCCGGCCAGGTCGAACCGGGCCTGGTGATCGGCCGGATCCACCTTCAGCCGGGCGATCAGGGGCGCGGTCTCCGAGACGGCGCTCTGGGCCAGGGCCAGGCTGGCGCGGGCGGCGTCGAGATCGGGGTCCTTGGCGCCCGGAGCCGCCATGGCGATGACCTGGGCCGCGCCCTCGACGTCGCCGGTGGCCAGGTAACAGCGGGCCAGGCCGCCGATCGCCTTTACGTTTTCGGGGTCCATCTGCAGGGCCTGGGCAAAGCCCTGGGCCGCGCCGCCGATGTCATTCAGGTCGAGGGACTCCCGGGCCTGGGCCAGGACCTCGTCAATCTCGCTGGCCGGCGGCGGTCCCGCCACCCGGTCGATGAATTGCCGGACCTGGCTTTCCGGAAGGGCGCCCTGGAATCCGTCCACCGGCTGGCCGTTGACAAAGGCATAGACGGTCGGGATGGACTGCACGCGGAGTTGCCCTGCATAACCCGGGTTCTTGTCCACATCGATCTTCACCAGCTTCACAGCCCCGCCCATGGACTTGACGACCTTTTCCAGGGTCGGGGTCAGCTGACGGCAGGGGCCGCACCAGGTCGCCCAGAAGTCGACAATGACGGGCTGGGTCTTCGAGGCCTCGATGACATCGGCCATGAACCCGGCGTCGGAGCCTTCCTTGATCAGATCGCCGGATGCGCCGCCGGGCGCCTTTTCACCAATAAGGGTCATGGGTCTTCCGTGGTCAGGGGTCGGTCGCAACTGAAGACCGCAAGATGGTCGTCCTTGGCGACAGGTTCAACGCACCTCAAGGCTCCAGGCGCCGCATTTGTTCAAAATCAACGATCAGGGGCGTGCGGTCCAGAGCCGACAGAAACTGCCGAAAGTCAGCCTGGCTCAGGGCGGTGGTGGCGGTGTTGGTCAGGGGATGAAAATTGACCGGATCCGCCGCCGCCAGGGCGGCGTCCAGCACAAAGGTGACCTGACGGGCCTTGTCATTGACCAGGGCCAGGGCGGTCACCGATCCCGGCGTGACGCCGAGAACCGCTTCCATGAGCTCGGCCGAGCCGAAGGACAGGCGCGCGGACCCGATTACCGGATGCAGATGCTTCAGGTCGATCCGCGTCTCGCCCAGGGCCGAGATCAGCCAGAGCCGACCCTTGGCGTCCTTCAGGAACAGGTTCTTGCTATGCCCGCCGGGCAGGGCCGCCTTGATCTCCTCCCCCTCGCCGACCGAAAACACCGGCGGGTGGTCCAGTGTGCTGTGGGCGATCCCCAGATCATCCAGACAGGCCAGCATCTGCGCCTTGCCGGTCAGCATCTCAGGATCCCTGCGGTCCACGCCGGGGCCCGGCCGGACCCGAAGAGGGCGGCGGCGACAGGGGTGAGGCGGCGGGCATGGCCCGGTAGCGGGGCGCCGGCGCGGGCTTGGACGCCCCCGGGCCGCCAGCGGGACGCGCGGTCTCACCGGCCGCAAAGGCCGCCGGGCCGGCAAACTTCAGGCCTCCCGCCGTGGCGGGGCCGCCGGGCAGGGCTGAACCACCCAGAATTCCGCTCTGGCCCGATGCGAAGGGCGCAGCGGGCTTCAGGACCAGGGGGGCGGCCGTCGGCGTCGGGCCGGTGAAGGACATCCGGGGACCTGGCCGGGCGATGCCTGGGCCTCTTGGCAGGGGCTTCACGGTCAGGGGCGTTCCGCGTCCCCAGCCCGAGGCCGGAGCCGGAGCCGGAGCCGCTGGCTTGGCCGCTTCGGCGCCGGAGGTCGGCGCCTCTGGCCTGTCTGAGTCCCGGGGCCTGTCTGATTCACTTTCGCTCATGCCAGGGAGTTCCGTCCTGTTGCGGCTGCGCCTGCCGCCGCCTTCACCTTGCCGCGCCCTGCGGCCCGAAGGGCAGGTTTGCCAAGTCCGGCCGCTCCGGTCCAGCCCGGTCCGGCGACTTCCGGCCCAGCCCCCTTGCGAAACCGGGCCTCTCGCGCAAGAGATTGCCGCCATGAGCAACCCGCCCCCAGCCATCACGCCGCCCCTGGTCCTGGAATGCTATCCAACCGGCGAGCGGCCGCCGGACATCGTGCCTGGACGGCCGCAACGGGCCTGGATGGACGCCTTCGGGGATCGACATCCCTATCGCTGCCTGCCCATGACCATGGCCAACACCACCGGCTGGGAGATCATCAACCCGGTGGGCTTCACCGCCGAATGGAACGGCGGGATCCATCAGGACGACATCAAGTTCACCGCAGATCACCCCCATCCTGCCTTCCATGAACTGGTCAAGACCCATTTCTCCCGGGGCATCCTGACCTTTCACACCGGCTATCTGTTCCGCACCCCGCCGGGCTGGTCCATGTGGACCACCGGGGCGCCCAACCACATAAAGGACGGCATCCAGCCCCTGACCGGCCTGGTCGAGACCGACTGGCTGCCGTTTCCCTTCACCATGAACTGGATGTTCACCCGTCCGGGCCGTGTGCGGTTCGAAAAGGGCGAGCCCTTCTGCTTCATCACCCTGATCCCCGACCGGGCCCTCCAGGCGACCCAGCCGATCACCAAGTCCATGAACCGCAACCCCGACCTGCGGGGTCAGTATGACGCCTGGTACAAGACCCGGGCCGAGTTCAACGACCGGCTGATGAAACAGGAACCCGAGGCCATGCGGGAGGCCTGGCAGCGGTTCTACTTCAAGGGCGAGCTTCCCGAGGACACCGGCCCGCCCCCGACCAGCCACGTCAACAAGCGGCGGCTCAAGACTCCAAAAATGGGCTTCTAGACCGCTTGCCAACCCCCCGGCCCTCTGCCATAAGCCGGCCTCTCGATTTTCGGGCGGCCCACTCCATCGGGCGGCCTTCGGAGCGCGGGCGTAGCTCAGTGGTAGAGCACAACCTTGCCAAGGTTGGGGTCGAGAGTTCGAATCTCTTCGCCCGCTCCATGAAGTCGAAGGCTGAAAGGCGGTCCCCCGGGGCCGCCTTTTGCTTTTGGCCCTTCCGTCGTCCCCATCAGTCCGTGACGACCCGTCCCTCCTCCACCCGGACGGGCCAGGGTTCGAGCGCCCGGCCCTCGCAGGGGCCGGCGATACAGACCCCGTCGCCCAGCCGGAACAGGGCGCCATGGCCGGCGCAGAGGATGGCGTCGCCCTTGCGGGTCAGGTAGCGGTCGGCCATGGCCAGGGGCCAGCCGGCATGGGGGCAGCTGTCGACATAGCCCTCCACCGCCTCGCCCCGCCGGATCACGAAGCCGGCAAACTGGAGTTCGCCCTCACGGAACCGGAATCCCCGGGCGCCGGGGTCGGCGAGCTCGGCAAGCTCGCAGAGCCTTGTTCCGGGCCGTGGCCGGGCCGGGTTCAGGCAAATCCCCCGATGGTCACGCGCCAGGGCCGAACCGTCGAGGTCTCGAACAGGCCGGCGGCCCTGTAGGGATCGGCGTCGTGGAACGCCTGGGCGGCCTCCAGGCTCTCGGCCTCGATCACCAGCATGGACCCGGCCATGTCGCCCCCTTCGGACAGGAAGGGTCCGCCCAGCCGCACCACGCCTGGATGGGCCGCCACATAGGCCAGATGCGCCTCCCGGGTCGCCATCCGCACCGGCAGGCCATCCTCCCGGTCCAGCCAGGAAATCACGAACAGGGGCATGGGCATATCCTCACAGCGATTGGGTTTCCTAACGCGGGCCGCCAGGTTCGTCACCCGGGATGATCGGATCTACCCCTCCGCCCGCAGGGGCCGGGACAGCAGGGAGAGGATGGCGGCCTCGACCTCGGTCTCTCCGGCCAGGATGGCGGCGACCGCCTCGCAGATCGGCGTCTCGATGCCCAGCCTTGCGGCAAGGCCGGTGACTGCCGGGGCCGAGGCCACGCCCTCGGCCACCGACAGCTTGCCCGCCAGGGCCTGGTCCAGGGTCTGGCCCGACCCCAGGGCCAGGCCGACGGACATGTTGCGCGACTGGGGGCTGGAACAGGTCAGGACCAGGTCGCCCAGGCCGCAGAGCCCGGCGACCGTGGCGGCCTGACCGCCCAGGGCCACGGCCATGCGGGTCATTTCGGCAAAGCCCCGGGTGATCAGGGCGGCATGGGCGCTGCGGCCCAGACCCTTGCCCTCGACAATGCCGCAGGCGATGGCCAGCACATTCTTGATCGCCCCGCCGGCCTCGGCGCCGATCATGTCGCCGGAGACATAGGGCCGGAAGGTCGGTGTGGCGATGGCGCCGGCCAGGGCCCGGCCCAGGTCCGGGTCCGGGCAGGCCAGGGTCACGGCGGTGGGCAGGCCCCTGGCCACCTCGCCGGCGAAACTGGGACCGGACAGGACCGCCGGCACGGCCTCCGGCAGGGTCTCGGCCAGGACCTGGGTCATCAGTTTCAGGGAGCCCTGCTCCACCCCCTTGCTGCAGAGCAGGACCGGCTGGCCCGGCCTGGCATGGGGGGCGAAGGCGGTCAGGGCGGCCCGCAGATGCTGGGCCGGGGCCACGGCCAGGATCAGGTCGGCGCCGGCCAGATCGGCCATGTCGGTGGAGGCGGTCACGGCGCGGTCCAGGGCGATTCCCGGCAGGAACAGGCTGTTCTCGCCCCGGGTCCGGATCTGGTCGACCACCTCGGACTCCCGGGCCTGCAGGACGACCGACAGGCCGGCCCGGGCCGCCACCTGGGCCAGGGCGGTGCCCCAGGCGCCGCCGCCGATGACTCCTGCCGTCTTCATGCCTTGGCGCCCTTGCGTCCGGGGATGTGGGTGGGATGGCTCAGGGCCGCCTGGGCGTCCAGCGGCCAGCGCGGCCGGGCCGGGGCGTCCAGCCGGTCGCTCTGGCCCAGGGCCAGGCGTTCGGCGCCCGCCAGGGCGATCATGGCGGCATTGTCGGTGCAATAGACCAGGGGCGGGGCGGCGAAGCTGAAGCCCTGGCGGTCGGCGGCGGCCTGCAGCCTCGCCCGGACATGGCGGTTGGCGGCCACGCCCCCGGCCACCACCAGCCGCCTCTGGCCCGCCGGATGGTGCTCGGCAAAGGCGGTCATGGCCCGCTCGGTCCGTTCGGTCAGCTGGCGGGCGATGGCCTCCTGCACGGCGGCGGCCAGGTCGCGCCGGTCCTCTTCGGCCGTCACCGTCTCGGCCATCCGGGCGGCGGCGGTCTTCAGGCCCGAGAAGGAGAAGTCACAGCCCTCCCGGCCCAGCAGGGCCCGGGGCAGGACAAACCGCCCGGCGTCGCCGCCTTCCGCCAGTTTTTCCAGGGCCGGTCCGCCGGGATAGGAGAGGCCCATGGCCTTGGCGATCTTGTCGAAGGCCTCGCCCGCCGCGTCATCGATGGTCGAGCCCAGCCGGCGGCAGGCGCCGACCCCGGCCACCTCCAGCAGCTGGCAATGACCGCCGCTGACCAGCAGCAGCAGAAACGGATAGGCCACCGCCTCGCCAGCCTGCTCCGCTGTCCCCAGCCGGGCCGAGACCGCGTGGCCTTCCAGGTGATTGACCGCGATCAGGGGCAGGCCCCGGGCCAGGGCCACCGCCTTGCCAAAACTGAGACCCACCATCACCCCGCCCACCAGGCCGGGCCCGGCCGTGGCCGCCACCCCGTCCAGCTGGTCATAGGTCAGGCCGGCGGCGGTCATGGCCTGGGCGGTGATGGCGTCGATCACCTCGACATGGGCCCGGGCGGCGATTTCCGGCACCACCCCGCCAAACGGCGCATGCTGGGCGATCTGGCTGGCGATGATCGAGGAGAGGACCTGAACCCGTCCGTCGGCGGATCGTCGCACCACGGCCGCAGCCGTCTCGTCGCAGCTGGTCTCCAGGCCCAGGAGGGTCAGGTCTCGGCCGGTTTCCGGAACCGGATCCTGCAAGATGGGTCGGGACTCTGTCAGGGGGTCAGCACCTTGTCGCACCGTCGCTGCTCCTGTAGCAGCAAAGTCTGATTTTCCCGCCCGAGGTAACGCTCCCGCCATGTCGCCGCAACCTGTCGTCCGGATCGGAACCCGCGCCTCGAAACTGGCGCTTGCCCAGTCCGGCATGATGCAGCGGCGGATCGCCGCCGCGCTGGGCGCCCCCGACCAGCCGGAGATCGTCGCGCCGCTGATCCATATCACCACCACCGGCGACCGGATCCAGGACCGCCGGCTGCTGGAGGTGGGCGGCAAGGCCCTGTTCACCAAGGAGATCGAGGAGGCCCTGCTGGACGGCCGGATCGACCTGGCCATCCATTCGCTGAAGGACGTCCCCGCCGAAATGCCGCCGGGCCTCAGCCTGGCCGCGATCCCCGAGCGGGAAGACCCCCGCGACGCCTTTGTCAGCGAGCATTGGGAAACCCTGGAGTCCCTGCCCCGGGGCGCTCGTCTCGGCACCGCCTCCCTGCGCCGGGCGGCCCAGTGCCTGGCCATCCGCCCGGATCTCGAGATCATCATGCTGCGGGGCAATGTCGACACCCGCCTGGCCAAGCTGGCCCAGGGCGAGGCCGACGCCATCCTGCTGGCCGCCTCCGGCCTCAACCGCCTGGGCCTCGGCGGGGTGGTCAGGAGCTTCCTGGACCCCGTCGCCGCCCCGCCCGCCCCCGGCCAGGGGGCGCTGGCCATCCAGACCCGCACCGAAGACAGGCACGCCCCCTGGCTGGACGCCGTGCGTGACCCGGCCACCGCCATCGCCGTCTCGGCCGAGCGCGGCGCCCTGATGGCCCTGGAGGGCAGCTGCCGCACGGCCATCGGCGCCCATGCCCGGCTGGATGGCCTGAACCTGTCCCTGATCGTCGAGGCCCTGACCCCCACCGGCTCGGCCCGTTTCCGCCGGGAGGGCGCGGTGACCCTGTCCGGCCTGGACGACCATGACCGGGCCAGGGCCCTGGGCGTGGAACTGGGCGATCAGGTCCGGCTGGACGGCGGCGACCTGATCCTGCTGCCCGAAGCGACCCTGGGCTAGATAAAGAGGGCGGACGGCGCAGCCCATGACCCCGCCCCAGGTCTGGATCACCCGCACAGAGCCCGGCGCCACCGCCACGGCCGGCCGGGTCCGGGACCTGGGGCTCGAGCCCCTGATCGCCCCGCTGCTGGCGGTCCGCCCCCTGGCCTTTTCCCTCGGCGACCTCACCGACATCGCCGCCCTGGCCTTCACCAGCGCCCAGGCCCCGGTCCTGTTCGTCGAGGGTCTGGCTCCCACGGCCCGATCCCTGCTGTCCCGGCCGGTCTTTGCCGTCGGGAACGCCACAGCCCAGGCCGCCCGCGCCGCCGGCTTTTCCGCCGTGACCTCGGCGGAGGGGGATGTCGCCGCCCTGGCCAGGCTGATCGGCGCACAGTCTCCGTCCCCGGCCGGCGCGGTGCTGCATCCGTCGGCAGTCCAGACGGCCGGCGACCTGGCCGGCGACCTTGCGGCCCTCGGCATCCGGGCCCGGACCCTGGCGGTCTATGAGACCGGCGAGGTCGATCCCTGGCCCCAGATCGCCCCGCACCTGCCGGCCCTGGAGGCGGTCCTGGTCCATTCGCCCAGGGCCGGCCGGGCCCTTTTCGCCTTCCTTGCGCGGCATCCGGCCCCGAATCTGCGGGTTTTCGCCCTGTCGGAGGCCGCCGGCGCCCCCCTGAAGGGTGTCAATCGCGCTGGACAGGCCATTGCCCCGTTTCCCAATGACGCTTCCCTGCTTAGTCTGCTCACCGCAGGGTCGCAGAGGCCCGGAAACGAATCGCCAGATCCATGACCGCCGCGCCAGAGCCAGACGACATCCTTCCGCCCCGCGATCCTTCGGCCTATTCGCCGCTGCGCCGGTCCGGCGTCCAGGTCTCGGCGGTGATCGCCCTCTGTGTCATCTGTGTGATCCTGGGCTTTGCCGGCGCCCAGTTCGCCCGGACCTTCGGCCAGCCGCAACCCACCCCGGCCCCGACGCCCCTGGCGGATATCGAGGCCGTGCCACCGGACGCGCCCGGTCTGGCAGGTCCTCCGCCCGGCGCCCAACCGACGACCGAGGACATCCCGGCCGCTGATCTCGCCAGCGATTCCGACCTGACCGCCCTGGAATCCCGGGTGGCCGAACTGGAGGACGCCCAGCAGCGGATGCTGTCCGCCGCCTCCGCCAGCCTGGCCGCCGCCGCCCTGGCCGAGGCGGCCCAGACCTCGCGCCCCTTCGATGGCGAGATGGCCGCCCTGGAGCGGACCCATCCCCTGACCACCGACCTGCGGGCCCTGCGCCCCCTGTCCGAGACCGGGGTGCCCAGCCGCGCCGCGCTTGCCGCAGACTTCACCAATGCCGCCGCTCAGGCCGCCCGCGCCGCCCGGATCCCGGGAGAGACCGCCGGGGTCTGGGACCAGCTCCTGCACGCCCTGTCGGCCGTGGTCACCCTGCGCCGGGTCGGCTCGGTCACCGGCGACAGCCCGGACGCCGTCCTCAGCCTGGCCGAACGTCAGGTGGGCGAGGGCGACCTGGACGGCGCCCTGACCACCCTGCGCCGCCTGCCGCCGCCGGCGCTTGAGGCCCTGGCCCCCTGGCGGGTGCGGGCCCAGCAACGGGTCACGGTAGACCGAACCCTGTCGGCCATCCGGGCCGAGGCCTTGGCCGACCTGATGCGGGTCCAGACGGGCATCAGGCCATGATCCGCACCGCCCTGTTCGTGTTTCTGGCGGCGGCCGCCGCCGTGGCCGTTCTGGCCCTGACCCGCGAGGCGGGCGAGGCCCATCTGGTCTGGCTGGGCTGGCGGGTGGACATGACCGCCGCCGCCGCCGCCCTGCTGGTGCTGTTCTCGGCCCTGGTCGCCAGCCTGATGTGGCGGCTGATGATCTGGCTCCTGGCCATGCCCCGCCGGGCCGAGCGCGCCCGGCTGGACCGCCGCCGCCGCGAGGCCGGCGAGGTCCTGGCCCGGGGCTTTCTGTCGGCCGCCGCCGGCGATGGCGCCGAGGCCCGCCGCCTGGCCCTGAAGGCCGCCGATCTCGCCGACGAGCATCCGGCCCTGGTGCGCATCCTGACCGCCCAGGCGGCGGAAGCGGCCGGCGACCTGCCCGCCGCCAAGGGGGCCTATGGCGCCATGGTGGCCTTTCCAGAGATGCGGCTGGCCGGCCTGAAGGGCCTGATGCAGACCGCCCTGGCCGAGGGCGACCCGGCCATGGCCCTGCGCCATGCCGAGACCGCCTATGGCCTGGCCAGCACCGCCCGCTGGGCCTGGCGCGCCGTGCTCGAGGCCCGTCTGGCCGCCGGCGACTGGGCGGGAGCCCTGGACCTGGTCAGGAGCGCCCTGGACCGGGCCATCGTCTCGCCCATCGTCGCCGACCGGGCCCGGGCCGCCCTGCTGGCCGCCTCCGCCGCCAGCCTTGAACTCAGCGGCGACGACAAGGCCCGCAAACAGGCCCTGGACTATGCCAGCCAGTCGGCGAAACTGGCCCCCGCCTTCGCCCCCGGCGCGGTCATGGCCGCCCGGCTCGCTGCGGCTGACGGCTCCGCCAAGGCGGCCCGAAACGCCGTCTCCATCCTGGAAACCGCCTGGAAGGCCCAGCCCCACCCCGCCCTCTGGCTGGCCTATCGCGACCTGGTCACCGCCGAGACGCCGCGCGAACGGGCCCGCCGCCTGGCCGCCCTGGCCGCCCTGAAGCCCGGGGCGCGGGAATCCCAGATCCTGATGGTCGAGCGGGCCCTGATCGATGGCGACATCGTCGCCGCCCGCCAGGCCGCAGCCATTCTGGAAAGCCAGCCCCTGACCGCCCGCCTGGCCGGCCTGTTCGCCCGGGCCGCCAACGCCGCCGGCGCCGTGGACGAGGCCCGGGCCTGGATCGCCCGGGGCGCCGCCGCCCCCCAGGAGCCAGACTGGTCAGACCTCGACCCCGAGGGCCGGGCCTTCAACTATCGCCCCGAGGACTGGGCCCGGCTGGTCTCCAGCTATGCCGAGACCGGCGAGCTGATCCATCCAAGGCTCGAGCGCCGCGAACGGGCCATGAGCGACCTGCCCGAACTGCCCGTCTCCTACCGCGAATCCACCCCCTACGTCCGGGCCGCCGAGCCGGGCGCCGCCATGATGCCCATCCCCGATGATCCGGGGGTCGACGGCTACTACGAGGGCATCCCCGATGACCTGAATGGCGACCTCCTCCCGCCCCCGGAGCCCGATCCGGACCCCTCTTCGCCGGCCGCCAAACCCAGAACCCCACGCCGACGCTTGGCAACCGCCCCGCGCCCGGCTAAATAGCGGCCCTTCCGAACGGCATGGCCCGTTCGCGGGGCCGCTTTAGCTCAGCTGGTAGAGCACCTCATTCGTAATGCGTTGGCTTCAGGCCGAAATCAAAAAATAATCCAATAAAATCAACGACTTAGGTCGGTTGATGTTGTACGGCTTTTACTATACAACTTTGCTATGGCTGGGCCGCGCAGCAAATCTCCGACAGGTCGGGTTAACCCGACAAAACGGGATCGCACGCTGCCTATCCCAGGGTCCTTGGCCCGCGTTCCAGGGTACGGCGCACTGACCATCTACAAGATGGAAGCGTCTCCGTTTTGGTACGCGCGGTTCTACGAAGATGGGAAGATCATTCGGCGCAGCCTGAAGGTCACTGGAAAGAGTGACGCGCTCAAAGCCGCAAAGAATGTCTTCGGGCAGATCAAGGCGAGCAAGATCAATCGGGCCCCGTTCAATCGCCATAGCGGGTTTGAACTTTGCGCGAGAAGCCTGCTGAAGGAAGTGGAGGCACAGGTCGCGCGAGGTGAGCGGACGGCCGTCAAGATCACCAATGACCGCAATCGCCTCGAAGCCGACCTACTACCCTACTTCGGCAAGTACGAGATCGCCGACATCGATTACGCCTGCATCTCTGGCTACATAAACGGTCTGGCGACGCCTTCCCGACCCCTGTCGGTCAGCACCCTGAAAATCCACCTATCCCACCTGAAAACCATCATGCGACATGCCCAGCGTATGGGCGTGATCACCGCGCAGCCTGCGTATCCGACTCTGAAGACCGTCGACACGCCCCGTCCCTGGTTCAGCGCAGGTGAATACGGGAAACTGCACGCCATCTGTCGCGCCAACATCGGTCGCGTCTTCATGAAGGCAGGCACCAAGGGCGAGCAGAAGCGCAACATCACGATCTCTGAGGACCTCTACGATCTGATCCTCTTCATGACGAATGCGTTCATTCGCCCGAGCGACATCAAGGTGCTGCAGCACAAGCATGTGGCCGCTGTGCGCGGCGCAAACACCTATCTGCGTCTGACCTACCCACCGACCAAAGGACACGGAAACCCCGTCGTCACCATGCCGCAGGCCGTGACCTTTTATGAGCGGCTGTTGGCACGACAGAAAAAGATCGGGCTCGGTAAGCCCGAGGACCATCTCTTCCTGCCCCAGTATGCGGAAAATCGGGACTACGCCCTGCGTCAGATGTCTCGTCAGTTCAATCAGCTCCTGGCCATTGCGGGGCTCAAAACCAATGCCAACGGCGAGAGCCGCACGCTCTATAGCCTGCGCCATACCTGCATCATGTTCTGCCTGACGAAGGGCGATCAGGTGAGCTTGATAACCCTGGCTCGGAACGCCCGCACATCGACCGAGATGATCGATCGGTTCTACGCCAAGCACCTGACGGCGGAGATGAATATCGAGCAGCTTCAAAGCCGCAGGATCCGAAAACCCGCTGTCGAGCAGGATGAGGAATGAGGCCCCGATCGTGTCGGGTAACCCGACAAATTGAGGCTGTGAAATCACGCCAAGCTGAGCTAAAGAACCAGCCACGCCGCTTTAGCTCAGCTGGTAGAGCACCTCATTCGTAATGAGGGGGTCAGGTGTTCGAGTCACCTAAGCGGCACCATTTCTCTTGATTTTCAATTACTTACCGATCCGCTCGAGGTCGGAACTGTTGTATGGTCGCACGGCGATTTTGGCTTCTTCGCAATAAAAAAGCCCCGCACAATGACGGGGCTTTTTATCGATTGGAGCCGTCGCCTAACCGACCTCGCGATTAAGGCGGCAGGATCTGCCCCGCCCGAATCTGTGCGATCGCCGTCTCTTTTGCAGCCTGAATGATCTCACGGGCGGAGCCGTTGCAGTTAAAGATCGCCTGGATCATCACGTGATCGCTCGGCGCAAGAGCGCCCTGATCGCTGATAATGCGGCAGAACAGAGGGAGCCAATTGCGCGGAGGCGCTGCCTCAAAATCCACAAGAATGCAGCGGTTGCGGATGCCAGCATCCACGCGATGGAGGCTGTTGGTGGTGAAGTACCAGACGCTGGTCGGGCACGCCATCATGTTGCGAACCCGCATTTGATGCGCCTTCGACAGGACATCAATTTCATCAATGATCGTGTGGTGAAAGGAGCCGAACTGCGGATGCAGATCCAGCCCCGATTCAATCGTTTTGAGCTTAGGCAGATCGCGTGTGGGGTCACCATAGGCAGCCATCCGCCAAGGGAGAGTGCGGCGACCCTGAACTACGAACAGGGGCTGACAGAGTTGCGGATTGGCGGCTTCGACGATGTCGGGAAGCATTGCAGCGGTGCAGCTCTTGCCAGTCCCGTAATCTCCGTAAAGCAGCACACCGTTCTTGCCAGCGTCAGGAAATTTCAACCGTCCCTGGGCAATCAGGTTAAGGCGGTCAGCATCATTAGCATTCTTAAAGACGATGTCTTGCAGCGTCTGCGGCGTATAATTGGGCATGGTTTTTCTCGTGTTTGGAATAGCAGGGGGCCGCAGCCCCCCGCTTTGTTGGTAAAAAGGAAATGCAGGTTGCGGGGCGTGCTCGCCGCAGCGATTAGGTCTCAGCCCAAGCCTTCTTGTGCTTGTTGTAGAGAGCCGTGAGAGCCGCGTTCACGACACCGTCGCTCTGGTCGATCTCGTTGATCGTAAGGCTTCCGTTCGCCGCCTGGGTCGCGATCAGAACCGCAACTTTTCCGATCGCCGTCTTGTCGGCGATGCGGGAAGCCACCGTTTCATCGTCGATCACATACAGTGCCGCAGTCAGGTGCTTGCGAGCCTTGTCAGGCTTATTCAGCGGCGTGTCGGTGTTGGCCTTCTGCTTACGACGAACCTCTTCCACTCCCCCCGCATTCCGCAGGAAGTCAGGCAGAAGCTCGACCGAAATTTTCTCGTCGTCAGCGATGCGAAGCGCAATGCAATACGAACTGACACGCCGGCGGTCGGCACCGAAGACGCAGGTGACGATCTTGCTGATGCCCGAGGAAAAGGACCGGTTGGTTTGGCCCTGGGACTCAAAATGCATGTCCAGGGCGTTATCGATTTTCGTGTTCATGTCCTCGTCGGAACACATCAGTGTTGATTTCCACTGAGAACTGACCCGGGATTTCCACCGAGATTTGACCCGTCCTGATGTTGGGTTAGCGCGATTTTACGGCTTGGTCACGGGGGCCTCCTTTCACGATTTTCGCCTTCGCA
>Ga0164294_10001518_pt1 | contig 21529 bp, 17 predicted proteins | sample GEODES005metaG_FD_111479 | JGI IMG/M metagenome (GOLD analysis project Ga0164294, IMG submission 111479) | Oligotrophic lake water microbial communities from Sparkling Lake, Wisconsin, USA - GEODES005 metaG | ecosystem: Environmental > Aquatic > Freshwater > Lake | place: USA: Sparkling Lake...
CAGGCTGAGCCAGAAGAGCATGAAGAGATTGGCCCAGAGCACGCGGCCGTCGATATGCTCGGTCGCCTGCAGCAGATGGTGGTGGTTGTTCCAGTAGAGGCCGACGTTCACGAAGCTGAGCGCATAAGCGAGGATCAGCGGCAGGCTTTCCTGCAGCGCGGCCATGGTCGCCAGATGGGGCGCCTTCAGTTCGAGCACGGTGATGGTGATGACGATGGCGAGGACGCCGTCGGTGAAGGCCTCCAGTCTGGCGGTTTTCACGCGGCGCGGCTCCGGGGCTGGCGCAGGGTGCCGCCCGTGAGCGGCGTGGGTACCCCGGTCGTGCCGGGAAAGCTGATCGGCAGGCCGCCGAGCGCGCGCACCGCCATGTAAGCGAAGCCCTCCGCCTCGGTGGCGTCGCCGTTCCAGCCGAGCGTCTCGATCGGCTCGGGCGCGACGCCGCAGGCCTCGGCGATCATGCGCATCAACGTGGGATTGTTGCGGCCGCCGCCCGCGACGAACAGCCGCGCCGGGCGGGCGGGGAAATGGGCGAGACCGCGCACCACCGTCTCGGCGGTGAAGCGGGTCAGCGTCGCGGCGCCGTCTTCGAGCGACAGGCCAGACACGGCGGCATCGGTGAAGTCGTGACGGTCGAGGCTCTTGGGCGGCGGCAGCGCGAACCAGGCGTTGTCGAGCATCGCGGCCAGCACATCGACATCGACCGTTCCCGCCGCCGCCAGCCGCCCGTCACGGTCGAAGGGTTCGCCGGTCGCGCGCTCGACCCATTGGTTGACGAGATTGTTCGCCGGGCCGGTATCGAAAGCGACGAGATCGTCCCCCTCGCCGATCCAGGTGAGATTGCCGACGCCGCCCAGGTTGAGGATCGCGACCGGCGTGGGCAGTGCGGAGACCAGCGCGCGGTGATAGACCGGCAGCAAAGGCGCGCCCTGCCCGCCCGCCGCGACATCGGCGATGCGCAGCTGATCGATCACCGGCAGCCCGAGCGCCTCCGCCAGCCGCGCGCCCTCGCCGATCTGCCACGTCCAGCCGCGATCCGGCCGGTGCGCGATCGTCTGGCCGTGGAAGCCGGCGACGGAGACCTGTTCGGGCGCGATGCCGAGAGTGGCGAGGAGCCCGCGGCCGAGATGGGCGTGGCGATCGGTCAGCATCGCCTCGGCGGTGCGGATCACCGGATGATCGGCCGGGGAGTCCATCGCCAGCGCGACCTCCACCGCGCGGGTGATCGTGGCGCGCTCTTCGGTGGTGTAAGCTTCGCTCAGGAAACCCAGTGGGCGGACATGGCCCTCGCCGTCGCTTTCGATCAGCGCGGCATCGACGCCATCGAGCGAGGTGCCGGACATGAAGCCGAGGGCCAGGATCGGGTGCATGGACCGATCCTAGCCCCCTTGGCGGCTATGTCGAGCGACCCTTATTGCGGCGGCAGCTGCCAGCGGACGCGATCGGCGCGTTCGAAGGCCATCGGGTGGCCGGCATCGTCGAGCGCGGGGGTGAAGCGTGCCCGGCGGCTGTAGACCTTGCAGGCGATCTGATCGAGCAACGTGTCGCCGCTGCTGGCCGTCACGCGGCAATCGGTGACGCGGCCGTCGACGCCGATGGTGACGAGGATCGCCGTCGTGCCCTCGGCACCCGAGCGGATCGCGGCGGAGGGATAGTCGTCCGTCGTCACCCATCCGGCGCGATTGCCCACGATCGTGGGGTTCTTCGCCTGGCTGGGCTGGACTGGAACCTTCGGAGGATCGATCGTGGTCGGCCCGAAATCGATCTTGACGGGCGGCCCCGGCTGGACCTCCACGTCGCTCTTCCGCTGCGTATCGACGGTCGTCGGCGGCACGAAGATGTCGGCAACCCGCTTCGCAGGGGTCTTCGGGAGCTTCTGCGTCTCCGGCGGAGGCGGCTGATCGATGGGGATGCTGGTGATCTTCGTCGGCGGATTGAAATGCGTGACGACCGTCGTCGCGAGCCCGCTGACGATGGCGTAACCGATGGCAACGTGGACGATGACGACGGCAGTGACGGAGGCCGGACTGGCGCGTTTCTCACGATCGACGAACGACATGGCACCTCTCCTTCGAGACGCTCGCGGCGTGTCCCAGTCCGCCGCTACCCAGCGCCTCATGAGACAAGGTCTCATGCGCGATGATATATTGTCAACTGGCATTTTGGGCGGTTTTGAAGGGGTTTATTTGGGGGGCTCTGAACGGAACTCATGACGGAATGCAGTCTTCCCCCGCTCATCCCGAGCGAAGTCGAGGGACGGACAGCGTCGAGCGAAGTCGAGATGCGAAAGTTAGAATCCAGCCAGACGGCCCCCGACTGCGCTCGGTCCTGCGTATCCCTCGACTGCGCTCGGGATGAGCGGGGTTGGGGAGATCCACCCCCACCCACCAATTGGCCGCCCTACTTCGAAACGAGCGCCGGCTTGCGTCCGAAGGCTTCGGCCAGTGCCTTGTGGCGCCGCTCGACCGCCTCGCCGTACAGCGCGACGTCCTCGCCCGCGAGGGTCAGGACCAGGCGGCTGGTGTCGAGGGTCATGCCGCTCGTCTTCAGCGGGCCTGCGACACCGCCCGACAGCCGCTGCCCCAGCCGCATCGCCAGCCCCCAGCGGATCGCCGTCGCGCAGCGCTCCTCGTCGAGCAGTTGCATGATCATCGTCGGCACGCCCTCGCCGCCGAAATGGGTGAACAGCGCCTGGCCCAGCATCGCGCGGCCGGGGCCATCGATCGCCACCCAATTGCCGTGCAGCGCCGTTTCCAGACCGCGTTCGGCGCGGAATTCGGGATGCGCGCGCCAGCCCACGTCGGCGAGCAGGCAGGCGGCATGGCGGAGCCGCGCGAGATGCGCCGGTTCGTGGGCGAAGAGCGGCGCGATCCAGCGATCGAGCAGATCGCCATGCTCGGGGAAACGGCCCTGGCGGGCGCCCTCCTCGCGCGTCGCCTCGATCAGCGGATCGAGCGCCTGGACGTCCGATGGCAGGCCGCGATGGAGCAGGCCTTCGCGCAGCCCATAGGCCGACACGACCAGCGCCGAGGGCTGCAGTTTCTTCGACAACAGCGACAGCAGGGTCGCCGCCGGACCGAGCGTGGGAACACGCGACGAGGAGATGCCGGTCACCTCGCGGATCCGCTTCGCATCGAGCTGCGATACGGTGCGGACGAGGCGCTGCGGGCGATCGGGCAGCATCACATAATTGTGGATGATCGGCAGCGGATAATCGCTCAGCGTCATGTCGAGCCGCGCCAGCGCGCGCCACGATCCGCCGACCATGTAGAAGGGCCGCCCGCGCCCGTCGCCCTGCCAGCCGACCTTGGCGAGCGCCTTGTCGAGCGCACGGCCGATGCCGCGCGCATCCTGCTTCATCGCCGCGACGCGGAGGACTCCGAAGGGGACCGAGACGCCCTCCTGCACCTGCCCCTGCCCCACGCGGATGAGTTCGAGGCTACCGCCACCGAGATCGCCGACGATGCCGTCCGCATCGGGAAAGGCCGCGAGGACTCCATGACCTGCGAGGGCAGCCTCTTCCCGGCCGGGCAACAGCTCGACCTTGAGGCCGATCGCCGCGAGCCCATCGAGGAAGGCCTTGCCGTTCGAGGCATCGCGCACTGCCGCCGTCGCGACCGTCCGCAGCTCGCCGACGCCGATATCCAGCGCCAGGCGGCGGAAGCGGCCGAGTGCCACCAGCGCGCGTTCGGCGGCGGTCTTGTCGAGCGCGCCGGTCTTGGCGAGGCCGCGGCCGAGGCCCGCCATGATCTTCTCGTTGAACAGGATCGACGGGATGCGGTTCGGCCCCTCGTAGATCACGAGGCGGACGGAATTGGAGCCGATGTCGATGATCCCGATCGGCCGATCGGGCGCCGCCTTGGCGCGCAGAAGCGGTATGGCTGGCATGCGGGGCGATCTTTAGCGAGGGTGCGCGGGATTAGGAAGGTGGCAAAGGAATGAGGGGCATTCCCAACCACCGTTCGTGCTGAGCTTGTCGAAGCACTGCCCTTCTTTCTCGCTGCGGTGAAAGAGAAGGACAGCCCTTCGACAAGCTCAGGGCGAGCGGTGTTTTTTCTCTAACTCCGCCGCAGGGTCAGCTTCGGAACGCCGCCCGCATTCTTCAGCGCCGCGCCCCGGCCCGAGAGCGAGGGGTTGGTCATGAAGTAGCGGTGGAGGTTGAAGAGGCGCTTGCTCGGCTGGATGCGCTCGTAGGTGCCGTCGGGCTGCAGGATCCAGCTCTGCTCGTCGTCGATGAGGTTCGCGACCATCACCTGATCGAGCACCTGGGCGTGGACGGTGGGATTGTCGATCGGCAGCAGATATTCGACGCGGCGATCGAAATTGCGCGGCATCCAGTCGGCCGAGGAGATGAAGACCTTGGCATTGCGATTGGGCAGAGCGGCGCCGTTGCCGAAGCAGATGATGCGGCTGTGCTCCAGGAACCGGCCGACGACCGATTTTACCCGGATATTCTCCGACAGGCCCGGCACCCCAGGGCGCAGGCAGCAGATGCCGCGGATGATCAGATCGATCTCCACGCCCGCCGCGCTCGCCCGGTAGAGTTTCTCGATGATCGCGGGATCGACGAGGCTGTTGAGCTTGAGCCAGATCGCGGCATCGCGGCCGGCGCGGGCATGATCGATCTCGTCGTCGATCGCGGCTGACAGCGTCTCGCGCAGCCCGATCGGGGAGAGCGACAGCATCTTCATGTCGCGCGGCTCGACGTAACCGGTCACGTAGTTGAACAGCAGAGCCGCATCGTGCCCGGCGCGCGGATCGGCGGTGAAATAGCTGAGATCGGTGTAGATGCGCGCGGTGACCGGGTGATAATTGCCGGTGCCGAAGTGGCAATAGGTGCGGTTGCCGTCCGCCTCGCGTCGCACGACCATTGAGACCTTGGCGTGGGTCTTCCAGTCGATGAAGCCGTACACGACCTGAACGCCCGCGCGCTCCAGTTCCTCGGCCCAGTTGATGTTCTGCTCTTCGTCGAAGCGCGCCTTCAGCTCGACCACGGCGGTGACGGACTTGCCCGCCTCTGCCGCGTCGATCAGCGCGCGGATCACCGCCGATTGCTTGCCCGCGCGGTAGAGCGTCTGCTTGATCGCGACGACATCCGGATCGGCCGCCGCCTGGCGCAGGAAGGCGACGACGATGTCGAAGCTCTCATAGGGGTGGTGGACGATGATGTCCTTCGAGCGGATCGCCGCGAAGCAATCCCCGCCATGCTCACGCACCCGCTCCGGGAAGCGCGGCGTGAAGGGCGGGAATTTCAGGTCGGGCCGGTCCTCCTCGACGAGTTCGGCGAGATCGCCGATGCCGAGCAATTCCTGCGTATCGGTGATCACGTCTTCCGATCCGCCGATCTCCTCGCGGACGAGCGCGTCGAGCGCCGGGGGCATGTTCGGCTGCGGCTCCAGGCGGATGATCCGCCCCTTGCGCCGACGCTTGATGGCCGATTTGAAGTAGAGGACGAGATCCTCCGCCTCTTCCTCCACTTCGATGTCGCTGTCGCGGATGACGCGGAAGCTGGTGTCGCCGAGCACGTCGAAGCCGGGGAACATCACGTCGGTGAAGCGCCGGATCAAAGTCTCGATCGCGACGTAGCGCGCGTTCGTACCGGGCAGCCGGATGAAGCGCTTGGCGACGACGGGCAGCATCACCAGCTCGCGCGTCGGCGTGCCGTCCGACAGCCGCTTCAGATCGAACAGCAGCGTGAAGCCCTTGTTCGGGATGAAGGGAAAGGGATGCGCGGGATCAAGCGCCTGGGGCGTGAGGATCGGGAAGATCTGCTCGCGGAAATAGGTTTCCAGCCAGTCGGCCGCCTCGCCGACGATGTCCTCGACCTCCAGCACCTGCATCCCCGCCTTGGCGAGTGCATCGCGCAGCGTCAGCCAGACGGTCTGCTGGACGTCGGTCAGGCGATCGGCGCGCTCGGCGATGGCGGCGAGCTGCTGCGAAGGCGTCAGGCCATCGGGCGAGCGATCCTCGATGCCCTGCACCTGCTGCCCCTTGAGGGCGGCGACGCGGACCATGAAGAATTCGTCGAGATTGTTTCCCGAGATCGACAGGAAGCGCAGCCGCTCCAGCAGCGGATGGGCGGGGTTGCACGCCTCGTCCAGCACGCGCTCGTTGAAGGCGATCCACGAAAGCTCGCGGTTGAAATAGCGGTCTTTCAGCGGAAGCGGCGGGACATCCGTGGCTTCGGCACCTTCGACGAGGCCGTGATCGGGATGTGCGGGATGGTCCATGGCCCGATCCCTTAGCGAGTCGCCCGCGACTCGTCGATGACGCCCATTTCGGTGAGCGCGAGCCGGGCGAGCGGCACCGTCAGCCCCTGCCGCCGCTGCAACGCCAGTTCGTCGAGCGCCTCGATCGTGCGGTGGACGCCGAGATAGCTGCGCTCGATCCGGGGGACGAGATAGCGGATCAGCTCGGGCGATGCGGGAAGCCCGCGCAGCATGCACAGCCGCTCGATCAGTTGGGCGGCGAGGTCTTCGTCGGGATCGGGTATCCGGACGATCGGCGTCGCCGCGATGCGCGAACGCAGATCGGGCAAGGCGATCGCCCAGTCGGGCGGCAATTGGTCGACGATCAGCACCAGCGGGCGCCGCCGCTCCTGTGCGCGGTTCCAGGCGTGGAAGGCCATCTCCTCGTCGGCGCGCTCGGCCCCGTCGATCAATTCGCCGCCGGTGCGCTGGGCGACGATGCGGCCGAGCAGGCTGCGCCCCGATTTGCGCGGGCCGGTCAGCAAGGTCGCCATGACGGGCCACGCGCCCCAATGATCGAAATGGCGGACGACGCCGGCGTTGGAAGTGGAGACGATGTAATCGCGCTCCTGCGTCGCGGCCGACCAATCGAGCGGCAGCGCGATCTGGCTCACGGGGTCGGTTTCCCGGGCGGCGGCGGCCTGCGCAGACGGAGCGTGGTGCCTTCCTGCGTCAGCTGCAGGCCCGCACCGAAGGCGGCGGCGCGAAGCTGCGCCTGATCGCCCACGAAGCTCAGCTGCATCAGCGAGACGCCGCCGAGCGCGAGGCTGGTCGTCACCACCGACTGCATGCCCGGCAACTTGCGCAGCGCGGCCTCGGCCTGCGTCTGCGCCGCCGAATCGGGGGTATCGACCTGCAGCGTGAAGCTCTGGGTCGGGCCGCCGGGCGTCGGCGCCGCCTCGGTGGGATCGACCTCGACGGTCGATTCGTCCCCGGTCGCGGCGACGACCGCGGGCTCGCTGATCAGCGACGAATCGCTCACCAAGCCGCCTTCGCGGAGCGCGACCGCGTAAAGTTCGTCGATCCGGCGCACGCCCTCGTCGAGCATGCGCGGCAGATCGGACGAATCGCGTGCGGTCAGCGTGAAATGGCCGACCTCGTCGCCGTCCGGCCCATGGATCGCGACGAAGGTCGCCAGCACCGGGCCGCCCGGCCAGCGCCGTTCGAGATGGACGGTCGGCACGACGACGTCGGCCGCGCCATATTGATCGAGGATCTTGCGCCACCAGCCGCGCCCCGGCCGCCCGGCCTGCGCGACGTTCAGCAGCAGCGGATCGATGCCGGTGCCATAGGGGCGGACATAATCGATCGGACTGCCGCCCGAGCGGAAACGCGCCCACGCCTTCTGCCACTCGGTGCGATGCTCGAAGCTCTGCGCGGTGCCGCCCGACCACATCACGGGGATCACCAGCATCGGCGCCGAGCGCGGACCGCTGCCGTGGATGCCGAGGAAACTCCCCGCCTTGCCGCGATCGAACAGCACGCCGAGCCGCGCGACATAGCGGTGCGCGCCGATCTGCTCATCCTCGACCGAGACGCCCGCGACCATCGAATCGAGCTGCCCGTCGGAGAGATTCGGCGCCTGATCGGCCGGGCTGCCGGTCGACTTCGCCCAGAGCTGTTTCCAGCCGCGCCGCTCGGCGAGGCGCCAGCCGAACGAGCGCGCCTGCTCAGCGGTGCGCCCGACGACATCGACCTGGATTCCGCCGACTTCGTAATTGGCCGAGGAGTCGATCGGCGGCACGCCGCGATCGTTCCCTTCGATCTGCGCGAGCCCGAGCGCGGCGAGGCCGAGCACAGCCGCGACCGAGCCGGACAGGAGGAGGATGCGGCTGCGTCGCGTCATTGTCCTCGCGCTTCTGGCGAAACGGGCGTGGAAATCCAAGGGGGATGTGATTAGGGGCACTTCCAAGTGCCTTTCCCGTTCGCCCCGAGCGAAGTCGAGGGGCATGTCCGAGCGCAGCCGAGGATGTCTCGACGTCGCTCGAAAGCGGTTCTCGACTTCGCTCGAACCGAACGGAGGGTTTTTGGTGAGCGAGTCCTATTCCTACGAAAAGGCCGGCGTCTCGATCGCGGCCGGCAATGCGCTGGTGAAGGCGATCGCGCCGCTGGTGCGCGCCACGCGGCGGCCGGGGGCGGATGCCGAGATCGGCGGCTTCGGCGGCTTCTTCGATCTGAAGGCGGCGGGCTATGACGATCCCCTGCTGGTCGCGGCCAACGACGGCGTCGGCACCAAGCTGAAGCTCGCGATCGACAGCGGACGGCACGACACGGTCGGCATCGATCTCGTCGCGATGTGCGTCAACGATCTGATCGTGCAGGGCGCCGAGCCTTTGTTCTTCCTCGATTATTTCGCGACCGGAAAGCTCGACAACGGCATCGCCGAGCGCGTGATCGCAGGCATCGCCGAGGGCTGCCGCATCGCAGGCTGCGCGCTGATCGGCGGAGAGACCGCCGAGATGCCGGGCATGTATGCGCCGGGCGACTATGACCTCGCCGGTTTCTCGGTCGGCGCGGTGGAGCGCAAGGACGTGCTGACCGGCACGCGGGTCGAGGCGGGCGACGTGCTGCTCGGACTCGCGTCCTCGGGCATCCATTCGAACGGTTACTCGCTCGTCCGCCGCCTCGCCGCCGACAAGGGCTGGAAGCTGGACCGCCCTGCCCTGTTCGATGCCGACAAGCTGCTGATCGACTGGCTGATGGAGCCGACGCGCATCTATGTGAAATCGATTCTGCCGCTCGTCCGATCGGGCAAGGTCAGCGCGCTGGCGCACATCACCGGCGGCGGCCTTCTGGAGAATGTGCCGCGCGTGCTGCCGGAAGGGCTCCATGCGACGATCGACGCGGGCGCCTGGCCGCAGCCGCGGCTGATGGCCTTCCTGCAGGCGCAGGGGAATATCGAACCCGCCGAGATGGCGCGGACCTTCAATTGCGGGATCGGGATGATCGTCGTGGTGCGCGAGGGCGATGTCGCGGGCGTGACGTCGGATCTGGAGGCTGCGGGCGAGACGGTGTTCCGCATCGGCGTGATCGAGGCAGGCACACGCGGGTGTACGGTCAGAGGTGGTCCGGACGACTGGAGCGGGCGTGAGGCCTGGGTCGGGCGGCATGATGCCTAGCCTCCCTACCGCGTCATTCCCGCGAAGGCGGGAATCCATAGTCGCCGCGCTTTCGCTTCTTGCCGAGACATCCGTGCTTATGGATTCCCGCCTCCGCGGGAATGACGGCCTAAAGTGACCCGCGCCAAAGTCGGCGTCCTGATCTCGGGACGTGGCTCCAACATGGCGGCGCTGATCGCAGCGTCGAAGGCGGCCGACTGCCCCTACGAAATCGCGCTCGTCGTCTCGAACGTGCCCGACGCTGCCGGCCTCGCCACCGCCGCCGACAATGGCATCGCCCAATTCTCCGCCTCGCACAAAGGCATGAAGCGCGCCGATTTCGATGCGCTGGTCGATGGCGCCCTGCGTGATGCGGGCGTCGAATATGTCGCGCTCGCGGGTTATATGCGGCTGCTGAGCCCCGAATTCGTCGGGCGCTGGAGCGGACGCATGGTCAACATCCACCCTTCGCTGCTGCCGCTGTACAAGGGGCTCGACACGCACCAGCGCGCGATCGACGCGGGCGATACGAAGGCGGGCTGCACCGTCCACCTCGTCACCGAGGAACTGGATGGCGGCCCCGTACTCGCGCAGGCCGAGGTGCCGATCCTGCCCGGCGACACCGCCGATACGCTCGCCGCGCGCATCCTGATCGAGGAGCATAAGCTCTATCCACGGGCGTTGGCCGATCTGGTGCGCGGATGAGCCCCGATCCTGAAGCCGATATCGCGAAGCTCCGCATCATCGCGCTGGCGCTGCCCGATGCCGCCGAGAAGGTCAGCCACGGCCAGCCCTTCTTCTTCATCGAGAAGGGCAAGGGCTTCGCGCAATATTGGCACGACCATCACCATGACGGTGCCAGCGCGGTGATGGTGAAGACTAGCGGCCGCGAAGAGCAGGCGATGCTGATCGAGATCGATCCCGAGCTTTACTACAGCCCGGCGTACATCGGCCCTTCAGGATGGATCGCTATCAGGACCGACGTGCCGCAGACCGACTGGGATCATATCGCCGATAAGGTCGCCCAAAGCTGGCGTCTCGTCGCGCCCGCCAAACTGCTGCGCACGCATACGCTGTGAGCGATACCCCACAGGAACGGCAGGAAGCGGCCCGCGTCCGCAGGCGCTGGCTGACGCTGGGCGAATTGCTCGCGATCGCCGCGGTGGTGATCTCGGCGCTGACCTTCTGGAACAGCTACCGCGAGCGCACCAGCAGCGAGACGCAGCGACAGGCCGAGTCCGCGAAGAGCAGCAAGAGTGCCGCGACGCTCGTGCTGAAAGCGACCGCCGAACGCGACGGGCGCACGCTGGCGCTCAGCGCCCGTGCCGAAAGCCAGACGATCCAGTCGCAGACGATCACTTTCCCGAAGGCGCTGGGCCTCGACCCCGTCGAGACGACGGGCGATGCGCGGATCGAGCGGGACTGGTTCGAAAGCGAATTGGTGAAGGCGCGCAAGGCCGCGGGCGGGGTCCACGATCAGCCGGGCGATGCGCGGCTGCCGGTGCTGATCACGACGCATTTCCTGGTCGACGGCGAACCCGCGACCGACAGCGCGCTCTTCCAGATCGGCTATGAGACGAGCAAGGCCTTCCTGCAGGGCACTTCGGTGAAGCTGAAAGGCCTGTCCCGCGTCGGCGCGGTGAAGGACGAAGCGAGCGGCAAGCAGCGGCTGGAAGCACTGGCGGGTAGCTCGCTCAAGTAACCGCCGAAAGCCCTCTCCCACTTGTGGGAGAGGGTTCGGTGAGGGTCTTCTTGTTTCTTCTTCAAACGTCGCCGCCGAGCTTCGCTCGGCCCCTCACCCCGACCCTCTCCCGCAAGCGGGAGAGGGAGATTCACATCAAGCGACCAACTGCAGCGGCGCGTCGCGGCGTGTCTGTTCGATCGACTTGTCCGGGTTCGGATTGGGCGGGCATTCGTCGCCCCAGGCGACCGGCTGCTCGTGCGTCGCCGCAAGATCGGCGAGCGCCACGTGCGTACCGGCCGAAATCGCGCGCGCCTCGATACCCGCGGCTACCAACCGGCCAACCCGCTCGAACGCGTCCTGCGCGACCGAAATGTGCAGCTTGCTCGCCTCGCCCACCGCGATCATGTCGATCATCAGCTGCGCGGCGCTCGCCATCAGCTCTTCGCATTTCTTGTCCACGGCCCGGATGCCGCGCGTCACGTCGCGCACCGGCTTCACTCGTTTGTCGAACATACTGCCCTCTACCCTTGAAAGATTGGATCGATTCCACCGCCTCCAGTGGAGCCTCCTTGAACCCCGATACCGGCTGCGGCGCGAGGCGAAGTGGATCGGAAACCGAGCGGAATTACCGCCGTTTCGGAGATCGCATGTTCTCCTTGAACTTCGCTGCTAGAGCGCCATCTAGGCGCAAATTCCACTGCCAGAAGAGGATGTCCGTACCCCATGACGACCGTGACCGATGCTGCCCCCGAAACCCGCTCGTTCGAGGCCGACGTCGCCAAGCTGCTGCACATGATGGTGCATTCGGTCTATTCGGATAAGGACGTCTTCCTCCGCGAACTGGTCTCCAACGCCGCCGATGCGTGCGAGAAACTGCGCTACGAGGCACTGAGCGATCCCGCGCTGCTGAGCGGCGAGACCCGGCCCCGCATCCTCGTCACCCTCGATCCCGACGCCAACCGCCTGACCATCGAGGACAATGGCATCGGCATGAGCGAGGCCGAGATGGCCGAGGCGCTCGGCACGATCGCGCGCTCCGGCACCAAGGCGTTCATGGAGAAGATCTCGGGATCGAAGGATGCCGAGGGCGGCCAGTTGATCGGCCAATTCGGCGTCGGCTTCTATTCGGCGTTCATGGTCGCCGATAAGGTGGATGTCGTCTCGCGCCGGGCGGGCAGCGATGCGGCGGCGGTGTGGTCGTCCGATGGCCTCGGCACCTACACGATCCAGCCGGTCGACATCGCAGAGGCGCCCGCGCACGGCACGCGCGTCACCCTCCACCTGAAGGAGGAGGCGAAGGATTATGCCCAGCGCTGGCAGGTCCAGCAGAAGATCAAGGGCCAGTCGGGCCACGTCCCCGTGCCGATCTTCCTGAAGGAAAAGCCCGATGCCGAGGAAGAGATCGAGGTCACCGACGGCGCCGCGCTGTGGACCCGCCCCAAATCCGAGATTTCGGAGAAGGATTACAAGGATTTCTACCGCACGACCGCCGGGCAGTTCGACGATCCCGCGCTGACGCTTCACTACCGCGCCGAGGGCCTGCACGAATATACGACGCTGGCCTTCATCCCCGAGACCAAGCCGTTCGACCTGTTCGATCCCGATCGCGCCGGGCGGGTGAAGCTCTACGTCCGCCGTGTCTTCATCACCGACGATGCCCAGATCGTGCCGCGCTATTTGCGCTTCGTGCGCGGGCTGGTCGATTCGAGCGACCTGCCACTGAACCTCTCGCGCGAGATGATCCAGCAGAGCCCGGTGCTCGCCGCGATCCAGAAGGGCGTGACCAATCGGCTGCTCTCCGAACTTGAGAAACTGTCCGAAAAAGACACGGACAAGTATCTGAAGATCTGGGAAACATTCGGTGCGGTGATCAAGGAAGGGCTGTACGAGGACTTCGCCCGGCGCGCGCAGTTGCTCGGCCTCGCCCGCTTCAAGACCACGGCCTCGGGCGACGCGTGGCGCTCGCTGAAGGACTATGCGGGCGCGCTCAAGGAGAACCAGACCGCCATCTATTATGCGACCGGCACCGATCTCGATCGGCTGGCGACCTCACCGCAGCTCGAAGGCTTCCGCGCGCGTGGGATCGAGGTGCTGCTGCTCCCCGATCAGGTCGACAGCTTCTGGGTGACGGCGGGCGTCGATTACGAGGGCAAGCCGTTCAAATCGGTGACGCAGGGACTGGCCGACCTCAGCCTGATCCCGCTGGCCGAGGGCGAGGAAGCGGCCGCACCGGCTTCGGACGAAGTCTCGGCTTTCATCGCTTACGTCAAGGAAACGCTGGGAGATTCGGTCGGCGACGTGCGCGCGTCCGAGCGCCTGACGACCAGCGCCGTCTGCCTCGTCGCGCCCGACAATGCGATGGATCGCAACCTCGAGCGAATGCTGGCGGGGGCGGGCAAGCTGGGCGATGTCCAGTCCAAGCCGGTGCTGGAGATCAATCCGCGCCACGATCTGGTCGTGAAGCTCAGTGCGGCGGGCGAAGGCGATGCGGTTCGTGAGGACGGCGCCTGGCTGCTGTTCGACGAAGCGCGCATCGCCGACGGCGAACTCCCCGCCGATCCGCGCGCCTTCGCCCAGCGGCTCGGACGGGTGATGGCGAAGGCGATTGGCTGATCGGGCGCTGCTTCCGCAACCCTCAACTTCCTCAACTTAACGACACATAAAACGAGGAAGTTCAGTCTCTTATCGTCACCCCGGGCTCGACCCGGGGTCCCGCTTCCTCTTCGCGCCCGAATGAGCGGGACCCCGGATCAAGTCCGAGGTGACGGCTGAAGGGCGGATTGCGACCACGCTTCCCTTTTTAACCCACTTCTGCTAGATAGAATCGCGCGCATGGCGACGGTGGCTTCCCTACCCCGCGGTGACGCGACTCCCCGGCGCATGTCCGGCGGTGGCGGCTTGCTGTCGCCCGCTTTCCTCGATGAACTCCGGATGCGCACGACGCTGTCGACGCTGATCGGCCGTTCGGTGAAGCTCACCAAGGCCGGCCGCGAGTATAAGGGCTGCTGCCCCTTCCATCACGAAAAAACGCCGAGCTTCTACGTCAACGACGAGAAGGCCTTCTACCATTGCTTCGGCTGCGGCGCGCACGGCGATGCGATCCGCTTCCTGACCGAAGCGAACGGCCTGCCCTTCATGGACGCGGTGAAAGACCTCGCGGCGGCGGCGGGCATGGAGCTTCCCGCCCCCGATCCCGCCGCGCGTGCCCGTGCCGAGCGTGCCAGCGGCCTCGTCGGCGTCAGCGAACAGGCGGCAGACTATTATCGCAAGCAGCTCGACGGGATGGAGGGCGCCGCGGCCCGCGCCTATCTCGACCGGCGCGGCATCGGCGCGCATGCCCGCGAGGCGTTCGGCCTCGGCTTCGCGCCCGACGGCCGTACCCGGCTCGCGAGTGCACTGAAGGACGTGAAGGAGGCCGAGCTGGTCGAGGCCGGGCTGCTCATCAAGCCCGACGAAGCCGACAGGAAGGCGTACGATCGCTTCCGGGGCCGGCTGATGATCCCGATCCGTGATCCGCGCGGGCGGGTGATCGCGTTCGGCGGCCGCATCCTCGACGCGGGCGAACCGAAGTATCTCAATTCACCCGATACCCCGCTCTTCGATAAGGGCCGCACGCTCTACAATCTCGACCGCGCCGGGCCGATCGCGCGCAAGAGTGGCCGGATCATCGTCGTCGAAGGCTATCTCGACGTGATCGCGCTCGATCAGGCGGGGATCGGCGAGGGCGTCGCCCCGCTCGGCACCGCGCTGACCGAGGCGCAGATGGCGCGGCTGTGGAGCATCGTCGATGCGCCGATCCTCTGCTTCGACGGCGACAGCGCCGGTCGCAAGGCGGGCTTGCGCGCCGCGATCCGCGCGCTTCCCATCCTGCAGCCGGGCAAGACGCTGCGCTTCGCGATGCTACCGACGGGGCAGGACCCCGACGATCTGGTGAAGGCCGGCGGCGCCGAGGCGTTCGAGGCCGCGATCGCCGAGCCGGTGCCGCTCGACGTGCTGCTCTACACTGCCGAGCGCGACCAGGGCGACATGGCCCGGCCCGAGGCGCGCGCGGGCCTGCGCCAGCGCCTCAACGATCTCGCCGCCAGCTGCACTGACAAATTGATGCAGGAGGAATTCCGCCGCAACTTCACCGGCCTCTTCTTCGAGGATTTCGGGTGGAAGAAGGCAGAGCGGCGCACCATCGCCTCCGCCGTCCTGCGCACCGCCGAGCCGATGGAGCGCATCGATCTGCGCCACGCCTTCATCCGATCGATGCTCTACGGCCTGTCGCGCAATCCGGCGCTGATCGGGCCGCAGATCGAGCAATTGACCGCGATCCGCATCGACGAGAGCGACCTCGCACGCTGGCGCGATGCGCTCGTCAATGCCGCAATCGACCATCCGGCCCTTGATGGCGACGCAATCGCCGCCATATTGGAGGCCGCGCTGCTGCCCGAGGCGCTACAGGCCAATATCCAGAAGGATCTGCGCTTCCCCTTCGTGATCGAGGGGGCGGATGCGCAGCGATCGGCCGAACAGGTGCGCGGCATGGTCGAAATCCTCTCGACCGAGCATGCGCTGGGCGACGAGGCACGGATGCTCGACGTCGAGGCGGTGGCCGCGGTGATGGCCGAGGCGGGATTTGAGGATGTGGAAGCGGAACGGGCGACCGTCCGCGACCAGCAGGCGTTATTGCTCGAACGGGCCTTCCGGCTCGGCGAGCGTGAAGAGATTTGAAGGTGAAGGGTTAGCATGGCGACTGCGACGACGAACGGTGGCGACAATGACGGCGATGCGCCGCTGATCGACCTCAACGAGGCGAGCCTCAAGAAGCTGATCAGCCGTGCCAAGAAGCGCGGCTACATCACCTATGACGAACTGAACGAAGCGCTGCCGCAGGACCAGATGGCCTCCGAGCAGATCGAGGACGTCATGGCCGCGCTCAACGAGATGGGCGTCAACGTCGTCGAGAATGAGGACGCGGGCGAAGACGGCGAGACCAAGCGCGAGGACGACGACGCCGACGACGAGACCAACGAGGCCGAAGTCGATGCCGGTTCGCAGACCTTCGTCCCCACCGCCAAGAAGGAAACCGTCGATCGCACCGACGATCCGGTGCGCATGTACCTGCGCGAGATGGGCGCGGTGGAACTGCTCAGCCGCGAGGGCGAGATCGCCATCGCCAAGCGCATCGAGGCCGGCCGCGACACGATGATCCTGGGGCTGTGCGAAAGCCCGATCACCTTCAACGCGATCATCGAATGGTCGACCGCGCTGAACGAAGGCACGATGCAGCTGCGCGAGATCCTCGATCTCGATGCCATGGTCTCCAAGGGGCCGACCGCCGAACAGGTCGCCAACGCCGAGGAAGACGACAACGGCGAGATCAGCGAGAAGGCCGCCGGCCCCTCCTTCAAGGAAGAGGACGAGCCCGAAGAGGTCCAGTCGGCCGACGAGGACGAGGATTCGATGACCGAGCGGCGGGCACCCCGCCCCTCGGACGACGATGATGAGGACAACACGCTCAGCCTCGCCCAGATGGAAGAGCAGCTGAAGCCGCAGGCGCTGGAGCGCTTCGCCGCGATCACCGCGCTCTACCAGAGCTTCAGCAAGGTCCAGGCCGAGCGCGTCTCCGCCATGTCGGTGGGCGACGATTTCTCGCCGAAGAAGGAAGCCGCTTACCAGCAGCTGCGCGAGGATTTGACCGCCGAGGTCGAGAGCGTGAAGTTCCACGCCGCGAAGATCGAATATCTCGTCGACCAGCTCTATTCGTTCAACCGCCGCCTGACGGCGCTGGGCGGCCAGATGCTGCGCCTTGCCGAGCGCCACCGCGTGCCGCGCAAGGATTTCCTCGATCGCTATGTCGGCCATGAGACCGACGAGACGTGGCTCGAGCGTTCGGCCACGATCGACAAGAAGTGGGCGGCGTTCGCGGCCGCCGAGGCGACCCCGGTCGATCGCATCCGCACCGAGGTTTCGGACATCGCCAAGGCGACCGGCATGGCGCTCACCGAGTTCCGCCGCATCGTCAACATGGTGCAGAAGGGCGAGCGCGAGGCACGGATCGCGAAGAAGGAAATGGTCGAGGCGAACCTGCGCCTCGTGATCTCCATCGCTAAAAAATATACGAACCGCGGCCTGCAATTCCTTGATCTCATTCAGGAAGGCAACATCGGCCTGATGAAGGCTGTCGACAAGTTCGAGTATCGCCGCGGCTACAAATTCAGCACCTACGCCACCTGGTGGATCCGTCAGGCGATCACTCGCTCGATCGCCGATCAGGCGCGCACGATCCGCATCCCGGTCCACATGATCGAGACGATCAACAAGCTCGTCCGCACATCCCGCATGTTCCTCCACGAGACCGGCCGCGAACCGACGCCGGAGGAACTGGCCGAGCGCCTCTCGATGCCGCTCGAGAAGGTCCGCAAGGTGATGAAGATCGCCAAGGAGCCGATCTCCCTCGAAACGCCGATCGGCGACGAGGAAGACAGCCACCTAGGCGACTTCATCGAGGACAAGAATGCGATCATCCCGGTGGATGCAGCGATCCAGGCGAACCTGAAGGAAACCGTCACCCGCGTCCTCGCCAGCCTCACCCCGCGTGAGGAGCGCGTGCTGCGCATGCGCTTCGGCATCGGCATGAACACCGATCACACGCTGGAAGAAGTCGGCCAGCAATTCTCGGTGACGCGCGAACGTATCCGTCAGATCGAAGCGAAGGCGCTGCGCAAGCTCAAGCACCCAAGCCGCAGCCGCAAGATGCGCAGCTTCCTGGATCAGTAAGGCGCAATCGTCATGGCGAGCATCGCGAAGCGATCCAGGCCCTGCGCGGTTGGATTGCTCCGCTGCGCTCGCAATGACGCAGCCATTGCACCTCGCACGGGGATCGTTGCGCCCCTCGTCGCTTGGCGATAATTCCACGTCGTTCTGAGTGGGGGGAACGATATGTCCGCAACGATCACCAAAGCCTTGTTCGCAGCCAGCTTTGTGCTGGGCGCCGCCGCACCGCTGTGGGCGCAGGACACGACCTGCGTGCCCGGCACCAAATGGGTCTACACGGGCACCGCCAAGGGCTCCGCGAGCATCCGTGACACCGGCAAATCGACCGCGCTGGAGTTCACCCCCGCCGGTGCGAGCAAGCCGGACAGCGTCGTCTTCTCCTCGGTCAACCCTGCCGAAGTCGGGACCTATCAGGTCAATGCCGACGTCGACGTGACCCTGCTGAGCGACGATGCCGCCTTCGAACTGGACGGCGCGACGAGCGCCGCGGCGGGGCGCCCGTTCGAGGTTGTCCTGGCGGCCGGCAACGGCGGTTCGAGCGGCTTTTCGCGGCCGATCGTGACCACGGGCAAGCCCTTCACGGTCCAGCTGAAAGGCCAGGGCACGGTGCAGGTGCGCGTCCGCAACTTCGTGGTCTGCCGGCTGCGTTGACGTTCGATCGCCTCGCGGCGATGGCGGCACCGGCCCGCTCCCCCACGCGACCTCCCAGCGGCATCGTATTCTATGGGAGGTCGGGTGGGGGAGCGGGCCGGTGCCGAACGATCCAGCGGACGCTGGATCGCCTCTCACACGGAGAAGCCCGGCTGCGCGGGGAAAAAGCCTTACTGTCATTGCTCCCGTGCGTGTCCGGCGCTTAAGGCTGGGCGATGGCCCCCGCCCCACATCCTTTCAGCTTCCCCGATTTCCGCGCCTATTGGGTCGCGCGCTTCTCCAGCACGATCGCACAGACGGCGATGGTCGTGGTCATCGGCTGGCAGGTCTATGACATCGCGCGGCGCGGCGGCATGGACGTTCCGCAGGCGTCGTTCCAGCTCGGGCTGATCGGCATGGTCCAGTTCCTGCCACTGGCGCTGCTGACCCTGATCGTCGGCTGGGTGGCTGACCGGGTGGATCGCCGCTGGATCGCACGATCGACCGCGCTGATCGAGGCGCTGTGCGCGGCGTCGCTCGGCTGGATGGCGTGGCACGGGACGACCACCCTGCCCGCCCTCTTCGTCATCGCCGCTTTCCTCGGCGTCGCCCGCGCCTTCGCCGGCCCAGCGCTGGGCGCGCTGGCCCCCAATCTGGTGCCGCCCGAGGTGCTCCCCCGCGCCATCGCGATCAGCTCGATCGCGTGGCAGGCCGGCGCGATCGGCGGACCGCCCATCGGGGGGCTGCTCTACGGGATCTCGGCATGGCTTCCTTATGCGGTCGCGCTGGCGCTGTTCCTGCTGACCTTTGCCGTGCTGATGCTGATCCGTCCGGTTCCCCGCACGGTGATCGCCAAGGCGCATCCGGTGCGGCAGATGATCGACGGGCTGCACTATGTCCGCCGCAACAAGGTGGTGTTCGGATCGATCAGCCTCGATCTCTTCGCGGTGCTGCTGGGCGGCGCGACGGCGATGCTGCCCGTCTATGCCCGCGACATCCTGCACGTCGGCGCGCACGGCCTGGGCATATTGCGCGCGGCCCCTGCGGTGGGATCGACGCTGATGGGCGTCGCTCTCGGCATCCGCCCGATCCGCGATCATGTCGGCATCAAGATGTTCGCGGCGGTGGCCGTGTTCGGCGCCGCGACGGTGGGGTTCGGTCTGTCGACCTGGCTGCCGCTGTCGCTCGGTTTCCTCGCCATCCTGGGTGCGGCGGACATGGTCTCGGTCTTCGTGCGCCAGACGCTGATCCAGCTCCATACGCCCAACGAGATGCGCGGCCGGGTCGGCGCGGTCTCGTCGCTGTTCGTCTCCGGATCGAACGAGATGGGCGAGGCCGAGAGCGGCTTCCTCGCCGCCGCGATCGGGGCGATGCCCGCCGTCGTCATCGGTGGCTTCGGCGCGATCGGTGTGACATTGCTATGGGCCTGGCTCTTTCCGCAACTCAGGAAGGCGAAGACCTTCGATCCCCCCATCATCGAACCGGTACAGGAGGAACGGCTATGAAAGCTGCAACGGTACTCGAAACCATCGGCAACACCCCCCACGTCCGGCTGTCGCGGATGTTCCCCGACGCCGACGTCTGGGTGAAGTGCGAGCGCGCCAACCCCGGCGGATCGATCAAGGATCGCATCGCGCTTTCGATGATCGAAAATGCCGAGAAATCGGGCGCTCTCGCCCCCGGCGGCACGATCGTCGAGCCGACCAGCGGCAACACCGGCATCGGCCTTGCGATGGTCGCGGCCGTGAAGGGCTACAAGCTGATCCTGGTGATGCCCGAGAGCATGAGCATCGAGCGCCGCCGGCTGATGCTGGCCTATGGCGCGAGCTTCGACCTGACCCCGCGCGAGAAAGGCATGAAGGGCGCGATCGAGCGCGCCATCGCGATCGTCGAATCGACCCCCGGCGCGTGGATGCCGCAACAGTTCGAAAATCCGGCGAACATCGACGTCCACGTCCGCACCACGGCCGAGGAGATCTTCACCGATTTCCAGGATTCGCCGCCGGACATCCTGATCACCGGCGTCGGCACCGGCGGCCACATCACCGGCGTCGCGCAGGTGCTGAAAGGGCGCTGGCCGGGCCTCAAAGTCTTCGCGGTCGAGCCGACCTTGTCGCCGGTCATCTCGGGCGGCCAGCCCGCCCCGCACCCGATCCAGGGCATCGGCGCGGGCTTCGTGCCGGAAAACCTCCATACCGATCTGCTCGACGGCGTGATCCAGGTCGATCCGAACGACGCCAAGGAGTTCGCCCGTCAGTCTGCGCGGCTCGAAGGGCTGCTCGTCGGCATCTCGTCGGGCGCGACTCTCTCCGCCATTGCCCAGAAGCTGAAGGACGCGCCGAACGCGAAGATCATCGGCTTCAACTACGACACCGGCGAGCGCTATCTCTCCGTGCCGGATTTCCTGCCGGAGTAAACGCGACCGAAAGCGGAATGGCTGCCACGCGGCGATGCTGCGGCGCAGCAATGCGTGCGCGGAAGTTGACGGTGCTGACGCCCGCGCACCCCTTTCCCGCGCTTTTCCGGCGCGTGTGCAGTGCAGCATTCCGGCGCTCCCGGCGCATGTCGCACGATATGCGCCGGCGATCGTCAGGATCAGCCACACCGCTAAAAACAGACAGATCATTGCATCGCCACCACAAAAACACAGCATGAACATACAAGGTGGTAACGCAAACGGCGATCGTCAATCCCGGTCCGCCGTGCTGCATCCACGGCCCGACGCTGGTGGTTGGCCCATGCCGAGCAAAAGGCTGCAGGACGCGCGGATCAGGATCAGCGGCCATCCGCCTCGCAGGGGTTTGACTTCCCGGCCAAAGCCCCTAATTGCCGCCCTCCACCCCCGAGGCGCGATGGCGGAGTGGTGACGCAGAGGACTGCAAATCCTTGCACCCGGGTTCGATTCCCGGTCGCGCCTCCAGAGGGTTTCAGGGCCTGCCCCGGCTCTCCCGCGACGTGGCGAACGACACCGCCCAGATCGCCAACCCGCCCAGCGCCAGCCCGCAGCCGACCCAGCCGGTCGAGGTCCAGCCATAGCCCGCACGGATCGCCAGGCCGCCGAGGAAGGGGCCGAGCGCGTTGGCGGTGTTGAACGCCGAATGGTTGAGCGC
>Ga0164294_10001519_pt1 | contig 21527 bp, 21 predicted proteins | sample GEODES005metaG_FD_111479 | JGI IMG/M metagenome (GOLD analysis project Ga0164294, IMG submission 111479) | Oligotrophic lake water microbial communities from Sparkling Lake, Wisconsin, USA - GEODES005 metaG | ecosystem: Environmental > Aquatic > Freshwater > Lake | place: USA: Sparkling Lake...
GTCCAAAATTCCCCACTGCTGCCTCCCGTAGGAGTCTGGGCCGTGTCTCAGTCCCAGTGTGGCTGGTCGTCCTCTCAGACCAGCTACTGATCGTCGCCTTGGTAGGCTTTTACCCTACCAACTAGCTAATCAGATATCGGCCGCTCCATGAGCGTGAGGCCTTACGGTCCCCCACTTTCATCCATAGATCGTATGCGGTATTAGCGTAACTTTCGCTACGTTATCCCCCACTCTAGGGCACGTTCCGATACATTACTCACCCGTTCGCCACTCGCCGCCAGACCGAAGTCCGCGCTGCCGTTCGACTTGCATGTGTAAGGCATGCCGCCAGCGTTCAATCTGAGCCAGGATCAAACTCTTCAGTTTAATCTCTGTTGTGCCATTTCTGGCAGGTTCCGAAGAACCGTCGCTCACTCAAAATACTGACAGGATAAGTTCTTGCGAACTTACCTATATTTTTTTGTGAGCACTTGATATTTAAAGTATTGCGACAATGCCTGAGCATCATCGCCGCACGCCATCAAGCGCCCACACTTATCGACTGTTAATTGTTAAAGAACTTATAGAACAAGTATTCGTTGGCTTTCGCCTGTTTCCTTGCATGCAAAGCGTTTTGTTTGCAACAGCAAAGAAGCGGAATTATGCGGCTTTTTCGTAACTTCGTCAAGCGGCTTGTCTGTAACTTTTAAACTCACCGTTAAAACCCCGACAAAGAAACCTTACTTCAGTCGCCACCTATGCAGAACGTCGTGTTCGCAGAGGTGAGCCAAAGATTATGCTGCATTCTATGACCGCTGTCAAGCAAGGTGACCAGATATTAATTATGGGCAGTAGACGAGCCGCTTTAAGTCACTGGGGATATAGATAGCTTTTTGAAATTATTTTTGATTCCTTATCAGATTACATATCCTGAAAATTGGGTTTGCGCTTCTCCATGAAGGCCTTCATACCCTCTTTCTGATCTTCTGTTGCAAAGGTACTATGAAAAAGTCGTCGCTCATATTGAACGCCATCAGTTAAAGATGATTCGTAGGCACGATTGACTGCGTCCTTAATCATCAATATGGATGGCAAAGACATGGCGGCAATAACTGTTGCAGCTTCCATTGCCTCTTCCATCAGCTTTTCAGCCGGCACTACCCGAGATACTAGGCCTGCGCGCTCAGCTTCGGCAGCGTCCATCATTCTGGCGGTTAGGCACATGTCCATAGCCTTAGATTTGGACACAGCTCGCGGTAGTCGCTGAGTCCCCCCTGCGCCGGGCATCGTTCCTAGCTTGATCTCGGGCTGGCCAAATCGCGCGCTGTCGGCTGCAATAATGAAGTCGCACATCATTGCGAGCTCGCACCCACCGCCCAAGGCATATCCAGCAACGGCAGCAATGATGGGCTTCCGGACTCGACGAATCTGCTCCCAATTACGAGTGATGTAGTCTCCTTTGTAGACATCCATATAGGTGTAGCCCGCCATCGCAGCAATGTCAGCACCTGCTGCAAACGCTTTTTCATTACCGGTCAAAATGATGCAGGCTATTTTTTCATCTGCATCGAAAGCCAGCAAAGCATCACCCAATTCGTTCATTAGTTGATCATTTAAGGCATTCAGGGCTTTCGGACGATTCAATCGGACAAGTCCTACTCTTCCGTGCGTTTCGATCAAAATATTTTCAAAATTCATACGTGGCTCCGCAGTGTCAGCAGTGGTTTACTAAAGGGCGAATTGTAACTTCAAGACAATGGCACGATGGCTTATTCAAAGTACTTTGAGCTAGATCATCCCAGTACGTGTGCAGCATTTTTGCTTTATTGAATACACTGACTACTTTGAAAAAAGTATCGATATGCTCGCCGAAAATTCTCAGTTAGATTCGCTGCACGATTCATTGCGCCAACTCGCTCAACATCTACATGACTGCGCTCATGATGAGATCTGCTCGGCTTATGAGCAATTACTCATTACTGCAGAAAAAGCGTTTGCGGCTGAACAGTTGCTGATGGAGAAGCATGACTTCCCTGCGACCCGATGTCATCTGGAACAGCACGCCCGTGTACTCTGCGCATTGCACCAGGCGCACCCGGCGGTAATGACTGGGGATCACAACCTAGCCATTCACGTTGGAGGTCGACTGCTACCAGAGTGGTTTGAGTTACATAACTCCACCCTAGATGCTTCAGTGTCGGTGTGGGCCAGCTACCAGATCGGATTAACCACGCAGGCCGCAAATTACGGAGGGCAAATGATCAATTTTGTGGCAACGCCAACGAGCGAGGCAGCAAGACCCACATAAACAACGCTTGCTTCATTCGACCTGCTAATTCGCCAGCCTCATCACCAAAACCCCAAAAGAAATCTGCCCGGACAGGATTACGGATTGCGCCCCCGGTATCCTGAGCAAGAACCAAGCGACGTAGCGGAATCGCAGAATTAGGCTGAGTCGTCGACACAAACACTGGAGCGCCCAAAGGTATGAACTGCGGATCAACCGCAATCGATCGCTGCGGTGTGAGTGGCACGCCAAGAGAACCTTTCGGTCCTTTCAACGGATCAAGAATTTTTTCTTCTTTAAAAAACACGAAGCTGGGGTTCGCATTTAAAAGTTCTTGCTGACGAGCCGGGTTAGCTTGATACCACGCTTTAATTCCCTGCATTGAAGCTTGTTCTAGGCTCAGCTCACCGCGATCAACCAGATAGCGACCAATAGATTTATACGGATGACCATTTTGATCTGCATAGGCCACGCGAATAATTTCACCACCCGGTTCGAGCACTACTCTTCCAGAGCCTTGCACCTGCAAGAAAAAAGCATCGATGGGGTTGTCAACCCAAACGAACTCCTTGCCAGCCAAGAGATTTTTTGACGCCAGCTCGGCGCGACTGAAATACGGAACCACCTTAGCTCCGGCGACTCTTCCGCGCAGTCGCATATTTTTGAGTTCAGGATAAAGAACGCCCATATCAATCGTTAGCAAATCGTCTGGAACGCGATAAAGCGCCGTCTGATAAGTCCCATTGCGCAAACGCGCGCCGCGCAATAACGGTTCATAGTAGCCCGTTGCCATCCCTTGCAAGTTACCATCGAGATTGCGCAGCTGATGCGGAATAAATTGCGATTCATAGTAGCGCCGGACCATGGCTTCGTCGGTGGGATTCACCTCAGAAGCCAAACGACAGACTTCTTGCCACTCGATTCGCTTAGCCAATGCCTGGCAAGTTGCCAGCATCGCAGGCCAGGACTGACGCAAGTCATCCTCGGTCCAACCAGGTAAATCAGAAAAGCTCGCGCTGCGAAGATAGTCCGCAGGTTTAGCCGATGAGGGTGGTGCCACCGGAGTCGCAGTTACTGGTGCAGTTACTGGCGATTGTGCTGGTGAAGTCACTGGTGCTGGAACTGGCACGGTCACAGGCACTGGTAACGACACAGCCGATTTTTGCGGTGGCGGCGTCACGCAGGCCGATAGCAGTACTATGGTTGCCATCGCCGCGAGCGCTAAATTAAAACGCTGATTCAGACAGGACACCTTGTATGTGGCTATTATTTTTGGAAGCAGGTCTCGCATTCGGCCTGTTGGCTTTTATCGTTTGGTGGACCATGTTCTCTGGCAGAGAAGATGAGGACTAGCCCACGCAACTATTTTTCAACGTCAGTGTAATGTTCGGGGCAGAGAAAGTACAAACTCTGGAATTGGCGACTCGAATTGCTCCCCATCCTCAGCTACGCAAAAGTACTCGCCGTGCATCGTTCCGTGCGGCGTAGCCAAGGTCGTGCCGCTGGTATATTCGAATTGCTCACCGGGTTGTAGCAGAGGTTGATGCCCCACCACACCTAAGCCACGCACTTCTTGCACATGGTTGTTTGCATCGGTAATCACCCAATGCCGAGAAATCACTTGAGATGGGACGTTACCGCTATTTTTTATCGTGACTGCGTAAGCAAACACGAAATGTGAGCGGTCAGGATCGGATTGATCCTCGAGGTACTGAGTTCGAACCGTCACCGTCATTTGGTAAGCCGCCATACGTAATCACAATTCCTATAATTTTGTTTTTAAAAAAGGCTAAATTTAACCAGTCTTCGATTGCACACGAAATTCAGCCAGCTGGCAAGCTCATCATTAGCTACAGGTTAAAATTCGAGGCTCGTTCAAAGGGAACTATTCCATGTCCAAATACCTCATCGCTCCCAGCATCTTGTCCGCCGACTTCGCCCGATTAGGGGAAGAAGTTAGAAATGTCGTTGCCGCGGGCGCTGACATTATTCATTTCGATGTGATGGATAACCACTATGTTCCCAATCTGACAATTGGACCGCTAGTTTGTGAAGCCATACGCCCGCATGTCAATGTGCCAATCGATGTACATCTGATGGTTAAACCCGTCGACCGCATCATCCCCGACTTTGCCAAGGCAGGCGCCAATATCATCAGCTTTCACCCGGAAGCCTCTGATCATATAGACCGCACACTCAGCTTAATACGCGACCAGGGCTGTAAGGCAGGACTAGTCTTCAATCCTGCGACACCTTTGCATTACCTTGAGCACGTGATGGATAAAATTGACCTGATTCTGATCATGTCAGTCAATCCAGGCTTTGGTGGGCAGTCTTTTATCGGTGAAGCTCTGAAAAAAGTCAGTCTTGTGCGTGAACTCATCAACGCTAGCGGGCGCGATATCATGCTTGAGGTCGATGGCGGCATCAAAGTAGAAAACATTGCCGCAGTCGCTAAAGCGGGCGCAGACACCTTTGTTGCAGGCTCCGCCATATTTGGCAAATCCGACTACAAAGCCATTATCGATGCCATGCGTAACCAACTCGCCACAGCATGAACACGTCAGCCAAAGACTTATTTAAAGGTATTCGCGCGGCCATCGTTGATCTTGATGGAACGATGGTTGATACAGCGCCCGATTTCCAAGTCGCGATTAACCGTATGCGCGATGAATTACATTTAGCCCCACTTGCACTCGATACCATTATCGAATTTGTGGGTAAAGGCTCTGAAAATCTAATGCGTCGAGTGCTCGGTGTCGACTTTGAGAAAATCGAAGTCGAAAGTCGATTCGACCACGCTCTGGAACGCTACCAACATCATTATCTGCAAATTAACGGTGATCACAGCGAGCTTTATTTAGGCGTACACGAAGGCCTTTTGGCGATGAAAAATGGCGGCGTGCGACTCGCTTGCGTCACCAATAAGCCAATTGCCTTTGCGCGCCCATTGCTCGAGAAAAAAGGGCTGATCGATTTATTCGAAGTGATTTACGGCGGCGATTCTCTCGCGCATAAAAAGCCTCATCCGCTGCCTATGCTGACCGTCTGTAAAGATTTTGATCTGCAGCCGGCCCAAGTCGTCGCCATTGGGGATTCCTCAAATGACTCCGAGGCAGCGCGGGCTGCAGGATGCCGCATACTAACCGTTCCCTATGGTTACAACCACGGCCAGCCTGTCCAGACCATAGACACGGATGGTATAGTCGAGTCTTTACTTGATGCGGCGAACCTGATCGTCCATTAATAGCCCTACCTAATTAACGCCATGTTTCTTGTCAAAAAAATCAAGCCGATCCCACCGGGTGCCTTCGAGGCCTGGCTATGGCGACGCTGGCAAACACATATCGCCTGATATCCCTGATTGCCGCTGTTCCACCATGAACAGCTGTTTTTTGCACAAACTGCCGCCAACTATCATGGCGGCCCGGAGAGAAACATGACCGAACTCGAATTTAAGTCGCTGGCCGCGCAAGGCTATAACCGCATTCCTTTGCTGGCAGAAGCCTTTGCCGATCTCGAAACACCACTGACGCTGTACCTCAAGTTAGCCCAAACGCAAAATCAAGGAAAAAATACCTTTCTTCTTGAATCCGTTGTCGGTGGCGAGCGCTTTGGTCGCTACTCCTTCATTGGACTGCCTGCCAGCACATTGCTGCGCTCCAGTGGCCGACACACCGAGGTCGTGCGTAATGGCGAAGTCATCGAAACATCGACTAACAATCCACTTGATTTCATCGCCGAATTTCAATCGCGCTACAAAGTCGCTATCAGTGCAGGTATGCCGCGTTTTTGCGGTGGTTTGGCAGGCTATTTTGGATACGACGCCGTCCGTCAGATAGAACATCGTCTGGAGCACAGCGCACCACCGGATGATCTGAAACTGCCTGAAATTCAATTACTACTGACCGAAGAACTCGCGGTCATCGACAACCTGTCTGGCAAGCTTTATCTCATCGTCTACGCAGACACCAGCCAGCCAGAAGCCTATACAAAAGCAAAACAACGCCTGAAAGATTTGCGCGCCATGTTGCGTCGTAATGTCGATGCGCCAGTCACCTCCGGCTCAGTACGCACCGAAACCATTCGTGACTTTGATAAAAAAGAGTACCTGGCAGCCGTTCAAAAAGCCAAGGACTACATCATGGCCGGTGACCTGATGCAAGTTCAGATAGGACAACGCATACGCAAACCTTATGTTGATTCACCGTTGTCGCTATATCGTGCGCTACGCTCATTGAACCCATCGCCGTACATGTATTTCTATAATTTTGGCGACATGCAAATCGTAGGAAGCTCGCCAGAGATCCTCGTGCGCAATGAAGGAATACCTAACAACAAAAAGAAAATCACCATACGTCCACTCGCAGGCACCCGTCCTCGCGGCGCGACTCCTGAACAAGATGTCAAACTAGCGACAGAGTTATTAGCCGACCCCAAAGAAATTGCGGAACACGTCATGCTGATTGATCTAGCGCGCAACGATATTGGTCGTATTGCCGAGATAGGCAGCGTGAAAGTTACCGACAAATTCATTATCGAAAAATATTCGCACGTCCAGCACATTGTTTCTAACGTTGAAGGAACACTAAAAGACGGCATTTCCAACCTTGACGTTTTACGTGCCACCTTCCCTGCGGGTACCTTGTCCGGCGCTCCCAAAGTTCGCGCCATGGAAATCATCGATGAACTAGAACCTGTTAAGCGCGGCATCTACGGCGGTGCGTGTGGTTATCTTTCCTTCGGTGGCGAGATGGATCTTGCTATCGCCATTCGTACCGGCGTCATCAAAGACGGCATGTTGTACGCACAAGCTGCCGCCGGCATAGTCGCCGACTCTATCCCCGAAATGGAATGGCAAGAAACAGAGAGTAAAGCGCGCGCCGTATTACGAGCGGCAGAGCAAGTGCAAGACGGCTTGGATGGGGAGATCTGAGATGCTTTTAATGATCGATAACTACGACTCGTTCACCTTTAACCTTGTTCAATATTTTGGCGAGTTAGGTGAAGACGTACAAACCTATCGCAATGACGAAATCACCCTCGAAAAAATAACGCAGCTTAAACCTGATCGCATTTGTATTTCGCCGGGTCCATGCACACCACATGAAGCGGGAGTCTCTGTTCCACTCTTACAGCACTTTGCTGGCACGTTGCCCATACTCGGCGTTTGCCTTGGCCATCAAAGTATAGGTGCTGCGTTCGGTGGCAAAGTCATTCGTGCTCACGAAGTCATGCATGGAAAAACATCACCCATTGAACACACCGGCGTGGGCATTTTTAAAGATCTGCCATCACCCTTTACTGTTATTCGCTACCACTCGCTTGCCATTGAACGAGCATCGCTACCCGATCACCTTGAAGTAACAGCGTGGACAGCCGATGGCGAAATTATGGGAGTGCGTCACAAAAACTTCCTAATTGAAGGCGTGCAGTTTCATCCTGAATCTATTTTGTCTGAGCACGGTCACGCGCTGTTGAAAAATTTTCTTACGATCTGATATCACGTTTGCCATGACTCTCACTCCACAACAAGCACTACTTCGCTGCATTGAACATCGTGAAATTTTTCACGATGAAATGCTCATGCTGTTCCGGCAAATCATGGGGGGCGAAATGTCGCCCGTCATGATTGCTGCCCTCACCATGGGCTTACGCGTAAAGAAAGAAACGATAGGCGAAATCGCTGCTGCTGCTCAAGTCATGCGCGAATTCGCTGCAAAAGTCGACGTTCCTAATTCCGACAACTTAGTCGACATCGTTGGTACGGGTGGCGATGGCGCCAACACCTTTAATATTTCAACCGCTTCCATGTTCGTCGTAGCTGCTGCTGGTGCGCGCGTCGCCAAACACGGTGGACGCAGCGTCTCATCATCATCCGGCAGCGCAGATGCATTGGAAGCACTTGGTGTGAATATTCAACTCAAGCCTGAGCAAGTCGCGCAATCAATTCAAGAAACTGGCATAGGCTTCATGTTCGCCCCCAATCATCACGCGGCGATGAAGCACGCGGCTCCAGTACGCAAAGAATTGGGTGTTCGCACTATCTTCAATATTCTCGGCCCATTAACCAATCCTGCTGGCGCACCCAACATCATGATGGGCGTGTTTCATGCTGATCTGGTCGGCATTCAAGCGCGCGTATTGCAAAAACTAGGCGCAAAACATGCGCTGGTGGTTTGGGCGCGTGACAATATGGACGAAGTATCCTTAGGTGCAGCAACGATGGTGGGCGAATTGGTGGATGGAGAAATTCGTGAATACGATATTCACCCCGAAGATTTTGGTCTGCAAATGACGTCTAGTCGTAATCTTCGCGTTGATAGCAGCGCTGAATCTGTCGCGAAAATTTATGAAGCGCTCGACAACAAAACCGGTGCCGCGCGCGATATTGTTATCCTCAACTCCGGCACAGCCCTCTACGCTTCTGGCGTGGTCGATAGTATCTCTCAGGGCGTAGCCAAAGCCACTGAGAGCATTGCTTCGGGAGCCGCTCGGGCCAAGCTTGAAGAGTTTGCCAAATTCACTCGACAATTCGCCGCTTAATTTTGAGATACAGCTATGTCTGACATATTAAAAAAAATACTTGACGTAAAAGTCGACGAAGTCGCAGCGGCAAAGAAATATCAAGATCTCAAAAGTTTGCGCAGAGATGTGGAATCGAATCAGCACGCTCGCGCTGACATCCGCGGATTTGAAGATAGCCTGCGTGCAAAAATTTCAAACGGAAAAGCAGGCGTCATCGCTGAAATTAAAAAAGCTTCGCCCTCTAAAGGTGTGTTGCGCGAAAATTTTCAGCCAGTTGAAATCGCGCAAAGCTATGCACAATTTGGCGCAGCCTGTTTATCCGTGCTGACCGATGTGAATTTTTTTCAGGGCGCGCCAGATTTTCTCAAGCAAGCACGCGCTGCCTGCAGCATTCCCGTATTACGCAAAGATTTCATCATTGACCCATACCAGATCTATGAAGCCAGACATTGGGGCGCGGATTGTGTGTTACTCATCGTAGCCGCACTCGATCATGGGTTGATGGCAGAACTCGAAGCCTGCGCGCATGAGTTAGGTATGGATGTCTTAGTTGAAGTGCATGACGCTGATGAGCTGACTAAAGCACTTGAACTCAAGACTCGCCTATTAGGGATTAATAACCGCAACCTTCGCACGTTCGAGACGTCTTTAACTACGACTATTAATCTACTCGACCGTATCGATACTCAAAAACTCGTCATCACCGAGTCAGGCATTCTGAGTAAAGATGATGTTAAAAAAATGCGCGATGCCGATGTACATGCGTTTTTAGTCGGCGAAGCCTTTATGCGCTCACCCGACCCGGGTATGGAACTATCTCGCTTGTTTTTGGATTAAGTTTTTTGACAAATCCTTTGACTTAGTTACCTCGAGAAACGTAGTGGATGCAAGCGCTCTATCCACTCACTGCCTATAGGTAAGGGTTCGTCTAGTATCAGAGTCACCAAAAACTCTGCGCACCATGGTGCGCAGGCGACACCGCGTGAACCATGTCCTATGCTGGCATAAAGACCCTCAGTAATTTTTCCTACTAACGGCAAACGATCTTGCGTCGTTGCTCGCCAAGAGACTCGTCCACTACGTACTTCACTCGCATCACTCACAAAGTCTGGCAACAATCGCTGTAGACGATGAAAATTTTCAAGATCATCTTCAGACCGTGGCTTAGCGTCACCATCGATTTGAATCGTCGCCCCTATGGTGTGAACACCATTAATCGCTGGCGTCACATAGCCATCGCGACAAACGATAGCTCGCAAAGGCTTATCTGCACGCTCGGGCACTACAGATAATTGCCCACGCGCGCTATCTACTCCTCCGACATTCGAACTTAGATCAGCAAATGCCGTAGCAAGCACAACATAACGCGAAAAAATCTTTTCATCATTCGCCAACTCCACACACCATCCTTCAGTAGAGTTAGGAGATAGCTGTTTGACTTCTGTACCAGACCTCAACTTAATTAGAGGGTGGTCAATCAACGCAGTAATCAAAGCGGTCGGGTCGACCCATCCCGCTTGCGGCAAAAAAAATCCCTCTGTGGCCACCGACTGTCCACACAACATTGTCGCCTCACTAACGCTGACTTCATGCAGCCATTCATCTGGAACTGTTTGCGCATAAGCGGCCAATTTGTCATGCCGACGCTGATCACGGAGTAACCTCACAGCACCACAAAAATCATGCGGCACCGATTCGCCATGGGTAGTTAACCAACGCTGTAGCCAGCCAACCCCAACAGCAGAAAATTCAGCAATCACATTCGTCGCGCCACCCGGCTCTGGGCGCACAACCGCCACCGGATTACCCGATGCGCCCGACGCTGGCTGATCACGTTCAATTAAGGTGACTGAGATTCCGCGCGTTGCAAATTGTCGTGCGACGCTGGCGCCCGCAATACCAGCTCCGATAACTACCACTGATTCAACTCGCGTTGATGAATCACGAAATTTTTCAGTCCATTTTGCCGACAAGTTTTCGCGCTTATCACCAAAGCCGTCTCGTTTGCTCACTTCGAAACCCACAGATTCAAGCACATGTTGCACCGAATCTTCTGCACACACACTCGATGCAATCGCACCATCAGCAGCTAATCGGGCAAGGTGCTGCATCGTTTGAAGTGACCACATAGCCGCATTACGATCAGGTACAAAACCGTCCAGATAAAAAGCATCAAAGCGCCCGTGAATGGACGGCAGCATAGAGTCAACATCACCGAATACAAGCGTCAATGTCGTTTGATCATCTAGTGGCAAGGAATGAAAACCAGGAATTAATGGCGGCCATTGTGCAATCAGTTGCTCAATCAACCCTTCTAATACTGGCGTAATTGAAGTAGGTGCGCTGGCCACGCTTGACAGTAACGCAGAGCGCAAATCCTGCTTAGTAAACGGATGCTTTTCTATTGCGACATACTGTAATCGCGCACTGCTATCGCTAGCCTTGATCGATGCCCACGTAGAGAAAAAATTAATGCCTAGACCAAATCCCGTCTCAAGCAATCGAAGACAACGATCATTTTGCCACCGCGAAGCTAATTCACACCCGTCAACAAAGACTGACTGAGCCTGACCCCAGGCATCGCTTCGTTTAGCGTAGAAAGCGTCGTACAACGGCGCGAAAAGTTCACCCTCATCACTTACCTGCCAGCGCGCAGGTTCGATAGACAGAGTTTTCATGGTGGTCATTTTGCGGGTTGACACTGGCCTTCAAAAATCAGCAGCGATGTAGGCAACTCTAATGTGTCTGTAACAGATAACCGCACAGGATCAATCAATAGCTTACGCATAGCTTGTTGCGGCGTTAATCCCATGCAGGCAATTTGTGCCTCATTTTGCTCGCACTGAAGTCCATCTATCTGATTCGCCTGCAATCGGTAACGGCGCTTTTCTGCGGCCGGCACCGTCGACGGTGCTCCGCGATGAATAAAGCTCGTTTTTCCCGCACACTCAACAAATATGTCTTGAGCAGCCGCCAGTAGGGGAATTAGATAAAGTAATGCGATCAGTAATTTCATCCGACTTGCTTACGCTGTTTTATTGTACAAACGCTCACTCAGATTTCGACAGCAAATCGAAATGCTCAACCTTAGGCGGCGCCGCAAAAAACGGGCTGACGATACTGCGCCACTGAGTAAATAATTCTGAGCTGCGAAAATCGACGGTATGGTTTTCCAGCGTATCCCAAAAAATCATCAATACGTAGCGATCAGGTGATTCGATACCCTTGTGGATTTTGTAGCCACGGAAGCCCTTGGATTGACTAATGACGTTTTGTACGCCGTTAACGATAGCGCTATCGAATTCGGTTTGTTTACCGGGAAGGATTTGAATATCGGCGAGTTCGAGGATCATAATGAATAAAAACTTTCTGTTGAAGTCTAAATAAAAAAGCTATTGTAAGCTGGCCTATTGCATTATCTCACCATGATTGTCCCTGCCGAACTGCAACCTATGCTTGTGACCCTGCTTGATTACGATAAAGAACAGCGCTCTTCGCTGGAGGCGATCTTGAGCGGCGCTGGTTATCAATGCACGAGCCTTGTTAACAGCAAATCACTCATAGATAGCCTAGTCACGGCAGAACCCGATCTGTTAATTACTCACTTTCGATCCGCTCAAGAAGCCCTGACCACCTTGACCACTGCAAAGAAGCTCTGGCCAGAGCTGCCTGTTTTGCTTATTGCGGGACGAACCCCAGAAAATCCCTTGGCCCAGTTTCTGGCCGAAAGCCCCTCAGATTTTCTTATCAAGCCCGTTCGCGCTGCCGAATTTCGGCTAAGGGTAAATAATCTGGCGACACGACATCGTCCCGACGCCGTCAAAGACGACAGTCTGAAGTTGGGTAATTTCATTTTTAATAAGCGATTGACGCAAGTAATGCTAAATGGGCAATCCATCTCTTTAACTCAAAAAGAATTTGAGCTCGCCTTATTTTTTTTCCAAAACCTTGATCGCCCGCTGTCGCGAGCCTTTATTCATGAAGCGATCTGGTCGCAAGATGCTGAGTTTTCATCACGAACACTGGATACGCATGTGTCCAGAGTGCGGAATAAGTTGGGTCTCAAGCCCGCAGCGGGCTATCGGCTAGCGCCGGTTTACAGCTTTGGCTACAAATTGGAACGACTTAAAGACTAGTCAGATGGCAACCAACGTCTATAATAGAAAGTGTCAACTTTTTCTGACTATTCCAGCATGCACCTGCTAGCCGTCGGACTCAACCACACCACTGCCCCTGTCTCGCTGCGCGAGAAGGTGGCCTTCCCCGCTGACCAGCTTGGTCAGGCGGTGGCATCGGCGTGTGCTTGGTTTGACAACGCGGGCAAGCATCCGCAAGCGCAAGAAGCCGCCATCCTCTCGACGTGTAATCGAACCGAGATCTACGGCGCTAGCGCGAATGACGGCAATATTGAAGCTGCCTTGGATGCCACCGCACGCTTTGTCGCGGATTATCACAAGCTGCCTTACTCAGAACTGCGTCCCTATCTTTATGCATTGCCTCAGGATGAGGCAGTGCGTCATGCGTTTCGCGTCGCCTCGGGCTTAGATTCTATGGTTCTGGGCGAGCCGCAAATTCTCGGTCAAATGAAAGACGCCGTTCGTCAAGCCGAAGCCGCAGGCGGACTGGGCACGTATCTGCATCAAATGTTTCAGCGTACCTTTGCCGTGGCCAAGGAAGTACGCTCCACCACTGAAATTGGCGCCCAAAGCGTGTCGATGGCAGCCGCAGCAGTGCGCTTATCCGAAAGAATTTTCGACAAGCTGAGCGAACAACATGTGTTGTTCATTGGTGCCGGCGAAATGATCGAGCTGTGCGCAACACACTTCGCCGCTCGTCATCCCAAAAGTCTGACCATCGCAAACCGCACTATCGAACGCGCTGAACAACTCGCCGAACGTTTTGGCGGTAAGGCCATGCGACTTGGCGAACTACCCGATCAAATCGCAAATTTCGATGTCGTTGTATCGTGCACCGCTTCGACCTTGCCTATCATTGGTTTGGGCATGGTTGAGCGGGCTATCAAGGCGCGTCGCCGCAAACCTATCTTCATGGTGGATCTTGCAGTACCGCGCGATATTGAAACTGAAGTTTCGCGACTCAATGACGTCTTCCTATACACCGTTGATGATCTCGGAACAGCTGTGCAGATCGGTTTAGAAAATCGCCAATCAGCGGTTGCACAAGCCGAATCTATTATCGATACGCGGGTGCAGTCTTTCATGCACTGGATTGATAGCCGCGCCGTTGTACCACTCATTCAAAACCTGCATGAAAGCAGCGAGCAAATGCGTCAAGTCGAACTTGAACGCGCCCGCAAGCTACTCGCCAAAGGTGAAGATATCGAAGCCGTGTTGGAAGCACTCTCCAAAGGCTTAACTGCCAAATTCCTACATGGCCCGCAACAAGCACTGCACGCAGCCGATGCTGACGAACGTGCGCGCCTGGCACAACTATTACCTCAATTGTTCCGCACTAAACGCTAGCTACGCTAGCCATCAATGTAGTGCCTCCTGCGCTTGTACAATCAGCGCCCACACCGACTTACCTTTGCCATTGATGAAACCATCGCTGCTACTGAAGCTGGAGCAACTCGCCCAACGCCTTGAAGAAGTTGGCGCTCTTTTGAATCAAGAAGGCGCCACGGCTGATATGGATCAGTACCGCAAGCTCACGCGTGAACACTCAGAGCTCGAACCGCTGATCGCCTTGCATGCACAGTGGAATCAGGCTAACGATGATCTGCGCGCTGCGCGTGACATGCTCTCTGATCCAGAAATGAAAGCGTTCGCGCAAGAAGAAATCGATGCCGCACAAGAGCGCGCCGAGCAGCTTGAAATCGAGCTGCAAAAAATGATGCTGCCAAAAGATCCGAATGATGAGCGCAACATCTTTCTGGAAATTCGCGCCGGCACGGGGGGAGATGAATCGGCACTATTTGCGGGTGACTTACTGCGTATGTATTCGCGTTACGCCGAGCGTCAGCGCTGGCAAGTAGAGATGGTGTCGGAATCCGCCTCGGAACTGGGTGGCTATAAAGAAGTGATTGTGCGCCTTGTAGGTAACGGCGTGTATTCGCGTATGAAATTTGAATCGGGCGGACATCGCGTACAACGCGTACCAGAAACCGAAGCGCAAGGACGAATTCATACGTCCGCCTGCACCGTCGCCGTGATGCCTGAAGCTGACGAAATCGGCGAAGTCGATATCAACCCAGCAGATATTCGCATCGATACGTATCGTGCATCTGGCGCTGGCGGGCAGCACATCAACAAAACTGATTCTGCCGTTCGAATCACTCATCTACCAACCGGTATCGTGGTGGAGTGTCAAGATGATCGCAGCCAGCACAAAAATAAAGCGCAGGCGATGAAGGTACTCGCTACTCGAATTAAGGATGTGCAATTACGCGCACAACAAAGCAGTGAAGCAGCGACTCGAAAATCACTCGTTGGATCCGGTGATCGCAGTGAGCGCATACGCACCTATAATTTCCCGCAAGGGCGAATTACTGATCATCGCATCAACCTAACGCTGTATAAATTAGAAGCCATCATGGAAGGTGATTTGGATGAGCTCACGCAAGCCCTGATGTCTGAACATCAAGCCGAACAACTCGCTGCATTAGCCGATTAAAACTGACATGAATAAATTCGCAAAACCTGCCCTAGTTTTAGTCGCGCTGATTGCCATCAGTCTTCTCGGTGTGGGATTGTATTTGCAACTGGCGCAAGAGATGTTGCCGTGCCCACTATGCATAGTGCAGCGCTACGGGTTTGCACTGACGGCGCTACTGTGTTTGATAACGGTTGCGTTACCAAACCAATATTTACGGGCTGGAGCAGCGGCAGCCTCACTCGCCTCCATCGCTGGAGCAGGCGTAGCGACTCGCCATTTATGGATTAAAGCCCATCCCACCATCTCTTGCGGCATTGATGTGCTAGAGGTATTTCTGAACAAAATAATTTTCGCCAACTGGCTGCCAGTACTGTTTGAGGCTGATGGCCTGTGCACTACGGAATACGATCCTATTCTTGGATTATCGATTCCTGCATGGGCGCTGATCTGGTTCACCCTTTTTGCAATCAGCTTATCGTGGCTTGCGCTACGCTACCGCCGCCCAGCATGATTTTAGACGATTTGCTGAAATCAGCGCCTATAGAGATTATGGAAGCCAGGATTTTGGCTGCGCACCGCCTTCAATGGTCTCGTGTGCAGTTAATCACGCAAAGCAAACAAGCGCTTTCGACGACACAGGTTGAAGATATTCAGCGCTTATTCGAACGCCGGTTGCACGGCGAGCCGATTGCCTATCTAATTGGTCAGCGTGAATTTTATGGCCTCTCATTTGAAGTAACGCCCGCTGTGCTGATACCCCGCCCAGAGACAGAATTATTAGTCGAGCTTGCGCTTGAACGCATGACTTCCAATGCACGCGTTCTCGATATGGGCACAGGCTCAGGAGCGATTGCTGTTGCTCTGGCTCATGCGCGACCTGAATCGAAAATTTTTGCGTCAGATGTCAGCCAACAAGCGCTAGCGGTAGCGCAGCGTAATAGCGATCGTCATCAAACTGCCGTTACTTTTTTTCAGAGTGATTGGCATCAGCAAGTCAATGGAAGGTTTGATCAAATCGTCAGTAATCCCCCTTACATTCGCGCAGGTGATAGCCACTTAAGCCAAGGTGATTTGCGTTTTGAACCTGTCGATGCATTAACAGACCACCAGACCGGCTTAACGGCTATTGAAATTATTGTTCAGGGTGCACCCGCACATTTGGAAAGCGGTGGCTGGCTACTGCTTGAACATGGCTATGATCAGGCAAGTGCGGTGCGCGAATTATTTCATCCTTCTATTTGGAGCGACGTTCAAAGCTGGCGCGATCTAGCCGGCATAGAACGCGTTACAGGCGCAAAGCTTCAATTAAAAAACTAACGCAACACATTTCATTTTTTTATTAATTATTCAAACTATTCATGCTTCCATCGATTGAACAACGCCTCGCCAACGAATTAGCCGCCCGTCCCGATCAAGTCGCCGCTGCGATTGCCCTCTTAGATGAAGGTGCTACCGTACCTTTCATAGCTCGCTACCGTAAGGAAGCTACTGGCGGACTGGATGATATTCAGCTGCGATTACTCGAAGAGCGTCTGCGTTATTTACGTGAACTAGAAAGCCGTCGCGAGGCCATTCTTGCCTCGATCGAAGAGCAAGGGAAAATGACACCCGAGCTAAAGAAAGCGATCTTGAGCGCCGCTGATAAAACGCTGCTCGAAGATCTGTATTTGCCCTATCGTCCAAAGCGTCGCACCAAAGCACAGATTGCTGTGGAAGCGGGGCTAGAACCGCTGGCCAACTCATTACTTGATGATCCGACGCTCACACCAGAAACAGAAGCAGAAAAGTATTTACGCGCGGCCTTCACTACTGATCAAGGTGACAATCCGGGAGTGCTCGATGCCAAAGCTGCTCTAGATGGAGCGCGACAAATTCTCATGGAGCGCTTTGCTGAAGATGCGCACTTACTACAAAATTTACGTGAATATTTGCTTGAGCATGGCGTCGTCGATGCCAAAGTCATCGAGGGCAAGCAGGAAGCAGGAGAGAAATTTTCAGATTATTTTGACTACTCCGAAAAACTCTCTGCCATACCTTCTCATCGTGCATTAGCTCTGTTACGCGGAAGACGAGAAGAAATTTTATCGGTGTCGCTTCACCTCGACACTGAAATTGAAAAGCCCAAATGGGATGCGCCACACAATCCGTGTGAAGCAAAAATTAGTTCTCGCTTTAACATTAGTCAGAAAAATCGCGCTGCCGACACATGGTTACTCGATACGGTGCGTTGGACTTGGCGCGTCAAGATTTTCATGCATCTCGACACAGAACTAATGACCAAGCTTCGTGAAGAAGCGGAGGCGGAAGGCATACAAGTTTTTGCGCGCAACTTAAAGGCGTTGTTGCTCGCTGCTCCTGCTGGACCTCGCGTCACTATAGGGCTCGATCCGGGTCTGCGCACTGGAGTGAAAGTCGCTGTGGTGGATGCCACCGGCAAAGTAGTGGACACCTCCACCATTTATCCGCACCAACCACGTAATGATTGGGATGGGTCGCTGCACATACTCGCGCAACTGGCGAAGAAACATCAGGTATCGCTAATCGCTATTGGTAACGGCACAGCATCGCGTGAAACGGATCGTTTAGCGCAAGATCTCATTTCTCAGAATGCCGAATTAAAACTTAACAAAATTGTGGTCTCTGAAGCGGGTGCTTCCGTGTATTCAGCCTCTGAGTTTGCATCAAAAGAATTACCCGACTTAGATGTTTCGATACGAGGAGCGGTTTCAATTGCACGTCGTTTGCAAGATCCGCTAGCTGAGTTAGTAAAAATCGATCCGAAATCGATTGGTGTTGGGCAGTATCAGCATGATGTTTCCCAAACTCGCTTAGCGCGTGCGCTGGATGCGGTGGTGGAAGATTGCGTTAATGCAGTGGGAGTCGATGTCAACACGGCGTCAGCACCTTTACTGGCTCGCGTATCGGGACTCAGTTCAACGGTTGCACAAAGCATTGTTAATCACCGCGATCAAAAAGGAATGTTTCGCTCGCGTGCGGCGCTGCTCGAGGTTCCGCGACTCGGGGAAAAAACCTTTGAACAAGCCGCTGGATTTTTGCGCGTAATGAATGGTGAGAATCCACTGGATTCCTCTGCTGTTCATCCCGAGTCTTACCCATTGGTTGAAAAAATTCTTGCCGATATAAAGCGCGATGTGAAATCGACAATGGGTGACAGTGCGTTACTCAAATCGCTCGACCCTAAACGTTTCGCTGATCAGCAATTCGGATTACCTACGGTGATCGATATCTTGAAAGAGCTCGATAAACCCGGACGCGATCCACGCCCGGCCTTTGTGACGGCAAGTTTTCGCGAAGGCGTCGAAGATCTAAAAGACCTTCAACCGGATATGATTCTTGAGGGCGTGGTGACGAATGTCGCTGCGTTCGGTGCTTTTGTGGATATCGGTGTACATCAAGATGGCTTGGTACACATCTCTGCGCTATCGAATGAATTCGTCAAAGATCCGCATGCTGTCGTCAAGGCGGGGCAAGTGGTCAAAGTGAAAGTGTTGGAAGTGGATATCAAGCGCAAGCGAATTGCGCTCACGATGCGGCTAAATGACACGGCCGCCGGGCTGGATCAGCGACGAGTGGGGTCGGACCGTCCTGACGCACGCGAGCGCTCCGTAAAACACAAGCCCGTACAAGAAATAGCGACGACAGGATCGGCCATGGCCGCAGCTTTTGCCAAACTGAAGAAATAAACTGAGCGCCCGGCGGCAGCCAGCGAGATTCAGCGGGCGCTGCCGATTTTCCGCGCAGGCGGGCACGTCCGCTTTTCCCTATAATGTGGTTTTACTTTTTACACCCCCCAAGAGGACGCAATGAGTGACGTTAAATCCTGGATCAAAGAAACCGTCGACAGCCATTCAGTCGTGCTGTTCATGAAGGGCACTGCCCAATTCCCACAATGTGGATTCTCCGGACGTGCCATCGAACTACTAAAAGAAACCGGCGTCCAGGATTTGGTCACCGTGAATGTGTTGGATGACGACGAAGTCCGCCAAGGGATCAAAGAATTTTCGAACTGGCCTACGATTCCTCAGCTGTACGTCAAAGGTGAATTCATCGGTGGCTCTGACATCATGAACGAAATGCACGCATCGGGTGAACTCCAGACTCTGCTGAAAGCATAGATTTTATGAAACGCTTGGTCGTTGCCATTACTGGCGCCTCGGGCGCTATGTATGGCATACGATTACTGCAGTGGCTGCGCGAAAGTGCTCAGGTTGAAACGCATTTGATGATTTCAGATGCGGGTGTTCTTAGCATGCACTACGAACTTGATATGAAGCGCAAGGATGTCGAAGCGCTGGCCGATGTAGTTCATAGCGTGCGCGATGTGGGGGCTTGTGTAGCCAGCGGATCGTTTCAATCCGAGGGTATGATTGTTGCCCCCTGCTCGATGAAAACCTTGGGATCTGTCGCTCACGGCCTGTCAGACAATCTAATCTCCCGTGCTGCCGATGTGATGCTAAAAGAGCGTCGACGTCTCGTATTAATGGTGCGTGAAACGCCGTTTAATCTCGCACACTTGCGCAACATGACGGCGGTGACCGAAATGGGTGGCATCATTTATCCACCGCTTCCTGCGCTCTACCAAAAGCCTCAAAGCATAGAAGAAATGGTTGATCACACAGCCGGCCGAGTATTAGATTTATTCGGTATAGAACAAACACTCGTGCCGCAATGGCAGGGCATCAAATTACAGCGCGCTGAATCTTGATTAGGTGCGCCCTTGGCTAGCGCCAGGGCTTGATTGATCTTTCTGTCTTTCCCGTTTATCTCGTAAGCCGCTGACCATACGATCAAGCGCAGCTTTAAACCCGTCCATAGAAAATTTATTGACCTTGAACTTACCGTCACTCAGCGGAAAAGCAAAACCAACGACGGTTGTTTTCTGAAACGCCTGATTGATAGCATCCGACTCATTGAACCAATACACCATGATGTCGCCATTAGCCGTAGAAACCGGCTCACATACTGACTCTACCGACACAGCACCACCCTCGGTCGTAATCATCAACGGATAATTACTGCTGGGCTCGCAGTTGATGCCATTGGCGAAGTAGTAGCGGCAATTTCCGTCGGCGCACAAAATACCAAAAGTGGACAAGCCATTTTCATGCGTACCCGCTTCACCCATACCCTCAAGAAATTGAGAATACCAATCGCCATGTTCGACCCTATCCTCGGCCAGTACAGATGAAGGCAGAAATACTAACCACGCTAACACTATCAACGCTAACCGCATGGAACGCTCCAAAAAATTTAATGACAACAAAACTATCTACACTATCGAATTAATTTAATCATCCATATCTAAGCGAGCTTCGCCCAAACCCGACACTTCAATTCGAACCCTATCACCGGCATTTAGCCACTGTGTTTGAACCACGCTACCCAGCAATACGAACTCACCCGCTTTAATACCTGGCAAGCCATGTTCACCATGCGCATTGGCCAACCAAGCCAATGCGTTCAACGGGTGACCCATCACTAAAGAACTCACACCGCTAGCGACTTCGATGTCATTGATCCAAGTTCGCCCAGTCAGAGCAGCAAGATCTAAGTGATGCCAATCGGTGACCGGATCACCCAATACGCAACCGGCATTATAAAAATCATCCGCCGCTAAGGTGCGCACACCGAGCGCGCGGTAATCTTCGTAGCGTTCGTCAACCAGCTCCATACCCACCATCACCTCGCCTACCGCGCTTGCAACACTTTCACGCGAATAAGGAGTGGAACTTGGCAGCAGATCATGTGAGAGACGAACGGCAATCTCACACTCAATACCAATTTTTACAAAACCATGGCGCGGCACCCGACCATGTTTGTGCATGACTGTCGTGCTAAACACGCGCCCGGTAGCCGGATGATCAATGTTCACGAATGCCTGCATCACAGGCGTGGTACATCCAATTTTGTGGCCAACTACATCACCTAAACCAGCGGCAGTCAGCATCACATTCAATGCGGATTGAATCGCGTAACACTCGGTCATATTTTGGGGCGCCAAATCGTCCGGCAAATGAGTTATGGGCTTCAACGCAAGACGCTGCGGCATTAATAGGGCGGCGGCTTGTTGTGCTCTTGTTTGCAAGATATCCCCTGA
>Ga0164294_10001521_pt1 | contig 21519 bp, 13 predicted proteins | sample GEODES005metaG_FD_111479 | JGI IMG/M metagenome (GOLD analysis project Ga0164294, IMG submission 111479) | Oligotrophic lake water microbial communities from Sparkling Lake, Wisconsin, USA - GEODES005 metaG | ecosystem: Environmental > Aquatic > Freshwater > Lake | place: USA: Sparkling Lake...
CAAAGACCAGGCCTTGCTTCGCCAGCTGATCGATGTTCGGCGTCTTCACCCAACTGCAGCCATACGCGTCGCCGAAATGGCGTGACGCATCGTCCGCGATGATGAACAAGACGTTGGGCCGAGCTGCCACGTCATCTGCCGCCCGCGCGGCGAACGACGCAGCCATCGTCAGGGCGAAGACGAGCGCGAAGGTGCCTTTCATGAACGGTGGCCCTCGAGATGAATGAGATGAAGAAGACGCGGTTGCATGACGGATCGCGTCATTCCGCTTTCAAGAGCTCGGGGGACGATGATTTCTTTCGCGTTTTCGTGCCGCTCGCCTTTCCGCTCTCGGGTGCGTCGTAATGGGGAGAGGGCGTGTGTTCGGCGGTCATGATGGCTTCGATTTTACGGACGATGTCCGGGTGCGCGGCGGCGACGTCCTGCTTCTCGGCAGGGTCGGCCTCGAGATCGTAGAGTTCGAGCGGGGCCTTGGTGCCGAGCCGATAGCCCTTCCAAATCCCCATCCGTACAGCCTGCTGGAAGAAGGGTTCGTAGATTTCGAAGTAGAGCGACTCATGTGGCACCTGCGGCCCCTTGCCGAGCAACGTCGGAGCGAACGAACGCCCGTCGAGACCTTGCGGCGCGGGAGCCCCGCACAGATCTGCCGCCGTCGGCAGAAAGTCGACGAATGAGGTCAGCAGGTCGCTGGTTGTGCCCGGCTTGATGGTGCCCGGCCAGCGGGCGATCAGCGGCGTTCGAATGCCTCCTTCGTACAGGATTCGCTTGTGGCCGCGGAGGCCTCCGGTGCTGCCGAGCGGCTCAATGAATTCCAGGTTGGCGCCATTGTCGGAGCTGAAGATCACCAGCGTTTTTTCGTCGATGCCAAGGTCTTTCAGTTTCTGCATCACACGGCCGACGTCCCGGTCGACGAGCGCGACCATCGCGGCGTAGTTCCTGACCTCATCCGGCCATGCCTGTCCGGAGAATGTCGGGTTCTCAGGGATGACGAAGTCCCCGTGCGGCGGCGTCCAAGCGGCGTAACAGAAGAACGGCCGATCCTTGTTTTGTTCGATGAAATCGATGGTCTCGTTGGCGATGCGCGTGTGGGAATAGTCCTCCCACGTCTGGTTGCCTGATTGTTCGCAGGGCACATCGACACTATTACGAATCAAATGATCGGTGTAGTAGTCGTGCGCGTGTTTTTGGTCATAGTAACCGAAGAACAGGTCGAACCCCTGCTTCTCAGCCACGCCGGTCGTGTCGGGATTGCCAAGCCCCCATTTGCCGAAACCGCCGGTCGCGTAGCCGGCATCGTGCAGCAGGCGAGCGACGGTCATCTGGCCAGCCGGCAAGGCGAGCAGGCCGACCTTGCTTTGGTTGGAGCGACGCAAGGCATGCCCGGTGTGCTGGCCGGTCATCAGCACGCATCGTGACGGGGCACAGACCGCGCTACCGCTGTAGGCACGCGTGAACTTCATGCCCTCCGCCGCCAGTCGATCGATGTTGGGAGTATCGCCGTACTGGCACCCGTACGCCGACACATCGCCGATGCCCGCGTCATCGGCGAGAATGAAGATGATGTTCGGCTTGTCGTCGGCATGCGCCGCGGCCAGCGGGACGAGCGCCATTGCGGTGAAGAGTGCGACCGTTCGATTCACCAGAGAATTCATTGTGTGGCCGATGCCGCCACGGCGGCAGACTTGGTGAGCAGGTGATTCCATGTGCCCGTCTCCGATGGGTTGGGGAACGTCGGCGGTCGAATACGTCTTCCGAAGTGAACGTGCCACGATCCTCTGCCTGAGCGACTGGGAGGCCGATGAGACAGGGCGGCGACAAGGAAGGAGTTCAGCAACGTGATTTCTTAAGGATAGGAAAGGCACCGGCTTTTCCGCAAGAAACTGGTGAACCATAAGCACGATGTTTAGAGCCAAAAAATCAGTTGCCGGCTTCTTGTGCGATTGCTCCGGGCGGCATACGATACTAACAAGAGGACCTTTCCGAAACATGGTTTCGAAGGCCAGGTCAAGTGACGAATCCGCGGGGCGGGGAGGTGGGATTCATGGCCAAAATACGCACTCCAACTCGTCCATCCATGAGGAGCACCGCTTGGCTGCTCCTCCTCATGTGCGGGTTCTCCTGCACGCTGCACGGGCCTGCCGCCCGCGCCGCAACGTGGTGGTTCAATCCAACCACGCTGACGACGACCACGACCGGCACGGCCTACCTCTGGAGCACGCTGCCCAACTGGAACTCTCTCGCCGACGGGTCGGGGACGGCGCCGGATGCCGTTCCGAACGCAGCCGACGACGTTGTTTTTAACGTCACCGGCAGCAATTCGCTGAGCGGCACCTATGCGCTAGGCGCCGCTCGGCCTGTCAACTCGCTGACGGTGAACACGTCTGGGGCGTCCTACATCACGAAGAACTCGGGCACCTCCGGCGGCACCTTCGATCTGAGCGTCGGCGGCGGTGGGATCACGCTCGGACCGAGCGCGGGATCCGTGTATTTCAGCTTTCATACGGCGCCGCTTGCTTCCCAAAGGGTTCTCGTTCGAGCGAGCGGTTCGAGTCTGCCGATCACGAATGACTCCACGTCGCTGCTCTCGTTCCAGCAATACGTCGACACCACGTTGGCATCCGGCACCTCCACGATCACCGTGGCCGCGAACGGGGCCGGCGGGGTTTCGTTCCTCAACGGCATCAATAACGGCAGCACCGGCAAGGTCGCGCTCGTCATCAACTCGGCTGGCTCGGGCACGACATCGCTTCTGGGAAGTTCGACTTCTACGTACTCGGGTGGCACAACGTTGACGTCGGGTGTTCTCTATCCCATCAGAAATGCCTTGGGAACCGGGTCCTTGGTCATCAACGGGGGATCGTACGTATCCGACACCCAGCAGATCGTTTCATCGGTGATGCTCACGAGCGGCACGGTCTTCGCGAACAGCAATTTCGCACTCGGAACCGGTCCCATCACGGTGAGCGGCGGCCAGTTCATCAGCAACGGGAACGCCCGCACGAGCTTCAACCCCTTCACGCTCGCGGGCGACCTCACGCTTGGCGGCACATTCAATCTGACCATCAGCAATACGAACCAGAATCAGTTCAACCTCGGCGGTGCGACACGCACCATATCGGTCGCCGATGCGACGCTTTCGATTCAGGCCAATGTGATTGACGGGGGCATCGTGAAGACGGGCACCGGGGGGCTGTCACTCTCCGGGTTGAACACCTACTCCGGAAACACGATAGTCGCCCAGGGAACGCTTTCGATCGCGAGCACGGCGGCGTTGCCGGGGTGGGACACCTTTGGGCGGTACACGGTGCCATCGGGCGCCAGGCTTGGCGTTGGAGACGGGGTCAGCGGTGCCGAAATTGGGACGATCCTCGGCACGGGCAACTTGTCGGCCGGTTCGACGATTGCGATCACAACGTCGACCGTCGGCAACACGCTGTCCGCCGCCGTCAACGGCATCGGTCTCGTCAAGTCGGGGTCGAACACGCTGACGCTCACGGCGTCGAACACGCCGACCGCCACGACGATCGGCGGGGGCGTGCTGCAGGTCGGCGACGGCGGCACGGCTGGGTCGCTTTCCGGTGACGTGGCGGTGACGGGCAGCACTGCCACTCTGGCGTTGAACCGCTCTGACGACATCGTCTTCAGCGGCACGATCTCGGGCATCGGGAGCCTGGTCAAGGCTGGCGGCGGCACGCTCGTGCTCGCCGCCGCCAACACGCTCACGGGGAGCACGACCGTGCAGGGGGGCAGACTTCAGCTCGGCGATGGCTCCGCGCTCGGCTCGAGCACAATCGTTCCAGTGGCCGGCGGCACGCTGACGCTCACGCCGGCTCTGCGGACGACGGCGGGTGGACTGGCTCCGAACGCAGGCGGCCTGACCGACGTGGGCAACGGCATGGTGACCGTGGCGAGCGGTCTTTCCGCTGCCGATCTGGTGACGGCGATCGTGGCGGGGCGGGCCAGTGGCTCCTGGACGGGAACCAGCGGCATCACCTCGAGCGTGGCAGCGGCCAACGTGGCCTCCAGCGTTCCGCGGGCGGTGGGCTGGCTCGACAACGGCGGTGGCTCGGTGACCGCGGCCTACGCGGCACCCGGTGACACCAACCTCGACTGGCAGGTCGACGTGCTCGACGCGGCCAACGTGCTCACATCGGGTAAGTTCGACACCGGCAACCCGGCGACATGGGCCCAGGGCGACTTCAACTACGACGGCTTTGTGGACGTGCTCGACGCCGCCGACTTCATCACCACCGGTCTCTACAACAACGGCCCGTACAACCCGTCCTCAGGGGCCGTGGGGGTCGTGGCGGCAGTGCCCGAGCCCGCGATTCCCGCAGGTTTGCTCCTGGTCGCTGCTTCGGTCGCCCTCTTCCGACGTGGGCGGGCCCGCGGCGGTGGCGATGGTTCCGGGGGATGACCTTTCCGAATGGTTGTTTTGGTGGTCAGGTGGCAGGTGACGAATCCGAAGGGCGAGGAGGTTTGATTCATGGTCAAAATGCACATGTCCACTGATCCAATCGGGCGAAGCCATGCTCGACTGCTCCTCCTGGTTTGCGGGTGCGCCTGCACGCTGCACGCCCCCGACGCGCACGCCGCAACGTGGTGGTTCAATCCGGCCACCCTCACGCCGACGGTCTCCGGCACGGCCTACCTGTGGAGCACGTTGTCGAACTGGAACTCGCTTGCTGCCGGATCGGGAACGGCGCCGGCGGCTGTACCTGGCGCGTCGGACGACGTCGTTTTCAATGTCACCGGCAGCAACTCGCTGAGCGGCACCTATGCGCTCGCCGCCGCCCGGTCTGTCAACTCGCTGACGATGAACACATCGGGGGCGTCCTCGATTACGAGAAACTCCGGCACCGCCGGTGGCACCTTCAATCTGAGCATCGGCAGCGGCGGGATCACGCTTGGACCGAGCGCCGGCTCCCTGTATTTCAGCTTTAACACGGCTCCGCTCGCTGCCCAGAGGGTTGCCGTCCGTGCGAGCGGTTCGAGTCTGCCGGTCACGAACAACTCGAACTCGCTGCTCTCGTTCGAGCAATACGTCGACAACGCACTGGTATCCGGTACGTCCACGATCACCGTGGCCACGAACGGCGCCGGCGGGGTGACGTTCCTCAACGGCATCAATAACGGCGCCACCAGTACGACCGCGGTCGTGATCAACTCGGCCGGATCGGGCACGACCACGATTATTGGGAATAGCGCTTCTACGTACACGGGTGGCACCACGCTGACGGCCGGTATTTTGACTCCCCTCAGGTTTGCACTGGGAACCGGGCCCTTGGTCCTCAACGGCGGATCGTACGTGTGCGACACCCAGCAGCAAGTTTCATCGGTGACGCTCACGAGCGGCACTCTCTTTGCCAATGGCAATCTCGTGCTTGGAGCCGGTTCCGTCACGGTGAGCGGCGGCCAGATCGTCAGCAACGGGAATGGTCGTATTTTGGGCAACGCCTTCACGCTCGCGGGCGACCTCACCCTCGGCGGCACCTTCAACCTCACGATCAGCAACTCGAACCAGTTCGGACTCGGCGGCGCGACCCGGACCATATCGGTCAGCGATGCGACGCTCGCGATCCAGGGCAATGTCATCAATGGGGGCATCGTCAAGACGGGCACCGGGGTGCTGTCGCTCTCCGGGGCGAACACCTACTCCGGAACGACGTCGGTCGCCCAGGGGACGCTGTTCATCGCGAGCACGGCGGCGCTGCCGGGATGGGACACCTCCGGCCGATACACGGTGCAATCGGGCGCCGCGCTCGGCGTCGGAGATGGAGTCAGCGGCGCCGACATCGGGACGGTTCTCGGCACCGGCAACTTGTCGGCCGGCTCGACGATCGCGATCACAACGTCGACCGTGGGCACCACGCTGTCCGCAGCCGTCAACGGCATCGGTCTCGTCAAGTCGGGGTCGAACACGCTGACGCTCACCGGGGCGAACACGCCGACCGCCACGACGGTCAGCGGGGGCGTGCTGCAGGTCGGCGCCGGCGGCACGGTTGGGTCGCTTTCCGGTGACGTGGCGGTGACCGGCAGCACCGCTACCCTGGCGTTCAACCGCTCCGACGACATCGTCTTCGCTGGCGCGATCTCGGGCGGGGGCAATCTCGTCAAGAACGCGGCCAACAGCCTCACGCTCTCGGCAAACAGCACCTACACCGGCGCGACGTCCGTGCTCGCCGGCACGCTCTTCGTCAACGGCGACAACTCGGCCGCCCCCGGCGACGTGAACATCGCCGGGGGCATCCTGGGCGGTACCGGCACGCTCGGCGGAGCCCTGATGGCGGGAGCCGCCGGCACGATCGCCCCTGGTGCCAGCATCGGAATCCTCACCGGGACTCAGGCCGTGTCCTTCACCGATGGCTCGATCCTCGCCTACGAGTTGAACACGGCGTCGGTTACGGCCGACCTCTTGCGGGTGGGGGGCAATCTGTCGCTCACCGGGACGGTGGCGATCACGCTGACCGATCTCTCGACGTCCACGGCCGTCACGGCCGGCACAGTGCTGTCGCTGATCAACTACGGTGGCAGTTGGAATAGCGGGTTGTTCACGTACAACACCGCCACGCTGGCCGACGGCGACACGTTCACGCTCGGAGCCAACCAGTGGCGGATCGAATATGCCTCCGCTGTTCAGGGGAGCAATGTAACGACGCCGATCGGCTCGAACTTCGTCAACCTCATCGTCGTGCCCGAGCCGACCGTGTGGATGAGCGGCGGCCTCGTACTGCTTGTTTTAGCGGCCCGACGCCGAAGTCTTTGATTGACCCCTCCCCAGTTTCTGTACCAGTGCTCATGAGAGAGTTGGGGAACAGTCCGTATGGTGTGTCGGAGGGAGGGGCGTAGCCCCGAGTCGAGAACGACCCGAGCCTCTGGCAGGCTCAGCAACAACTCCCGGTCGAGCAGTTCGTCACGGAGCCTGCCGTTGACGCTCTCCACGTGGCCTTTCTCCCAAGGGCTTGCCTTTTGGATGGAGAGCGTGCGAACACATGCCCTGACCAGCCATTCCTGGATCTCCCTCGGCAACGAACTCGGGCCCGTTATCGCTGCGCAGATACTCGGGCCCACCTCGCACGGCGAACAGGTGCTGGAGCGTCATGATCACGGTTCCGCTGTGTGCCTCGGTTCTGGCTGAGAACTCGACAGACCCTTCTTTCCGAGACCTTCTCGTGCCCCAAGGACCGCCGGACGGATTCCACCGTCCGGCGGCGACGCTCGGGGCACGTCAGTTTGGGCGGGCCGCCTCCTTGAGGATCAGCATGTCCAGCGCCTGGTCCGCAACCAGCTTCTTCAGCCTCGAGTTCTCCTTCTGGAGTTCCTGAAGCTGCTTCGCCATCTTCAGATCCGTTCCGCCGAACTTCGTCCGCCAGCGGTAGTACGTCTGCTGGCTGATCCCCAGCCGTCGGCAGACATCGGGCACGTTCATGCCATTCCCAAGGTCAACGTCAGCCTAATGCCAAATCTCCCGACGACGAAAAGCAGTGGAAAACAAGCGGTTTGAAATACACCCGGCAGGACTCGAACCTGCAACCCTCGGTTCCGAAGACCGATGCTCTATCCATTGAGCTACGGGTGCGTCCTGCCAATCGTAGCGGTTTTGCGGGCGGGTCAACCGCCGGAGTTCCAGCGGCGGCCTCCGGAGGCCCTCCGGCGGGCGGGCGGCCGACGAGACTGTCGTGTATCTTTGGGATGGAGGTTTGCCCGGGCGGACGGCGACGGGGCAGTTCCCGCGGATGCGGGCCCGACCGCGGGTGATTGTCACATGGCCTTGATCACTCTCCGCGTCCTGCACGGCGCCGACCGCGGCCGTGTCTTCAGCGACCTGTCCACACCCGTCACCATTGGCCGTGAGGAGGGCAACTCGATCCAGCTCAACGATGAGCGGATCAGCCGCTACCACCTCAAGCTGCAGGATGACAACGACAAGATCGTCGCCACCGATCTGGAGAGCACCAACGGCACCAAGATCAACGGTGAAGACGTGCAGGTACGGATCATCCGCCACGGCGACCTGATCGCACTGGGCCGTTCGCTCCTCCTGGTCGGGTCGCATAGCGATATCGACCGCCGCATCGCCGCCCTCGCTGCGAAGCTCGCGCCAGCCGCCAACGGCCATGCCCGCCAGTTGGAGGCGCGGATGGAGCGGATCGCGAACCATCAGTCGGACGTCGTTGACGACATGTCGTCGGTGCGGTCGCCGCTGCTGCCCAGCGGACCGCCTCCCCTGCCCGAGCGACTGAGTCCGGCGCAGTCGGCGGAGCTTGCGGAACTCCTCGACTACGTGCAGGGTGTTCTCCGGGAAGCCACGGAAGACGCCCTGATGCGCCCCGGCGCGGAGAAGGTGGAACTCGAGTTCCCCAACTGGCAGGCGATGCTCGACCTCCAGGCGCGGCTCGCCGAGCTGCTCCGCCAGATCGGCGAGCCCCAGGCGGGCTAACCGCCTTTTTCACGCCGCCCCGGAGCGTTCCCAGAGCAGTCCCCGGAGGAGTGCCCCGAGGAGTACCCTCAGCGCACGCCCCGAGGGCGGGCCCCAAAACCGCGTTTGCTAGACTCCGGGTCTTCCCCTCGCGAGGATCACGGATGAGCACGCAGTCGTTCGCCCACCTTCACTGCCACAGCCACTACAGCCTCCTCGACGGGGCGAGTTCGATCGACCGGCTCGTCGACCGCACGGTCGAGCTGGGCATGAACGCCCTAGCGATCACCGACCACGGCAATCTGCACGGGGCGCTCGAGTTCTACCAGGCCGCCAAGGCCGCGAAGATCAACCCGGTCATCGGCTATGAGGCCTACATCGCCCCCGGGAGCCGGTTCCAGAAAGACGCGGGCAGCCAGCGGGATTCCAGTTACCACCTCACGCTCCTGGCCCGCGACCGCGTCGGCTTCGCCAACCTGCTCAAGCTCGCCACCCAGGCCTACCTCGAGGGCTTCTACTTCAAGCCCCGCATCGACCGCGAACTGCTTGCCGAATACGGCGAGGGCCTGATCTGCCTGTCGGGCTGCCTGTCGGGCGAGTTCAGCCGCTCCCTGATCGGCACGTCCCGTGAGCAGCGGGAGTCGCTTGCCCAGGCCCGGGAGGTCGCGGGCTGGTTTCAGAAGACCTTCGGCGACCGCTACTTCATCGAGATCCAGGACAACGGGCTCGACGTGCAGCGGCAGGTGACCGACGTAGCCCTCGAGATCTCGAAGGAGCTCGGCATTCCACCGGTCGCCACCTGCGACTGCCACTACGTCAATCGCGAGGACTCGGAAGCACAGGACATCCTGCTGTGCGTCAACACGGGCCGCTTCCGCAACGACACCTCGCGAATGCGGATGGACTCCAGCGAGTTCTACCTGAAGAGTCCGCAGGAGATGCACGCCGCCTTCGCCGACACCGACCGCGACCTGGTGACGGCTGCGGTCAACCGCAGCCAGGAGATCGCCGACTCCGTCTCGATCGACCTCGACCTGGGCAAGCGGCACTTCCCGGGCTTCGACGTTCCCGCAGGCCTGACCGCCTCCGAGGAGCTCCGTCGGCTCTGCCTCCAGGGGCTCCGCGAGCGGTATGCGACCCTGGCCAAACGCTGGGCCGCGAACGCCGTCCCCGCCGACCCCACCACCGCCGAGCTGCACCAGGTGGTGATCGACCGGCTCGATCGCGAACTCTCGGTGATCGACACGCTCGGCTTCGCCAGCTACTTCCTGATCGTCTGGGACTTCGTCCGCCACGCTCGCGAGCAGGGCATCCCGGCGGCGGCGCGAGGCTCGGGCGTCGGGGCCCTCGTCGCCTACTCGCTCTACCTCTCGCACGTCTGCCCACTGGAATACGACCTGCTCTTCGAGCGGTTTCTCGACGTCAACCGTCGGGAGGCGCCCGATATCGACATCGACTTCTGCAAGGAGCGGCGGGGCGAGGTCATCGACTACGTCAAGAAGAAGTACGGGGAGGCCAACGTCGCCCAGATCGGCACCTTCGGCACCCTCGCCGCCCGGGCCGCGATCCGCGACGTGGGCCGGGCGCTGGGGATGGCGATTCCACGGGTCGATCAGATCGTGGCGCTCGTCCCCGATCAGCTGGGCATTTCCCTGGAAGACGCCTCCGCGGCGGGCTCGCAGCTCGCCGCGGCGTGTGATGCCGATGCCGAGGTCCGCGAGCTCGTCGGGCTCGCGAAGCAGATCGAGGGATTGGCCCGCAACGTCGGCACCCACGCGGCCGCCGTCGTGATCGCCGACCGGCCGCTGGTCGACTACGTGCCGCTCTGCCGGGTGACGGGCAAGGAGGAGGTGATCACCCAGTGGGCGATGGGCGACGTCGAGCATGCGGGCCTGATGAAGATGGACTTCCTCGGCCTCCGATACCTGACAGTCGTTGCCAAGACGCTCGACATCATCTCCAGCACCCAGCACCGCCGGCTCGACCCGTTCGCCTTTCCGCTCGACGACAAGGCCACCTTCGCCACGCTCTGCCGCGGGGAGACGAAGGGCATCTTCCAGCTCGAGAGTGGCGGCATCCGCGATCTGCTCCAGCGGATGAAGCCCGATCACTTCCTCGACATCGTCGCCGTCAACGCCCTCTACCGGCCGGGCCCGCTCGAGGGGGGCATGGTCGATGAGTACGTCAACGTCAAGCACGGCCGCAAGCGGCCCGAGTTTCTCCATCCCGTCATGAGGGACGTGCTGGGGGAGACGCACGGCGTGATGGTCTACCAGGAACAGGTGATGCGGATCCTCGAGCAGCTCGGCGGCATCGAGCTCTCCTCCGCCTACACCTGCATCAAGGCGATCAGCAAAAAGAAGCTGGAGACCATCGCCGCGTTCCGCGAGCAGTTCGTGAAGGGTTCCCAGGAGAAGGGGCTCTCGAAGCAGCAGGCGGAAGAGGTCTTCGCGCTGATCGAGAAGTTCGCCGGCTACGGCTTCAACAAGAGCCACTCCACCGCCTACGCCCTGCTCGCCTTCCAGACGGCCTACCTCAAGACCCACTTCCCCACGGAGTTCATGGCGGCTCTGCTCTCAGGCGACATCACCGGCCGCAACTTCAAGAAGAAGGATTCGCTCGTCGAGCACGTCGAGGATTGCCGCCGCATGGGCATCGAGGTGGCGCCCCCCGACGTCAATGCCTCGGCTCCGGATTTCAGTGCCGCCGACGGGAAGATCCTGTTCGGCCTCGCGGCGGTGAAGGGCTGTGGACAGCAGGCCGCCGAGGCGATCCTCGCGGAGCGGAACAAGCGGGGTCGATTCGCCGACCTCCCCGACTTCTGCGGTCGGCTCGACTCGTCGGTGGTCAACAAGACGGCGATTGAAAACCTCGCCAAGGCCGGGGCCCTCGACTCGCTCGGCGGCCACCGCGGGGCGCTGCTGGCGGGCATCGAGCGGGCGATGGCTGCGGGTGCCGCCCAGCTCGCCGACCGCAAGAGTGGCCAGAAGAATCTGTTCGCCGCGCTCGACGAGCCCCAGGCAGAGGCTGCGGCGCCGGCCGGCCTCCCCGACGTGCCGCCGCTGACCGACCTCGAGATGCGGTCCAACGAGAAGGAAGTGCTCGGCTATTACATCCACAGCCATCCGCTCGCTGAATACCAGGGGCTGATCGGGGCGATCTGCAGCCATGGGACGGGAGACCTGGGCACCGCGAAGGCCAAAGACAGCGTCGTGATCGGCGGACTGGTGGCAACGCTGAAGCTCTCCAACACCAAGCAGGCCCGCCCCGGCTCCACCCACACCCGCTACGGCATGTTCGACCTCGAAGACATGGACGGTCTCGTCCGCAGCATCTGCTGGCCCGAAGACTACGCGCGGCTCGGCGAGCACCTGCAGACCGACGCGGTCGTGCTCGTCGCCGGCTCGATCGACCGCCGGGCCGGCAGCGAGGAGACCAATCTGATCGTCAACGAGATCGTGCCGATCGCCGAGGCCTGGCGGCTGCAACCGCGGAGCGTGACGTTGAAGCTCACAGACGGCCTGCACGACGCCGCCACACTCGACCGGCTCGCCGAACTCGTCCGTCGACACCAGGGGAAGGTCTCGCTGCGGCTGGTCCTCGATCTCGCCGACGGCTCCCGGGTGCTCCTCGAGGCCGACCGCGACAAGGGGGGCTGGACGCCCGGGTTCCATCGTGACCGCGTCGCGCTGCTCGGCCCGGGCTGCGTGCGGGCGGCGATCGTGCTCGGCGGCCGCCGCGACGACGGTGCCGGCCGCCGGGGCCGGACCCGCGCGGGTGTCGGCTGACCGGGGGAAACGGCCGCGAAACCGGCCGAACCTCGCATTGCCCCCAGTTCGCGGCGCCTCTACTCTCCCGGGCAGTTGCCGGCGTCTTTCGCACTCTCCCCGCCCCGGGTGATCTCGATGCACACGTCCTCCCGCGGCTCCTGCCGCTTCCGTCTCCTGCCTGCCCTCTCGGTGACCTGCTTCGCCGCCGCTGCGATGCTGCCCGCCGGGCCGGCACTCGCCCAGATCACGAACGCCGCCGGCGTGCGAGTCGATCCGCAGGGCGTGCTCCGCGCCCAGGCGGTCGCGGATGCCGGCCTCTCGACGGAGAAGCGGAAGGCTGCGATTGAGGCTCTGCCGGGCGACCTGCAGAAGAAGGTGCCGCTTCGCAAGGTGGCCCTATCCCGGCTCGAGGCGGCCTTGGCCACACATGCCGCCGAAGGCCGCGGCATCCCCGATGAAATCGGCAAACTCGCCGGCCTGACCCGGGTGCAGTACGTGTTCGTCTATCCCGCCGAGGGAGATACCCCCGGTGAGATCGTGATCGCCGGTCCCGCCGAGCCCTGGGCCACCGACGCAACAGGCCGCGTGGTCGGCATCGAGACGGGCAGCCCCACCGTCCTGCTCGAGGATCTGGCCACGGCGCTGCGGGCGTTCGCCCCCGGGCATCCGCACGACAGGCTCGTCGGCTGCTCGATCGACCCGACGAAGGAAGGCCTCGCCGCGATGCAGGAGTTCCTCCGCACGACCGGACGCGTCAACCCGCAGGCGAGCGCCGACCAGATCGTCGCGGGCATGAAGGAGGCGCTGGGCGAGCAGAAAGTCTCCGTGCAGGGCGTGCCGGCCTCGACGCACTTCGCCAACGTGCTCGTCGAGGCCGACTACCGCATGAAACTGATCGGGATCGGCCTGGAGCCGGCACCGGTGAAGATGCCCACCTGGATCGAACTGGCCTCGGCAGGCGCCGTGGCCGCCAACGGACTGCAGCGGTGGTACTTCGTGCCCGATTACGAGTGCGTGAGGATCGCCGAGGACGACCTCGCCATCGAACTCGTGGGCCGGGGCGTGAAACTCTGCGGTGCCGACGAGGTCGTCCGGAGCGATGGCACGCGGCTCTCGGCGACGCGGCCCGACAAGGCCAGCAAGAGCTTCACGGAGGCGTTTACCCGCAACTACGCCGCGATCGCGGCCAAGGCCCCGGTCTACGCCCAACTGCGTACCATGATCGACCTCGTGGTCGCCGCGGCCTACCTGCAGGAGCACGACGCCTATGGCAAGGCCGGCTGGGGCGCCGAGAAACTCCGCGACGAGCAGACGTGCTCGGTCGAGCGGCTCACGGCTCCGACCCGGGCCGAGACGGCGATCCACGCCGTGTGGCGAAACAACCGCCTCCTGACTCCGATTGGCGGCGGTGTGACGGTCCATCCGCGGATGGCCCTCGACGCGCCAAACCTGATCATGGACGAGAAGGGCGAGGTCCATGCCGCCCGTGCCTCCGCCAAGGATCTCCCGGCGGACGGCTGGTATTGGGACTGAGTTCCGCAGAGCCGCAGGTTTTCTCTCTGCGGGCAACCACCGCCGATCGTGGTGCGGGTAACCTGCACCTCCGTGAGGCGTGGGTGAGTGCTGGTTCGAAGCCGCCCGGGGCTTACACCTTCACCCGCTCGAGGTACTCGCCCGTGCGGGTGTCCACCTTGATGCAGTCGCCCTGCTCGATGAACGCCGGCACCACCACGTCGGCGCCCGTCTCGAGTTTCACGGGCTTGGTGAGATTCGTCGCCGTGTTGCCCCGCATCGCCGGCTCGGCGTACTCGACCTTGAGCACCATGTGGTTCGGCGGCTCCATCGAAATCGGGTTGCCGTTGTAGAGCAGCATCGCGCAGACGGTGCCCTCCTTGATCCACTTCCAGGAGTCGTCGACCTGCTCTTTGGAGAGTTCGTACTGCTCGTAGCTGACGTTATCCATGAATACGAACGCCTCGCCCTGCTTGTAGAGAAACTGGGCGTCGATGGTGGCGATGTCGGCCGCGTCGAGTGAGTCGCCGCTCTTGTAGGTCCGGTCGAGCACGGTGTTCCGCAGCAGGTTCCGCAGCTTGCACTTGTAGAGCGCCTGCCCCTTGCCCGGCTTCACGAAGTTGCACTCGATCATGATGTAGGGGTCGCCGTCGATCTGGACCTTGAGACCCTTCTTGAACTCGCTCGTGTTGTAGGCTGGCACTGCTGCTCGACGCTCCTGTGGATGACCGCGTTTTCTTCGGGGACCGACACCCGTATCCTTACTAGGCGTCAAGAGTGGCCGCACGGCCCCGAACTGTCAACTTCCACCGGCCACACCCGATGCCCACCGCCGCCACCGATCGCGAGGCACCCCCGACCGTCGCCCGCTGGCAGCGGGAACTGGCCGACGCGATCCGTGATCCCGTCGAACTCTGCCGCGTGCTCGGTCTCGATCCAGCGCTGGCTGTGGCGGGGGGAAGGGCGGCGGAGTCCTTTCCGCTGCTCGTGCCGCGGTCGTTCGCGGCCCGGATGCGGGTCGGCGATCCGTCCGATCCCCTGCTGCTCCAGGTGCTGCCGCAGGCGACGGAGGAGTCGCCCACCGCGGGCTACTCAGCCGATCCGCTCGACGAGGCCGCGTCACTCGCGGCGCCGGGGCTCGTCCGCAAATACGTCGGCCGCGGGCTGCTGCTCGTCACCGGCGGATGTGCCGTCAACTGCCGCTACTGTTTCCGACGCGAGTTTCCCTACGCCGCCAGCGGCGCGACACGGCGCGGCGTTGCCGAGGGGCTCGCGGCGATCGAGGCCGACGAGTCGCTCACCGAGGTGATTCTCTCCGGAGGCGACCCGCTCCTCGTCGACGACGGATTCCTCGCCGACCTCGTGTCGCGGCTCGACGCGATCCCGCACCTCCGCCGCCTGCGGATCCACACGCGGCTGCCGGTGGTGCTGCCGACGCGGGTCACGGCGGGCCTCGTCGACGTGCTCCGGTCCTCGCGGCTCGCGCGGGTGATCGTGCTCCATGCCAACCACGCTGCCGAACTCGACGAGTCCGTGGGCGACGCGATCCGCGGCCTGGCCGCGGCTCCGGCGATCGTCCTCAACCAGGCCGTCCTCCTGGCCGGCGTCAACGATTCCGCCGATGTCCTCCGGGCGTTGTCGGAGCGGCTCGTCGAACTGGGCGTCGTGCCCTACTATCTCCATCTGCTTGATCGCGTCCGCGGGGCCGCGCACTTCGACGTGCCGGAGCCGCTGGCGATCGAGCTCCACCACCAGCTGCGGGATTCGCTCCCCGGGTATGCGGTGCCCCGACTGGTCCGCGAGGTGCCGGGCGAGCCGGCAAAGGTCTGGATGGCATGAGTCGGTCTCGTTCACGGTTCACACTTCACGCGGAGCATCTGCCATGAGAGTCCTGATCGGCGTTGACGGATCCAAGGCCTCCCTCGACGCGGTACGGACGGCCGGCCACCTCGTCGACCCCACGGCCGACCTCGTCGCGCTCTACTACTCCCCCCGCGAACTCGAGAAGCGGGTGCCGCAGGGCTCGCGATCGATCGTCGGCGGTGCCGCGGCGGCCGTATTCGCCGACGCCCGCGACGCGCTGCCGCCCGACGTCGCTGCCCGGACGGAGTTTCTTCAGAGCGACGCAGCGCCGGCAGTCGGCCTTCTTGAATCCGCGAGCACCTGGCAGGCCGACATGGTCGTGGTCGGGGCTCGGGGCCACAGCAGCCTGCAGAACCTGCTGCTTGGCAGCGTCTCCCGGGCCGTGGTGCACGGGGCTCATCTGCCGGTGCTCGTGGTGCGATCGGCGCCACCGACCGATCGTGGCCTCACCCTGCTTGCCTGCCACCACCCGGCCAGTGCCGCGGCGGTGGCCAAGGCCATCGGGCACATCCACTGGCCGGCCGGCACGGTGGGAGCCGTGATCGGTGTTGCCGAGTCGTTGCTCGCCGGGCCGCTGCCATCTTGGCTTGAGAGCCGCGTCCGCGATCCCGACACCGCCGCGGTGGCCAAGGCCTGGCAGCAGGAGCACGATTCCGAGGTGACGGCTTTGCAGGGCACGCTTGCCGCCTTTGCCGACTCGCTTCCGGCGGCATTCCGGGCGGCGAAGCCGGTCGTGTCCCAGGGCAATCCCGGCGACAAGATCCTGGAGCGGGCGAAGGCGGAGGGCATCGACCTGATCGTGCTCGGCCGCACGCCGACCGACGCCCTGTCGCGCTGGCTGCTCGGCAGCACCTCGGAGGCGGTGCTCACGCATTCGGCTGGGAACGTGCTGATCGTGCCGGTGCACAAGTAGGCCGGCCCGACGCCATCCTCTCGCCAATCCATTTCAAAAGGGCACAATCGCGAGCCTCGTTTTCCTACCGCTCCCGCGGTCGGGCGAGTTCAGAGGAGTCGGCGGGCATGGCACGCGATGTAGCGTTGGCGGTCGATCTCGGGGCTTCGAGCGGCCGGGTGGTGGCCGGCTCGTTCGACGGCCGTCTGCTGGAACTCGAGGAGCTCCACCGCTTCGACAACGGCCCGGTGGCCATGGGCGGCCAGCTGGTCTGGGATCTGCCGCGGCTGTGGCAGGAGATCACGGCCGGCCTGCGGGTGGCGGCCGGCCGGCACGGCAGCGCGATCTCGACGGTCGGCGTCGACACCTGGGGCGTCGACTTTTCGTTCCTGGGGGCCGACGGATCCCTGCTCGCCAATCCGGTCTGCTACCGCGATGCCCGCACGCACGGGCTGCTTGCCGCCGCCGAACAGACCGTGCCCCGTGCCGAGATCTTCGCCGCGACCGGCCTGCAGTTCATGGAGCTCAACTCGCTCTACCAGCTCCTCGCGATGAAAGCTTCCCACTCCAGCGTGCTGGCCGCCGCCGATCGCATGCTGATGATCCCCGACCTGATTCACTGGCTGCTGTCGGGTGAAGCCTCCAACGAGCGCACCAACGCCTCAACCACGCAGTGCTACGACCCGCACCAGCAAGACTGGGCGTTCGGCCTGCTCGAACGTTTCGGACTGCCGCGGCGGATCTTTGGGTCGATCACCGAGCCGGGCACGGATCTCGGCGGCCTGAGGCCTGACGTCGCCGTTGAAACGGGGCTCGCCGCGGGCGTCCGTGTCATCCTGCCCGGCACGCACGACACCGCCAGCGCCGTGGCGGCGGTGCCCGCCACCGAGCCGCCGAGCAGCCGCCCCGACTGGTGCTACGTGAGCCTCGGCACCTGGGCCCTGGTGGGGGCAGAGCTCGACCGGCCGCTCGTCACGCCCGAGTGCCTGGCCCGCAACTTCACCAACGAAGCGGGAGTGGGGGGCACCACGCGACTGCTCAAAAACGTCTGCGGCCTGTGGCTCGTGCAGCAGTGCCGTGCAGTCTGGCAGCGGGCGGGCCATGGATGGACCTGGGACCAGCTCACGGCGCTGGCGGCCGAGGCTCCGCCGCTCGTCACGCTGATCGACCCCAACCATCCGTCGCTCGTTGCCCCGCCCGACATGCCGGCGGCGATCCGGGCCCTCGCCCGGGCGAGCGGCCAGCCGGTGCCGGAGTCGACCGGAGCGGTCGTCCGCACTGCGCTTGAGAGTGTGGCCGCGGCCACCCGTGCCACGCTCCTCGAACTCGATTCCCTCCTCGGCCGCCGCGTGTCGCGGGTGCACGTGGTCGGCGGGGGTGTGAAAAACAGGCTGCTCTGCCAGATGATCGCCGACGCCACGGGGCGGCCGGTGGTCGCCGGACCGGTGGAGGCCACCGCCATCGGCAACCTGCTCGTCCAGTTCGCCGGAAAGCAGGGGCCGGTCGATCTCCGAGCGGCCCGGGCCATCGTCCGCGAGAGTTTTGAGCCGGAGCACTACGAACCGCGACACGCCGCCCGGTGGGCTGACCGCCTGGGCGGCGGGTAGGCGAAGGGGGTCGGCGAACGCTCGCGGAGCCTTGGGCGTATCCTCGCCCGGCGACGCGACTTTTGCCGCCCCCGAGCCGGCGAACCACGTAGGTCGGATGCGCTCGAGAGCCGATCGTCAGGCAGCCTGCTGCTGCTGAACCAACCGCTTGGTCACCACTCCGTGGTCCACCTCGATGATCGAGTCGGCCAGGGCGAGGGTGCTGGCCCGGTGGGTGATCATGATCACGGTGCGGTTCGCGACGTAGGCGGAGAGTGCCGCGTGGATGAGCCGCTCGCTGTCCACGTCGATCTGGCTGGTGGCCTCGTCGAGCACGAGGATCTCGGCATTCCGCAGGAAGGCCCGGGCCAGCGCGATCCGCTGCCGCTGGCCGCCCGAGAGGCGGAAGCCGTTGGGCCCCACCATCGTCCGGTAGCCCTCGGGAAACTCCGAGATGAAATCGTGGGCGTAGGCCTGGCGTGCGGCCGCCTCGATCTCCTCGTCGGTGGCGTCCCAGCGGCCGTAGCGGATGTTGTAGTGAATCGATTCGTTGAAGAGTTCGGTCTGCTGGGTGACCATCGCGATCCGCCGCCGCAGATCGTGCACGGCGACCTCGGTCAGGGGCACGCCGTCGAGCAAAACACGGCCCGTCGTCGGGTCGTAGAACCGGCAGATCACGTTCACCAGCGTGCTCTTGCCGCCGCCGTTGGGGCCCACGATCGCCACCCGCTCACCAAAGCCGATCGACACGTTCACGTCCCGCAGCACGGTGTCGATGCCGTCGTAGGAAAATGACACACCCTCGAGACGAATCTCGCGGTGGGGCGAGGGCATTTGCCGCGGGTTCAGGGCCTCGGTGAGCTTCGACGGCGTGTCGAGCAGCGGGTAGAGGGCCTGAGCGCCCACCATCCCGATGTTCAGGCCGGTGATCACCCCGGAGAGCTTCCGCACGGGGTCGCTCGCCCCGATCAGGAAGCCGAAGAAGATCATCACGCCCGGCACCGTCATGGGCTGGTCGGTCATCGTGATTCCAAAGATCTTGGTCTGCTGGTTGATCACGAGCCACGCCCCCACCGCGATCGACGTGGCCACCATGCCGATCCCCAGGATCTCGGTGATCGGGTTGGCCAGTGCGTGGTAGAAGGAATGCCACATGCCGGTCCGCATCATGTCGCCGGTGCAGGTGCGGAACCGCTGCCGCTCAAAGCCTTCCATCGTGTAGGCCTGCACGGTCAGCACGTTGTTGAGGGCCTCGAGCAGCACGTGATGGAAGCCCTTCGAGCGGGCGAGGATGTTCTTCGACACGTTGCGAATCCGGCGGTTGAGCCAGACCATCAGAAAGCCCACCAGCGGCGCCAGCGTGAGGCAGGCGAGTGTCAGTTGCCACGACACCATGAAGGCGAAGCCGAGGCAGGTGAGAATCTTGAGCGGTTCGGTGATCGCCCCGCCGTAGACCGCGGTGATGCCACCGGCAAGCATGTCGGAGGTGCTCGTCACCTGTGCCATGAAGCCGGCCGAGCCCCATTTCATGAACTGGGCACGGTCGAGAGCCAACGCCTTGTCGAAGACTTTCAGGCGGATGTTGCGGCTGATGGTCATCGCCACCCAGCTGACCAAAAGCGTAGACCCCATCAGCAGCACGTGCTTCACGAAGGTGCTGATGACCACGAAGGCCACGACGAGCAGCACGGTCTGAAAGGGATCCCGGGGCAGAAAGCGGTCGATCCACGGGGTCAGCCGTTCGCCGGAGTAAACGACCGCCTGGTCTCCGCGGAGTGAGAGCTTGATCGTGTCGAGACGGTTCCGCGTCTTTTTGGCGGCGTCGGGATCGAGATCGCCGTCGGCGAGTGTCTTCTCGAGCACGGGGATTGCGGCCGTGGCCTCCGTGATCCGTCCCTGGGCCTCCAGGATCCGCCGCTCGTTCCAGGATTGCAGCGAGTCTCCCTTGAGGGTCACCTCGATGATCGGAAACAGAGCGGCGATGTTCGCCCCCCAGAGGGCGGCCACGCCGGCGGAGCAGAGCAGGGCTGCAGCGAGTAGCGGCCAGCTTTTTGCGGCCTCACGCAGCGCCCTGATGAAGTAGTTCATGAACCGGCGTCTCGCTGGGCCTGTGGGTAGACCCCGAAAGGAATCGGACATGTCAGCCGCGTGCGTCCATCGCATCCGCCAATCATCCGTCGACGGCGTCTGCGCTGGAGCCGGCAGGATGGGCCGAGTGTGGCCGCGTGTCCTGTCGTGCGGGTCGGGAAGATAGTGAGCCCGGCAAAAGCGTTCAAGGGCGGGTTTTGGGCGGGTTTTCCGGGGAGAAGGCGGTGGTCGCCGTTGGCCCGGAGCCGAAAACCACTGGCGGCTCGCGGCGAGGGGCGTCCCCAACGGAGGTGCAGGTTTTCTGCCTGTACCACCGCCCACCGGCATCCACAGGTAGAAAACCTGTGGCTACGGGGGAGAACTAACAGCGCGGCGCCCTTCCAACGCCGAGCGGGCCGCTTATGGCCGTCGGCGGATTTCGGCAGCCAGGAGGGTGTTCGACATCAACATCGCCACCGTCATCGGCCCCACGCCCCCGGGCACCGGCGAGATCCACCCCGCCACCTCGCTGACCGGACCGTAGTCGACGTCACCCACGAGTTTCCCATCAACGCGATTGATCCCCACGTCGATCACTGCGGCGCCCTTCCGCACCATGTCGGCGGTGATCAGCCCCGGCCGTCCCACTGCCGCCACCAGGATGTCGGCCTGCCGCGTCAAGTGGCCGAGGTCACCGGATCGGCTGTGGCAGATCGTGACAGACGCATCGCAGCCCCCGGTGCCGTCCGGCGGACATCCTACCGGCGGACGCGATGCCAGGAGCAGCGCCAGCGGCTTGCCCACGATGTCGCTGCGGCCAACGATCACCACGTGCTTCCCCGCGGTGGGGATCTCCGCGTCGACAAGCATCCGCTGCACGCCTGCCGCGGTGCACGGAATAAACCGCGGCCGCCCCTGCGATAGCAGGCCGGCGTTCTCGGGATGGAAGCCATCCACGTCGCGGTCAGGCGGCACGGCGTCGAGCACCGCCACGGTGTCCACGTGCGGCGGCAGCGGCAACTGCACGAGGATCCCGTCGGCGGGGCCATGCTTCTCGCTGGCGAGCGCCTTCACGAGGGCCACGAGGTCGGCTGTGCTCGCCGTCGCCGCCACGCTCACCACTTCCGAGTCGATGCCCACCCGCGCGGCGGCCAGCGACTTGCTCTTCACGTACGAGGCGCTCGCCTCCATGTCGCCCACGAGCACGACCACCAGCCGCGGACGTCGCCCAAACATCGCCGTAAAGGTTGCCGCTTCCTGCTGGAGGGAGCGTTCGAGGCGACCGGCAAGAGCCCGCCCATCGAGGATGCGAGCAGTCATCGGTCGCCCTTCGCCCAGCGTTGCCAGCGGTCCTCGATGCCCGCGGCCGCCGAGTCGCCCTCGTGAAACACAAACAGGTACCGGAGTGTC
>Ga0164294_10001522_pt1 | contig 21518 bp, 19 predicted proteins | sample GEODES005metaG_FD_111479 | JGI IMG/M metagenome (GOLD analysis project Ga0164294, IMG submission 111479) | Oligotrophic lake water microbial communities from Sparkling Lake, Wisconsin, USA - GEODES005 metaG | ecosystem: Environmental > Aquatic > Freshwater > Lake | place: USA: Sparkling Lake...
ACTGTCGCTCTTGAACGGTAATGAGATCTGAAGCAACTCTGCACCCCGTAGTCCAGCAAGCGGAGCCCATCCCGGAACCGAAATGAATCGCGGATTCCTGCCCGCTTGCTTTGCCAGCCCCTCGAGAATTTTCCGAAAAGTCAGGAGCTCTGGATAAGCCGTTATCTGCGCCTCTCGGGGCGACTCAGCACTACCTTGGCAATAATCCACTACCCCAACAGCCAAGTCCTCAGCCTGACTTAAGGCCAACTTTTGTTCACCCCCATCCACAAGGGGAAGAATCGGGAGAGTCCCCGCAGCACGAGTTAGTTTGCCAAACATTCCCCTAGATTCATCCGACCACAGCAACCCAGGTCGCACGCAAAAGACACCTCGTGGTAAAAACTCTTGCTCCACCGCCAGTTTTGCTTTCCCGTACATCGAGCAGCACCCCTCATACGCACTCATCGAGGAAACAAAAACCCGTCGACCCACCCCCGACTGAATCGCCGCCTCAAAGCAAAATCGCGAACCCAAGATATTCGTCTGATAAATTTCTGCCCATGAAGAGGGCTTGAAGTAGTAGGCACAGTGCACAAAGGCTTGATGTTCGCACAACACTTCTGGAGTAATTCTGTTCCCCAGCTGAAAAGCAACCTCCCCTTTCTCCCTCGCCTCACGCACAAGGAGGGTTGTTTCCCATCCTGCAATTTGAAATTTACTCGCCAAAATTGATCCCAGATACCCCCTACCTCCCGTAATCGCAACTTTCGGCTTTTTCACCTCAGTTTGCCCACCTCACTAGCAATCCGACGCGCATTCGCCATCGCGGTCAGGGTTATCGTCGTCGCAGAAATATTCGGAAATGTACTGGCATCAATCACGTGCACCCTTTGCAATCCGTTCGGTCGCCCTAAGCGATCCGTCACGATCGGATGCCTTCGATCATCTCCGCCCATCGGCATGCTTCCACCACTATGGAACCCTCTTCCAGGCTCACCCAAGCTGGCCATCGGTAAAATCGGGCAAAAGCCAAGATCGCCCAAATGAGAGGCCAGCTTTGCCAAAACTTTTCTCACCATGCCACCCACTTTCGGATTCACTATCGGCTGAACTAAAAATTTTTTCTGGCCGTCATGGGCCGTAACCATTTTTATCCGCAATCGCCCGGAATCATCTGAGTGCAGGTAGCCCTGCAGAAAGAAAAGCCTCCCCTCCATTTGCCGGATCATAGGGTCAAGCAGGCTGGCCAAAGGCCCGGCCTTTTGCTGTAGGACGCGAGTAATCATGTCGTTATAGGTATAAATCTGCAGATGAATTAGCTGTTTACTGATTTCTGCCGGCATGATCTCCAAAAATATCTGCGCCAGCGTATGGAGCCTGCTCTCTCTCACCCCTGCTGTTCCTCGGAAGCTGAGAAGAGGTACCGTGAAGTACTGACTATCCAATATCTCTACGGGTTGGTTTTCAATCCCTAGTGATCGCATGACCATCGCCGTCGAAGACAAAACTCCCCCCCCTAGAAACAGTCGTTCTGTCTCCCCTCTCCATTCTGCTCCTGTGCCTAAGTTCCGGCCCCACACCTCCACCCGGTCCGCCAGCTCTTTGAACCCCTCCACCAAAACGCCTGCCTCGTAATTAATTTTACCCTCTCCGTGCCACTTCCTTATCGATTGGCGAGATGAATAAATCAGGTCATAGGGGCAACCATACATGCACATCCCGCACTCCACACAGGCGTTCTCCGCCGCAAGTTCATTGCTCCTGTGGTACGACAATCTACCGACAGACGCCTCCGCGTCTTTTCCGCTCACTAATAACCGACTTCTTCCCCAACGAAACCCTCCCGCGGTCAGTTTCTTCCGATTTTTATGCCACCTTCCTAGTACGGCCGCCGCTTGGCTCGAGGCCTCTAAAAAACTAGGCGCATCATGGTAGCTAGGAAAAATCTCCTCCAAGTCGTCCCGCACCCCAGCAAGATCCGTTTCGGCTAGTACGGCTCGGTAGTGCGGTTCCAACTCCTTGAGGGCAATCGGCCAATTTTTAATCTCCTCTTGGCGATAAGGAAGAGCGGAGGCGCCCCAGACAGTACTTAAACCTCCAAAGGCAAAAGATGGTTTTAATCCGCCACGCACATCCCATGCGGGCCCAGACTTCGGTATTTCGTATGGGTAGTTTGATCCAAAGCTAAGCTTGGTTTCTACACCATTCGTGTTGGGTTGAAGCGTGCTTTTCAGCCAATCAACATCATCCTTTGGCCAGATAGAAGGCGCCTTGCGACCAAGACTTGCCGCTCGATCTGCCGGTGCCGATTCGAGACTCCCACCAGCATCCACTACATGGACATGATCTAGCGCCATAGCCGCCCCAACTGCAGCGGGACCGGATCCGATAATTAGATTTTTGATAACGGGATCATTCACAGGGGGCGGCTTATCTACAATGCCGGAAACAAATTTGGAGCAAACCAATGCCGTTCCTCAATGACTCTTGGAAAGGGCCAGCTCGTAGCATTCTTTTGTTCGTGCTCGAAAAATATCTTCCGAGAAATGGCTCGCGATCCTGTTGGCTGATTTCTTGCCCATTGACGGTAGCTGGTGCCGATTGAAAAAGCACCATTCCAACCTCTCGGCAATCAAGCGAGCCATAGCCGTAGGGTTTGTAGCAGGGATTTTCCAGCCGCAATCCTCCGTCACGATTTCTGACGGACCATAAAGGTCTGCGACAATAGGCACAGATCCAGCCAGCATCGCTTCCATCATGGTTTGCCCTGCTCCCTCCCTAAGGCTAGGCAAAAGGTAGATTTCATTGGATTGTAGCGTTTTTAAGTACTCAGATCGCGATAGATGTTTGCCAATCGAAACTTGGCCGGACAAACCCAATCGGCTCACTTTTTTTTGCAGGTAGGTCGCTTCAGGCCCGAAGCTGGAGTAAATATAATAAAAAGGTACCCCTCGCTGCCGAAGAATTTTCAAGGCCTCCAATGCGATAGCTACCCCTTTTCTGCCCTCGCAATTGCCACTCCCAAAAATTCGTAGTGGCTCATCTTTCGACGGGCACAGCTGGTTCTCTGGCCTTTTCAGGCGCTCAATATCCTCGCTGGTAAAGAAAACATTTACGAAAGGGACAATCCCAGCAGCGGATTTACGCAGCCGCGCCAAAACCCGGCCAGCCTGACTATGTGTCACAGGAATCACAGAAGCTGCTTGGATACATCCCCGCACACTGGGATTCCACCAACTCCACCAGCCTGAAAATTCGCGAAGTACCTCAAAAGCAATTGCTGCAGGGCTTAAAATACTCCAAAAACTCCAAGGAAATTTTTCTGTCCCGCTGAGCGGGCCAAAAACCAAAGGAATTCCCAACCTCCATAGCGGGCAACCCACCCGCCACGTTGTGTAAGTCACTAATTGGACTAAATCAAACTTTTCAGATTGGTGAAGCTGGCGACACACCTCTAGACATTCTTGAGAAAACTTCCGATACCTTTGCCAACTTTCCAAACGAGCAATCAGACGATTTGGAGAATATGGACGTGCAGATCCTAAGTATTGAATCCTCATCGATTTTGGAATTCTGCCCTCGCTTCTTGCCTTCTCTATACGCTCCGCGTTCTCCGCGCTTGTCAGAACCCATGCCTCATGGTCCTTCGCGATGGCCAAACAGGCCCGCCATCCATATGCCCCCTCGGAACCAGAATCCGGAAGACAAGCGACAGAAGACAGCAAAACCTTCACGAGCTCTCCGAAGGGTGCCGTATATAGATTAGCCGGCTTCCTCCTGACTCGAAGCGGAACGGCACTTCCACTAAAGGACGAAGAGCCTCTCTAACCTTAGCTTGAAATTTAGGTTGTACAAAAAACAGCAGAAAGCCCCCTCCGCCCGCGCCTAGTAATTTCCCCCCCTCCGCCCCGGCACGCCGACCCGCCTCATAGGCCTGATCTACAAGCGAGTTGGAGATTTTGGCCGAAAGGCTGCGTTTGATGTTCCAAGCCTCGTCCAACAAGGCTCCAAATTTTTTGAGGGGCTCGGCCTCGTTCACGAGAATTTTTCGGCCAGGCTCAACCAGTTCCCTCATGCGGGAAAGGAGCTCCCGATTCTCATTGGTTTTCATGGACTGCTCCTGTAGCACTTCTTCCGCTAGGCGGGTCTGGCCCGTGAAGAAAAGCAAAAGGTGTTTTTGCAACTCCTCTTTCCGTGCCGTGGACAGCGGCAGGGGGTCAGCCACGAAAAGCGGCTCTTTCGCAAAAACAATGTGCCGAAATCCTCCTAAAGCTGCCGCCACTTGGTCTTGGCTGCCAACTCCCTCCCCAATAACCTTCTGTTCCACAAAGATAGCCTCGCGGGCTAACTCCGCTGGGCTGACAAGTTTGCCTTGGTAGGCGTGCAGAGCATGAAGAAGGCCAACTGTAAAGGACGAGGAGGAACCCAGCCCTGTACGCGCTGGAAGGTCGGCGCTCACACTGATCTCCACACCACCTTTCATGCCCAAATGTTGTAGGCAGGCACGCACACTGGGGTGCTGAATTTCTGAAATTTCCCGCACAAGCTCAGTCTTTGCGTAGGCCACGCGGATCCGATGCTGAAAAAGCGGATCCAGTCGCGAAACCGTTAGATAGACATAGCGGTCAATGCTGGTGCTAAGGACTTCACCGCCGTGTTCCTCGTAGTATTTTGGGTAGTCGGTTCCTCCCCCAAAAAAACTGATCCTCAATGGCGTGCGTGTGATAACCATATTGTCACTATACAGATTTCCAATCTGCAAGGTAGGTCTGGATGACCTCGGAGGTTGCCGGAACATCTGCCTTAGTTTGCAATTTTCGAATGTCCACATCCACAATTCGTGGTGCGCAACCCTCCTTCACCCGGATCGATCGGCCAGCTATTTGGGCAACTTCAGCAGGTGTGATTAACCCCCTTCCACACACGTTGAAAACCTCCCGATCGCTCCCTTTTTTCCATAGATCCAGGCAGAGCCTCGCTGCATCGTCCGTACCTAAGAACTGGTACTTGGATTCAGAATGAATCTGCAAGGAGGCGTCGTGGAGAATGTCGTACACCGGATTCTTCTTGAGGCCCGATCCAACCATCCCCGCCAGCCTGCAAATTAAATAGTGATCGGCATGGAAACGAACCATTTCCTCCGCCACCCACTTATGAAAACCGTAGCGGGAGGCCCCGTGCCCCGCTGGAGAACTTTCCTGTGTCGTCTTCGGTTGGCTTAGGTCCACATACACATCTACGCTGGAAACATGCAAGTGGAATCGCGCCGGATAACACTCCAAAACAGCCGCTTTATGACCTACTGTGAGTTCAAAGTCTTTCCATGGCTCCTTCTCCGCCAGATATTTGCGCGAGTTCCCCGCTGCATCCACCACCAAGTCCCAGCTTCTTCCAGGGTGTCGGCCGAAGGTTTCTCGCCGGACTTCCTCGGGGTTGTGCCCCACCGCCCGGAGTTGCCGAACAAAGGCGGATCCCACAAAGCCCCCCGCCCCGATCACCGCCACCTCCATCAACGAACCTCCCGCAGTTTCCCACGATGGGAGAGAAACCAGTCGATCGTTTTTTGTAACCCGTCCCTCAAGAGGGTGCGGGGTGTGAATCCGAGGATCTTTTTCATCCTTTCCACCGCAAACCCCTTGTCCATCTGCCCGTCCGGCTTGGTGGTGTCCCACGCCACCCGGCCCTGAAATCCGGTCAGTTCAGCCACCAGATCCACCAACTCCCGGATGGAAGTCCGCTGCCCGGAGGAGATGTTGATGAGATCTGAACCGTCGTAGCTTTGCGCGGCCAGCAGAATCGCCTCGCACACGTCCCCGATATAAATGAAATCCCTCAACGGCTTGCCCGATCCCCATGCCACCACCTCCGCGTCCCTCCTCTCCTTCGCCTCGATGTACTTGCGGATTAGGGCCGGAATGACATGGGAACCCTGGAGGTCGAAATTGTCGTGAGGCCCGTAAATGTTGCCGGGCACCAGCACGATCGCGTTTAGGCCGCACTGGCGACGATAAGCTTTGGCGAGCTCGTGAGCCATCGCTTTGGCCAAGGAGTACGGAGCACTTTCCGGTTGGGGGTAGCCCTGCCAAAGCTGAGTTTCCTCAATCGGAGACGGTGCCTGGGCCGGATAACTGCATCCTCCCATCAGCGTGATGTACTTTTTCACCCCCGCCTGTTGGGCTTGGTGGATGACTTCGGCCCCTAAAACAAGGTTGCGGTAGCAGAAATCAGCCGGCTTGTCCCGATTGGCTAAAATACCACCCACGTAAGCCGCCAAATGAAATACAATCTCGGGCCGCAGATCTTCAAACATGCGCGCAACGTCAAGCTGTCGCATTAGGTCATACTCCGATCGGTGCGGGGCGGAAACTAGGGCGCCAGCCTTCTTTAAAAACGGAATGAGGTTTGACCCAACAAAACCAGAACCTCCAGTTACCAAAACCCTTTTGCCGGCTAGTTCCATTTCTTTATCCTCTATGCCAACTCGGGGGGTGATGGAAACCAATTTTGATTGCTACGAACAAATGCCTCGGCCAGGACGAGGCTCTCCGGCGTGCCAATGTCTAAAAAAGGTGCCTGAACCTTGTGTACTTTCACAACCACGCCTTGATCCAACAGAGATGGAAAGACCTCTGTTTCAAAGCTGAGGGGACGCTGCGGCGGAAACCGCGCCAGAATTGCATCGCGAAACAGGTAGACCCCGGCGTTGATCCAGCCACTTCCGGCCCTCTTTTCGCTGAAAGCCTTTAAAATCGCCCCCTCGCCTATCTCCAGTGTGCCGTATCGGCTGGCATCCTCTTGCCAGACCGCCAGAACGGATACCTCGGCCGCATTCAGGGAATCGAAAAAATCGGCAAGAGGGGCACAGGCGAGCGAGTCCCCGTTCAAGACAAGCCACGCATCCGGACGGCTCGGGCGGGCTTGGGTCGCCAATAAAAATCCGCCGGCCGTGCCCATCGGCTCTGGCTCCACAACACATTCCGCCTCCGGAAGGATTTTTTGGTCCCGACAAAATTCCCGCATTTGCTCGGGTCGATACCCGGCAGAAACAACGGCATCCCGGACTCCTTGGCCAGCCAGGTAGGACAAGACCCATGCGACAAAAGGTCGTCCGGCAACGGGGACCAGTGGCTTGGGAACGTTTGGTGCCACGGATCGCAATCTCGTTCCCAGCCCTCCCGCCAAAACTACCGCAATTGGTGGTGCCGAATTTGCTCTAGCCTGCTTCATCAAAATTATCTTTAAGTCTTAAAAAGACAGGATGAGTAGGTCTCCGACCTTGGCTCAAGTATTCCAACAGGGAGGCAGATTATCCCAAGACCCCATTATTTTGGCCGAAGGAGCTTTTGGCAGCGCGCTTCGTGGATTCGGTTTGGGTGGATGGCAATAAAATCACCAGACAAAGGATTCGTTGCCTGCAACCTGCCATCTCCGAATAAAAAGAAGGAGTAGCCAATGTCCCTCAACAACCCTGGCAAGGCTCCCGCCGATTCCCCGGCGCGGGCACAAGCTGCCGGATTCATTTCGAATAAAATCGTGGGGTGAAATTTGCCAAGGATCCCTTGAGCCCCAAGCATTACTCGGTATTCGTGCCCTTCGACATCCAGCTTGAGGATGGATGGCGCAGGAAGATTTTTTGCGTCCCAAAACTTGTCGATGGTAGTCTTATGAATAAGATCTTTCCTCAGGGTTTCGCCAGGATCTAAAGCTAGAGAGTTACGCCCGGGATCCTCATGCACGCCCAAATGCGCTGTCCCTTCACGATCGGAAAGCGCGAGCTCAAAAAGCCCAACGTTCTTTAGATTGTTCATTTGAATGTTTGTCGCTGCGATCTGGTTAGATTCAAAGAAGGGCTCGAAGGCAAAGACCATGCCAGACTCGCCCACCATGCGGCTGGCCAAAACCGTATAAAGGCCAAAGTTTGCGCCCCCATCTACAAAAACATCTCCCGGCTCAAGATAGTTTTCCAAAAAGCTGATCTCGTATTCGTAACTCCTGCGAAAAACATAGAATACCTTCGCGGGGCTTCGAAAATTGGAGGGCAACAAAAAAACTGCATTCCAATCAGGAATTCGCAGGACTGGCCCTCGGCCCAGCGCAACTTGGGCGTACCAGCTTATGACTCTCCAAAAAGACTGGATTGGGGCCCTTAAAAATCCGGGGTGAGAAAGAAAGAATCGCAAGCTTGGGACAAGCCCCGTAAAAAACTTGCCGGACATCATTTAGACGTTGCTAAATCGACTGTTTCGCAAAATGGTAAACGTCTTAATAAGCTCTCGAATCCCTCGGTCTAAATCCCAGTCTGGCTTAAATCCCGTGGCCAAAATACGCTGGTTGGAAACGATATAATCTCGCTTGTCAGGGTCCTCCCCAATCGGCGCCTCGAGATACACAAAGCCTGGGATGTGTTTCTGAATGCGGGCACACAACTCCAGTTTGGAGAAGTTGGCCTCCTCCAGCCCCACGTTGTAGGGCCGACCCTTCATAGTCTGGAATTGCTCGATAGCGTGAATCATGGCTCTCGCCACGTCACGAATATGAATATAATTACGCTTAAAGTGTCCTTCAAAGATGACGACTGCCCGATCGTGGACAGCCCGATAAACGAAATCGTTAACCAAAAGATCTACCCTCATCCGAGGAGAGGCTCCAAATACCGTGGCCAGGCGAAAGCTGATGCTATTTTCGCGCTCCAAGACCGCCGCCTCAGCCTCACACTTGCTTGTTCCATAAAGGGAGATGGGCCGAAGGGGTGTCTCCTCTGTGCACTCCTTCCCTTTCTCGCCAATTCCGTATCCGCTATTCGTTGTCGGCAGGATGATCCGCTGCTGTCGCGAGGCAAGTCGGCAGATCATCTGTACCGCACCCGCATTAATCGAGTGAGCAGCTAAGGGATCGAGCTTGCATAACGGCGCCCCCACCAATGCAGCCAGAGGAATGATCACATCCACAGAAGCCACTGCTTTTTTGATTAAGGCTTCGTCCCGACAATCCCCACGCAAAATGTGGAAGCGATCGTTGGAACAACAATCCAAAAGAGTCGCTTGCCCAAAAAGAAAGCTATCCAAAACCGTAACCTCATATCCTTTTTCCAAAAACATCGGAATCATCACCGATCCAAGATACCCAGCCCCTCCCGTCACTAGTATTTTCACTATTTAACCTTACCCTCTTCTTTTCATACTGAAAAGCCACGATTACAATTCACTCAATTGAAATAGTGCCCTGATAAGGGCTCCCAACTTCTTGAAAATCCTCCTCTATACCGACCTCGCCATCCGCCCTGACCAGCTCTTCTGGCATCGCGACCTCGGCCTTTTGACAAAAGCTTTTCGTGACCTCGGCCACAATGCCCTTCTCGTCGTCCACCCCGCGGGTGATGCCTCATCAAAAATCAATAATCCAAAATCAAACATTCAAAATGATCCTGTTCTCTGGCCTTCCCCCCTCGACGTTCGTAACCCCATCTGGTGGCAATCCCAAAAACCCGATCTCGTCATTCTCGGACTCTGGACTCGTCCCAAGTACGACCCCATTCGCCGAGCCGCCCTTTCTACTACACCCCATGTCATCGAACGAGCCGATAGCGACGGCATGCGCACCGCCTCTTGCGGTCTCCTCACCTACGCAAAACGTCGCTTCGACTACTTTTGCGACCGCACCTACCACTGGCCATCTCTTCTATCCATCCCTGCCTCAATTTTCTACTCCTTCGCCTCCATCCTCGCCACCCCCTGGATCGAGACTCGCTTGGCCCGCACTCTGAAACTGCTCACAGCCGTAGCGGTAGAAACTCCTCATGCCACCAATCTCTGGAAATCCCTCGCCACCCGCCTAGGGGCCGACCCAGAAAAGATTCACTGCGTTCCTCACCCCATTCAGGCCGATATCTTTAAGTTCGACCCGGCCATCCAGAAAAAGAATCAGATCATTTCCGTCGGTCGCTGGGAATCTTACCAGAAGAACCTGCCACTTCTGCTGAAAATCTTGCGTGACTTTTTAGATAAAAACCCCACCTGGTCCTCTCTCGTCATCGGTTCGGGCCTGCCATCCAGATCTCCCCACCCCAGAATCACTTTTTTACTTCCAACTGGCCCCAATCAACTCGCCCGCCAGATGCAGGAGTCCAAGATTTTTCTCTCCTCCTCAAAATATGAAAGTTTTGGGCTGGCCGCAGCGGAGGCAACAGCTTGTGGGTGTGTTGTCGTTGGAACTCTGGAAAATCATATCCTTGAATCTTACATACCTCGTCCAAATGGCCTCCACATTTGTGCCTTCAAGCACTTAGCAGAAAAAATTGATAGTGCTTCACGACTTGAGCCGAACGAAACTACCTTTCTGGGAAAAACAATGAATCTTTCTTCACAAAATGTTGCAAAGCTTCTTCTCTCAACCTTGCCAAATGACCCATAAATTATCTTTGGTGCTAGATACTGTCACTCATGGCCTCCAGAACTCGTAACTTCCTCCGTGGCCTTGGTGCTGGCTATGTGGCTATCGCCGTCAACATTGCTTACACCGCCGCTTCGATTCCTTTGGCCCTCCACTATCTTGGGAAGGAGCACTTCGGCCTTTGGGCCTTGGCCCAGCAAATCGCAGGCTACCTGATGCTCCTCGACCTCGGCGTCTCCTCCGCCGTAAGCCGATTCATTGCAGATCGCAAAGATGCAGTAAATAGCGGCAGCTATGGCAGCCTTCTCCTCACTGGCGCCATCGTCTTTGCCTCCCAAGGATTCCTTATTGCCCTTGTCGGTGCCGTTTTTTCCTTTTTCGCTCCTTCCCTCTTTTCGATCCCCCCCCACCTTTCTGCTGATTTTACCAATTGCCTCATCATCATCACCTCTATTGCTGGTCTTTCTGTTTTTTCCCGCAGCCTGGGGGCTCCGTTGTGGGCTTTTCAGAGAGTGGATGTGTCCTATTGGCTTGGCTCCCTAAGCCTTATGCTCAGCTTGATCGCCTTATGGTTTGGGTTCCAACAGGGCTGGGGAGTCTACAGCTTGGCCTTTGCTGGAGCCCCAGGCGTAATTCTTTCACCTCTCGTTACCTTCTGGTTCTGCCGGCGCAACCACTACTACCCATCCGTCGGTTTCTGGGGACGCCCAAACTGGGCCTACCTCCACCAAATCTTTCTTTTCGGGCAGGACGTCTTGTGGATGACCTTGGGCTCCCAGATGGTCAATGCCAGCCAGATTATGATCCTCAGCCGCGTAGCGGGTTTAAGTACTGCTTCCACCTTTGCAGTTGGAACAAAACTTTTGACTATGGCACAACAGTTCACAGGTAGAGTAATTGAAAGCTCTGCCCCTGGCCTAACCGAAATGTTTGCTCGTGGAGAAAGTGCAAAATTGCTTATGCGATTTACCAACGTGGTTTCTCTTACCACACTCTTGGCCACGATCGGTGCTTGCGCCCTCATGGCGGGAAACACCCCCTTTGTTTTCTTTTGGACTTCGGGCATAATCGAATGGAGCCCACTTTTTGACTGTATACTTGCTGCTCTTCTGCTCATCACCTCCTTCAGTCGATGCCTAATCTCACTTTTCGGCATAGCCGGCAATATGCGCCCCATCCGTCATATTTACTTCGCCGAGGGCGCTCTTTTCATCGCCCTTGCCCTTCCAGCCGCCTCTTACTTTGGCATCGGAGGCCTCCTGTCTGCCTCCCTTGTCGCCCATTTTGCGGTTACCTGCATATTGTCCCTTAGGGCATGCGGACGAATTCTCAGCAATCTCCAACCGATCATTCGGTCTGGTCTTGTCTCGATGGCCATTACCCTTTTCATTGCTCTACTCTCTTTTTTCACCATTCAGCTACCTGACCACGTGTTTGCTAGCATTTTTAGGTTGGCTTTGCTGGTCGCTCTGGCCGCTCTTCTAAGCTGGTTATTTATCTTTACTGCTTCCCTTCGGGCAGAGTTTAAAGCAAAATTCTTTCTTGGATTAAATGCCCTTTTCAACAAAACGCTCAGCTTTTAAGACGAAAATATGCTCAAAACCCTATCCTTTTTAAGGTCCTTAGGTTGGATTACTTTAAGAAAGCCAAGAGATTTAAACCATATTTTCGGCGAAGCGAATTCCGTTGCGCAAGATATTGGAAGATTTTTCAGAATCAATCTGCACGCCCAGACTCCAATGCGCCCAGATTTCGGGAAAAACTTATCCGTCAGTAGTTTTGGTGTTTTATGTGCATAAATTTATCCGCTGCGCTTTTTCTAATTGGCGAGTGCTTTTCCGGATATTCCCCCTTTTTTTTTGCAAAGGAACTGGCAGAGACCTCATTCCCTTTTACGAACAAGCTTAGTCCCTCTAAGCCCACATCCAAAAAGTAGCCGAATGAAAAAGGTTCGACATCTAATTGTGGATTGGCTGCGTTGCGTGGCGGGTTGCCTTGCCCGGTGTCCCGGTGGGGCTGTTTTCCTCTCTTTGGTTTATTTTTTATTGTCCCAATGGAGGGAGGGAAAATCTGTGGGGGTTTTTTTTGGGGGGGGGAGTTGGTATCGGGTTGAGCCCAAAGTTTTTATTCCCCTCGGCCCTCTTTTCCCACTGGGAACCGGTATCGCCCGGTACGGTTTGCCGAACGGAGAGGAGATCTTTGGCCCGCGAAGGAAATGGTGGTTTCGTCATTACCAACCCATGGAGGGGGATAAGATTTTAGATATTGGCGCAGGAATGGGCGAGGACGCTTGGGTCTTCTCTCATGCCGTTGGAGAGAGAGGCCGGGTCATTGCGGTGGAAGCTCATCCGACCACTTGTCAGATCTTGCGGGACTTCATCCGTTATAATCGTTTAACCAATATCGAATCGTGTTTCGGTGCTGTATCCAATAATTCCGGCCACGCCATCATCACAGATCGCCCGATGTCAGATTGGCAACTCAACTCAGTGTCCTTTGGTCTAAATGCCTCGCCTGTCGCAGGCACCAGGGTCCCGGCCTTTCGCCTAGATGATTTGGAATCCGCGATGAGATTTTCCCAAATTGCATTCATAAAAATGAATATTGAAGGCGCGGAAATGCTGGCCTTGGAGGGGGCGCAATTTACTTTGTCCAAAACACAACATATCTGCGTTTGTTGCCACGATTTTCTAGGGCCCGCAACTGAAACGAAAGCGGAAGTTTGTCAACTCCTCCAGGCCTGTGGATTCAATCTTTTTTTTACCGAAGCTGGCTCCCCCCCTTACGAACGGGATTTTGTGTATGGCAAAAGAACCTCTGCCTAATTTGAATTCAATCGCCCTGTCCTTGCCACCCAAAGGAACCCTCTGTTTGCGGAACCTGCGGCTGATATTCGTCTCCGAACTGGAAGCCCGAGCATGAGGGTTCTGATCGCAACTTTTTCCTTTCCTCCCGAAAAAGATGGGGTGGCAATGGCCTCCGCCGCTTGCGCACAAATTTTTTGCCAAAAGGGTTGGTCGGTTGAGGTGGCCACGTCGCGTCTCGTCACCGCGCGCTCCTCTTTCGATTGGCAGGGAATTTGCGGTCACGAGTTTGCCATCTCTGGCGCCCCGAATTATCGGCAGCCCTACCGAGGCTCCATGTGGTCGTATCGCGAATTTTTACTCTCCGGGCAATGGGACGTTATTCTTTTTCAGGGATACTCGTGGCCGTTGGATCTTGCCGTCCCTCTTTTGGATCGTATTTCTGCCAAGAAGGTTTTGGTAAGCCACGGATACGGGGCCTTGGTTTGGACGCCTGTCCCAAGATTTCCGTTTGGCTTGGGCGCCCTTGCCATTTCCGTTTTACGAAGTCTTAAGATGTTAAGTTGGATAAGAAGAATAGACCGGTGGGTATTTCTAAGTTCCAGATTGGATTTTTGCTCATTTTACGATCATTGGCTGGCCCAAAAGATTCACCACCCTGGTATCAGGGTAATTCCAAACGGCTTGAATCCAACCCAACGGGGCGTTGGTTCCCGATTTCGCCAGGCTTTTGGCATCCCCGCAGGTGTTTTGGTGTTTCTTTGTGTGGGCTATTTTTCCAGGGGAAAAAATCAAAAAATGGCGCTGCAGGCCTATCGTCAGGCTGCCCTCCCTAATTCACGGCTCGTATTTATCGCTCCGGAATGCAACGCATGGATGGAACGATGTCAGAAAGCAGATTTGGCTTACCCCTCTCCCGCCGCCAACTCGGGCGTGCTCTGGCTCTCAAAACTTTCAAGAGAAATGACCCTGGATAGTTTTGCTGCTTGCGACATCTATCTTTCCTCCTCGCTTTGGGAAACCCAACCCATTTCTATTCTGGAGGCTATGCGCGAGTGTAAACCATGGATCGCCCTGCGAGCGGGATGTATTTCAGAATTTCCTGGTGGCTTGTGTGTATCTAACATCCAGGAAATGGTGTTGGCTATTCGCAGATTAGGGACAAATCCAGAAGAGCACAAAACCTTGGGTCAGGCGGGTCGTCAGGCGGTTGAGTCCAAATATTCAATGGATCGTCTCGATAGTGCTTATTGCCAACTAGTGGAACAACTCGTGTCGGAGGGGTCATGAGCCTGGAAGTCCTGCACCCTGCATCCGTTTTCCGTGCCATCTACTATGGGCAACGCTGGCGATTAAAACGATGGCTTGGTATTCCCGACCGCCCCCGTGCCCACGTTCTCGAAAGTGGGCTAGATCAAGCAGTGGAAAGGTATGGCAGGATCTGTCGCACCTTACTCCCCCACCTTGCCAGTGGGTTGCCTAAAAACTTTGTGGCGGCCGAAATCGGTTGTGGCGATTGCCTTCCCGCCGCAGACATGATGTTAGGGTTGGGAGCTCAGCACGTCCACCTGGTCGAACATCAGGCAGTGCCTCTCACCACCCTCCACCGTCAGGCATTAAGCCGTACCATCAGCCCTGATCTGCCTAACCGTGCTTCTATTCTTTCTTCAGATGATCCTCCTAGGCTCAATCCGGCTCTAGCTACCCTTCATGTGGGCCTTCTAGAAAATTTATCTCTCCCCCAGCCAGTGGACCTTGTCTACTCATTCGACGTTCTCGAGCATGTCGAAGATCTCGATGCATTTTTCTCCTGCTGTCGCAGTGCTCTTAAGCCAGGAGGCCTGTCCCTCCATAAATTTGACCTTTCAGGTCACGAATTTTTTGAGGACCCCATGCCTCCTCTCGATTTTCAAACCTACCCACGATGGCTTTACCGCTTAATGTTTCCCCGCTACCGCCGCGCCGTGGGAAACTTTGCTGACCTCTTTTTCGATCTCATGCGAAAAAACGGATTTGAGATTCTTGAAATTATTCCATTACGGGTGGCAGATCCGCACTATCTTCGCGGTATTCGTCCTCGACTTCGAAAAGAAGCCCAACTGAAGAGTGACGACATTCTTCGGTTGCTTGATCTGGTTGTTCTTGCTCGTCGAGCTTAAGGGCTTTTCATGAAGATTGCCATCCTCACAACCGACAACCGTGACCACCACCGAAATTACTCTGCCACTGTTCCATATTTCGGAACGGCGCCTACCGCTCTTCTTGAAGGCCTTGCTGATTTACCAACTCTAGAGATTCATGTCATTTCCTGCACCCAACAGCCGATGTCCTCCCCGGCTAAGCTCGCCAACAATATCTGGTTTCACTGCCTTCATGTCCCCAAAATCGGTTGGCTGCGCACAGGTTATGCAGGCTGTATCCTCGCCGTTCGAAAAAAACTAAGAGAGATTAAGCCCGCGATTGTTCATGCGCAAGGAACAGAGCGCGACTGCGCTACTTCTGCTCTTTTCACCCGAATCCCAAAAGTCTTAACTGTCCATGGAAATATACGGGCGATTGCCAATCTCCATCATTATCCGCCTTTTTCTTTTTGGTGGATCCAAGCTCGGTTGGAGGCCTTCTGTCTTCCGCGGTTCGATGGAGTTATTTGTATTTCAAAATATACCCAGCAGCAGGTCTCTGATCTTGCAAAAAAAACGTGGCTGCTACCCAATGCGACAGAGAACCTTTTTTTCGAACCTAGACCCACCACTATCGACCCCTCTGCGCCCCCCTTGGTTCTCGTAGTTGCTAATGTAGATAGCCGAAAAAATCAAAACTCCTTGATTCAGGCTCTTGATCCCCTCGCTCGTAAGCTTAAATTTTCAGTCAAGTTTTATGGCAGATGCGGAGAAGATCCCTATGGCAAAGAGTTCCGCTCTCTTATCGAAGCTCGGCCTTGGTGCTCTTGGGGGGGGATGATCGACAGAGAAAACCTGCGGGGTGAGTTTGCTCGAGCAACCGCACTTTTCCTGCCTACACGCGAAGATAACTGCCCGATGGTGGTTCTCGAGGCACAGGCGAGTGGCGTCCCCGTGATCGCATCAAACGTTGGCGGGGTGCCTGACCTTGTTGAGGATGGTGTCACGGGCCTCCTCACCAACCCCGACTTGCCCTCTAGCATGCCTATCGCTTTAGAAAAAATCTTATCCGATAAGGCCCTCGCCCGTCGCCTTTCAGAAGGTGGCCGCAAGCAGGCTCTTGCTCGGTTCCATCCCAATGTTATCGCAACTAAACACGTGGAAATCTACCGCCAGATTATTAGTTCTTCGCAATGTTGTTAGAACTTCAGTATGATTAATTAAATGGCAACATTTACGCAACACTCCACTCAAGGTCAGCTCAATACAGCAGAACGAACAATTCTCATCGAATACCTTTTAAAGGGGGATAAACCACCGGAAATTGCCATTGAAGTCGGGACGTGGCTTGGAGGTGGGAGCAACTTTACACATTCTTCGAGAACTTGTCCGTCAAGGCAAAGGCCACCTCTGGGGCATTGAGGCCGACAAATCTGTCTACGAAGCCATGCTTTCTAATATTAAATCTGCCTTACCAAGTAGCCTTAATTATTTCACCCCAATCTTTGGCTTTTCACAAAAAGTTCTTCCAGAATTGATTCGGAACCAAAGTGTAAGGCAAGCGATCGATTTTGTATTCCTTGATGGCGGGGATTCGCCTAGCGAGCAGGTTGATGAATTTGATATGCTTGATCCAAACATTGTGGTGGGCGGACGCGTAATTTCTCATGATGCCAAGTTACGCAAGGGTAAATGGCTTGTGCCTTACATCATGGCTCTTGACCACTATGAGTCAAAACTTCATGACGTTAGTGATGAAGGTTTGTTAACGGCAATTAAAATTAGAGATTTCCCCAGTGTTAAAAGCAAAGCAAATGCCCAGCGAATTCTTCGGCGATTACGACAAGACCCTGTGGAGTTTCTTGGTCGTATCAGTCCTCGATGGGCATTACGACTGGCATCAAAGATTCTTCCTGGATTCTTGGTTCGCCGTGTAGGTCAGGGCCGTAATTAGTTCTCATGCTAATCAAGTGATCAACCCGCCTATCGAGGTGTTCATGGCCTGCCGGCTTCGGGATTACCCTGTTTTACGGAGGGCGGTTGAAGGTTGTAAGCAATTTATCAGTGCCGGTCGCATCACGGTTGCCTGTCCAAGTCAGGACGTGAATCCAATTCGATTCGGGCTTCGTGACCGCGCAAACGTCATCCCAGAATGTAGCCTGACTCAAGAAATGGACGTAAGAAAATTCCGGGCTGCGAACATCCCTTTTTTCCCGCAGGCGTTTGGCTGGTATTATCAACAAATTCTGAAAATGAATTATGCACGCGCGACTTCATCATCTCACTATTTAGTTTGGGACGCAGACACTATTCCGTTAAGGCCCTTATCTTTTTTTGATAATGACGGCCGAGTGCTTTTCACAAGTTCCAAGGAGTATCATCAGCCCTATTTTCACACCTACGAACAGCTGCTTGGTCAAAAGCCTACACAGACTTCGTCATTTATTTCTCAGCACATCCTTGTGGACAGAGTTGTTATGCTGCAACTCATGGCCGAAATCGAGGGTCGTTTCCAGGTCGCAGATTGGACCGAGGGTCTTTTTCAAGTACTCACCAAAAGCCCGTTTCGTAAAAATCTCTTCAGCGAATACGAAACATATGTAAACTATTTTTCGTCTCGGCATCCACACCGCTTTGCTGTCCGTTCTTTACAATGGAGCAGGGAAGAAAATTCCTTCACTTGGCGGGTAAGTGCTCGCCGATTACAACAAGCCGCATTAGCTGGCGATAATTTCATCGCCTTTGAGAGCAAAAACGCCTTATTTTCTCGGGTCTTTTTGAAAGCGACCGAGCGTTGCAATAGTGGCTTCTTAAAGCGCCTCGCTATCTTAATTTCTCGATAGCTTGTCCGTGTACTCATTGTTCAGACTGTAAATGAAATTTAATAGGAAAATTGATCGTTTAGGTCTGCAATCACATAGGATTATGTTGGGCTTTCGCGTTGTCATTGGTGCTGGCTACGTCGTTACAAAAGATGTCGATGCCTTCTCTATCGCCTTTGGCGAATCGGCCCGCATCGTTGGCACTATCCCTACCCCGTAGCCACAGCCGCCGCCGCACATCCGAACATTCTTATAACCCTTCAAAGCTCAGCGAGCCTGCCGAGACAGAGCGCCGGAGGGCCACCTTCACACATTCTTATAACCCTCCAAAGCTCAGCGAGCCTGCCGAGACTGAGCGACGGAGGGTCACATTCGAACATTCCTATTTTCACCTGTCCCTTTTCAACCTTACACTGTCATTCGTGCAAAACCTCACCGCCCAAAAGGTCATGCTTGCACTCATCACCCTTGGGTTCTTTGTTGCCGCCCCTTGGCTCACCAGCCAAACCCTCTCTGGTAATACCACCCCACTCCTATCCCTTTTTGGTGTGGGCCTCCTGCTCCTTTTTGTTTACGGCTTAGGGGACCGATGCTGGATGATTATTCCCTTCTGCTTGCCGATCGAGGGCAACCTAAACTTTCTCCCCCTCAACTTCTCCATTCAGGAGCTCACCATTATGGTCGTTTTCATCTACATCATTTTCAGAATGATCTTTGGACTGAATGTTCCTTGGAAAATAGGGCCCGCCCTCCTTTGGGTGCCCCTCGCTGGCGTTGTGGCAGTGATATTTTACCACTGGATCTCATCGGGGGATATCGGCATTAAACTACTCGGTGGTTCGGGTTGGGGTGGCAGAAAGTACTTTAAGGTTTTTCTATCCGCTCTCTCCATTCCCCTGCTTGCCAGCTTTCCTGGCATTCGAATTCAAGATTTGCAAAAAGTTCCTCTGGTCTACTTCTTGGGATCGTTTGTCGATATCGCGCCCGATCTCCTCACCACCTTTATTCCTTCCTCCGCCCCTTTTGTCTTCCGGGTATATAGCGGTGTCAATCTAACTGAATACGGCGATTCGCTAAAGGGTAACTTTGTGGGCGAGAAAGGGATTACGCGGTTCGGGGCTTTAGCCAAATTGGGCAGTGCCCTAGGTCTTGCCTCCCTTTGCTACTTCCCCGCCCGCACGTGGCTCTCACCTAATCGGCTTTGGGTACTGCCGACACTTCTTATTGGGGGTCTGCTTTGCGCCATCAGCGGTTTTCGTAACAACATCTTTCGGTACGGTGTATCCCTCATGGCAGGCCTATTTGCGATGGTGCGCTTCAGGGCTTTTCTTCTCCTACCCCTCTTGGCCACCGCTGGGTTCGCTATCGCCCTAACCCAAGGCTCCGTCTTCAATTACCCTTTGCAAATTCAAAGGGCCCTTAGCTTCTTGCCTGGTGAATGGGATGCGAAAGCCGCAAATGAGGCCAAAGGGTCCAGCGAATGGCGGGAAAAAATTACCACCTTATTTTACAGAGAGTATTTCCAAAAAGCTCCCCTATTTGGTCTGGGCTACCACTACGACAAGGAATTAGCCAAAAGGGATGCCGACGCCTATCTTTCCATTGCTGCCCAACGTGCGGAAGCCGGCGACGATTTTGCTGAGGCCCGCCGTTTTATTGAGCAGCGTCAACCTCACGAAGGCCCTGTCCATATTCTTCTGGTCACAGGATCGGTAGGAGCCTTCTTTTTTGTCGCTTACTGCCTTGCTCTTTTCTTCTACTCTTTTGGAAGTGTAGTCAGAACCCCATCCCGTGATGTTACCCCTATCCAGATTTGGGCGGTCGCTACCCTTACACCTCAAATCCTGGGCTTCTTCATTGTCTTCGGCGATTTGACTAACTTCTTAATCCAAGTTTGCCCCGTTTCGATTCTCCTCTACCGATTCGAACGATTAAAAGCTGCTGCCAGGCCGACCCAACCCATCCCGCTCCAATCCTCTGAGCTAAACTACGAACGCGAACCATCACTCCGCCAACCCGCCCCCTACATTAATTAAAGCTCTGCCAATCCTGCGGCATGCCCTTCGAAGTCACGCAACCGCGGTACGAAGTAGGAACACATTTTTACAACCCTTCGAAGTGCCGTCTGCGGAACGGAGTAGGGCCACCTTCCCGCATTCCTACATCTGTAATTCCCTTGCGCCCTTAGCGACCGTTGCGTGAGCAATTTCAGCCCCAATCCAAAATCTAGCATCAAAAATTAAGAATTCTTCCTGGCCACGTTGTTCGTAGCCTCTTTGAATAAAACGCTTTTCGCCCCGACTCCTTGCGCAGATAAATCTCATAAGCCACATCTTCAGATCGATGTGCGCCGCTCCATAGTCGTCTTGCCCGATGCGCCAGCACCCAAACAAGCCGCAACACCTTAAAGTAAAGCGGAGCCGATGCATCTAGCCTCGCTCTCTCCTCTTTCGCTGTTGTACTAAGCCCCAGATTTTCTCCGCTCTCCATAAAGGTTGATGTTGATTTTCGAAGAGGCTGAACTTTCTTTCCGCTTTGTAGCACCCTCACAAACCACTCGGCATCCGATGCCGCCCGATAGCTTGTGTCAAAAAGTAGCCCTTCGGTCACTAGCTTTTCTCGGAAAAAGATTCCCGCCGTCAAAGCTCCAAAATGGCACGTCCATGTGTGTGCTAGCCCAGGCTTCACCATCTTTCGGTGACAAACTGCTTCCCCATCCGTCCCTACAATAATCACATCCCCCAGCACCACCTCCACATTCAATCGGTTTTTCAAAAACTCCTGAACTACATCTAAAGCTCCGGACAAATACTGCTCATCACAGTTCAAATACGCGCGGACCTTTCCCGTCCCTTTTTTTAATCCTTTGTTGATCGCGTCGTACATTCCCTCGTCTTTTTCCTTAAAGATTCGCAGGGTGTAGCCGTGGGCTGTGCGAATGTGTAAAAGTTCGAACGTTTGATGGTTCGATACCTGCTCCCCACCGTACTGCCTTAAAAGTTGCTCGCCCATCTTCTCGGCAAACTCCTCGATCCCAGGACTCCCCGCATCCTGCACAATATGCTCTACGCTTAACCGCTCCCCCAGACTTTCGGGCCCGCGTACATTCCCACTTTCACACATTCCCACATTCTGACTGCCTTTAGTTCCCTGATCCGCAACCGACGCTATGCAGCAACCCAAGTAGTCGAGCTGCTTGAAGCTGGGAGTGATGATGGTGAAATCCATACTGTTGTTTGAATGTTTGAAAGTGGGAATGTCAGAATGTTAACGCCGAAGATGTCGACTGAAAGCCGCGATTCTTTGTGAAAGTGCTTCGCTCTGCGCCCGTAGTTGTGATCCCGTTGTTTGCGAAAGAACTCCGATATCCTCACTGGCATAGCTCATTGAGCGAACTTCTC
>Ga0164294_10001524_pt1 | contig 21506 bp, 16 predicted proteins | sample GEODES005metaG_FD_111479 | JGI IMG/M metagenome (GOLD analysis project Ga0164294, IMG submission 111479) | Oligotrophic lake water microbial communities from Sparkling Lake, Wisconsin, USA - GEODES005 metaG | ecosystem: Environmental > Aquatic > Freshwater > Lake | place: USA: Sparkling Lake...
GATTAGTTAGTAAAGGATATGAATCGACGCATACTGCGTCTCAAACTTTGGCAAACCTTCAAGGTTTGCCAAAGGTACGCAAAGGTCCGGCAGCCTTGATGGTTTGCCAAAGTTACGGCAGCCATGAAGGTTTGCCTAAGGTCCGGCCATTAGCTTCGAACTATTGCCTCCGAACTTCCATGATACTCATTATTTTTTGATTCCCAACTAGTAGTTCAATTACCTAATTTACCTTAATTTTTTTCTATCTTGCGCGTAGTTCGTTATATCCATGTCTAAAAATCATATATTCTTTTTCGTATTTTATGTGCTTTCTATTTGTGTAAAAGCTGATATTCAAATCCCCTTTTTACACCCTACGCTCGCCTATCCATATAAAATTGACCTTTTTTCTCGAAAATTAGAGAAATTGAATCCCCAGGGTACTTGGGATTTCGTAAGTTCTATCCAAGTGGACTCCAATGTAATTAATGACTTACCCGATTATTCTAAATTTTCGTATATCCCTAACGAAAAAAACACAGCCGTATATTTTTTTGAACAATGCACCAACAAAGTATTTCTCTTTGACCTAAAAAATCAATCTTTTAATCGGCTGGATCAAACCTATTACCGAGGAAATAATTGCCGATCCTATCGTTTTCTGGCCAATAACACCATTTATTCCCTCGGGGGGTATGGGTTTTGGCAAACCAATAACCTGTTAACCTATTTTGATAAAAGATCTGATGAGTGGGAAGCCGTGAATTCTCTTGGAACTCCTCCCAAAGGTATATTTAGGGGATACTCCGCCTATTTGCCAGAACGAAAAGAAATCATTTCTTTTTCTAATTTTTCCCACAATATCTCTGAAAATGCCGGAAAGCTTTTAATTGATCATCATATTTATCGTTTTTCCTTTGCCCAAAAAAATTGGGAATTGATAGGAGAAATTAGTTTAGAGCCTATTAAATCAATTTTAACTAATTTAGAGCTCTTTCAACGCGACGATGTTATCTATTCCGGCCAATATTTTTTGATTCAATCAAACCAAGAAACAGTCGGTGTTCGCGCCTTTTATTTCATTAACCCAAGGACCCTCGCCGTATCAAAATTTGAAGATACCGCGCAAGAATTCTCCACCTTTGCCATCATGGGCGACCGAGGAGACAATAACCAGGTTTACCGCGCTGGCCCCTATATTTTCAATTTCTTAGCCCAATCCAAAATGGGTTCAAGAAAACGCTTACAAAAAATCAATATTGACGAATTAGCCAAACGCGCCGTTTTCATAGGCTACCTCACCGATAAACCCTGGTATTTTTCCAATTGGTTTCGTGGATTCCTTCTATTAACCATTTTAGCAGGAATCCTTAAGCTTTGGTTTAATCGTCGCATCTTCCTTCCTAAGTCTAAAAAAACCATAAAAGAAACTGCCTTTTCTCCCGAAATTTTAGATGATATAAGTAAAAATGTCATTCATGAATTATTAAATCATGTCGAACAAGAAGGCATCGATGTAATTACCCTAACAGATTTATTGGGATTAAGCGAATTAGCACCCGATGCCCAACGCTATAAACGATCTGCACTCATCAATGAACTAAATGGTAAATTAGCCCTACTAACCCATTGTAATCAAACCATTCTTCGGATTGATTCATCCCTGGATCGCCGACAAAAACGCTACGTCCTCGACCCAAGCACCATTAAAGTCCTTCAAAAAATTAAATAATCGGATTACAGTGTTCGCAAATACCCTGTATTAGTAAATTACTCTCGTGCTTGATGAATTTCGAAGGCAATGGAATCGTAGGAATAATCACCGTTTCCAAACAAATTGTCTGCCCGCAACTTTGACATTTAAAATGCACATGATCGTGCTGATGGACATGTTCTCCCTGATGGCATAATTCCTTGCAAAGCGCATACTTCGTACTTCCATGGTCATCCAATACCTTATGAATTAAACCTTGGGTCAAAAAACTTTTCAACGTCCGATAAATCGTTACCCGATCAAATTGCGAACTCAATGATTGCTCAATGTCATATTGGCTTAAGGCATAATCAACCAATTGAAACGCGGAAAGAACTTCGTTCCGACAAGCCGTCGGCCGTAAATTAAAATCCCCTAAACTCAATTTCGAATCCGCCATGAATCTTATGCCTGTAAATGATCAGTTTGCAATTTGACCATTTTTTGATAAATCCCCTGTTTTTTAGCCATCAAAATTTCATGCGTCCCCACTTCGACAATCTTTCCATGTTCCATCACGAGGATTTGATCCGCCGAACGGATCGTCGACAAACGATGCGCAATAATCAAACTCGTACGATTTTTCATTAACTCCTCCAAGGCCGATTGCACCCATTTTTCCGATTCGGAATCCAAAGCACTCGTCGCCTCATCCAATAATAATAAATGTGGATTTTTTAAAATCGCCCGAGCAATCGCAATGCGTTGGCGCTGACCGCCCGATAATTTCACACCTCGCTCACCGACCAACGTATCCCACTTTTCTGGAAATGCCTCAATAAATTCTTTGGCATAAGCTAATTCCGCAGCCTGATATATCTCATCTTCCGTCGCATCCGGCTTTCCATAGGCAATGTTTTCTCGGATACTACCCCCAAACAACAAGACCTCTTGTGGCACTAAAGCCACCATTTTCCGCCAAGCCAACACATCCAAGTCCTGAATATTTTGCCCACCCATTAAAATAGCCCCAGCATTCGGTTGATAAAAGCGCATCATCAGCTGGGCCAAGGTCGATTTCCCCGTACCCGAGGTCCCAACAATCGCCACTTTTTGACCCGGTTCAATCGTAATCGAAATACCCTTCAAAATCTCCACCGATGGCCTACTCGGATATGAAAAATGCACATCCTGGATTTCGATCTTCCCAAAATCAATCGCTTCGCTTATCGAGTTATCCGTCACATCCATCTCCGAAGGATCCTGTAAAATCTCCAAAATCCGATCCGAAGCCCCAATCGTCTTCTGTAACTGCGCATAAATATCCCCCAAACCTCCCACAGAACCCCCAATGAATGCCGTGTAAAAAATAAAGGTCAATAAATCCGCCAAAATCAAATCCCCCTGCGCCACCAAACGCGCACCGAACCAAACTACCCCAACAATCCCCCCAAACAAAGCAAATATGATAAAACTTACAAAGCCACCTCGCAAAGTCGCCGCCTTCAAAGCCTCCTGCAAAACTTTGTTCAATGATTTCGTATAGCGATTCACCTCAAATTGCTCATTCGTAAAGGCCTTCACCGCCTGAATCGACTGAAAGGTTTCTTCCACAATGATGTTCGTATTCGCCAATTCATCCTGCGCCTTCTTCGAAATTTTCCTAATAAACTTCCCAAATACAATCGCCGAAATCACCAAAACCGGAAAGGTTGCCAACATAAACAGGGTCAATTTCCACGACAAATACGTTATCAAAGCGACTCCCGCCACCAAGGTAAAAATTTGCCTAAAAAATTCCGCTAAGGTTATCGATAACACATCCTGCAATTGCGTGATGTCCGACGTTATCCGACTCATTAATTCACCTACCCGACGCTTTTCAAAATGGAAAATCGGCAACGTAATAATTTTCGCATACAAAGTTTGGCGCACATCCCGCATGGCCTTTTCCGACACCTGCGCAAACGTATAAATTCTAAAAAAGGACAGAATCGCCTGAATAATCAACACCCCAAAGAAAAATACCGTCACTTCATTAATCTGATACTTCGATTTCCCCTCGATTACTTTCGTCATTTCTCCGATCAAGAGCGGGAAACTTAATGTGGTCATGTTCGAAAACAACAAGAAAACCATTCCCAGGATAAAAGTCCATTTGTAAGGAACCACGAAACGGAAGATTTTCATCGCATTCGATAAGGATTCCTTATTTACTTTAACGGCATCCTTGGGTTCTACCCCCGAACCAAATTTTTCGTGTCGCTTGGCCATATTATTTTTTAAGTGGTTTACCTCGATATCCAGAAGCTAAAAACAAACGATTCGCTTCCTGATTCGACATCAATTTTTGTAGACGTATGCCTGGGTTTTGTTGCCAATACTGATCCACAATAACCCAGCCCAACCACCTCCCGATTCCGCCCGGACAAGCAGGTCCAATTTCCGGTGTTTTGGGCCGCTCACCTACATATTTCGTTTTGGTTGCCTCATCCTTTTTGAACAACAATGATTGGTCAATAAAATGTTCCCAAACTTCCCCTTGAAATGCATTCGATTCCACTAATTCCTGCGTCGTATAGCCGAATAATAGTGTATCTGCCACATTCGGCAAAATCTTCTTCGTGAATGCGTAGCTTTTCCCATACCAAATCATATCACTCAATAAGGTGTGATCCTCCGGATTTTGCTGATTAAAAAAGGCCGAATATTGTAAAATCAATTGGGGGATCAAGGCTTTGGGCTCTAATTTTCTTAGTTGATAATCATATACATTAGGAGGCAAAAACATACCCTTTTTTCCCATGAAAAAGTCCAATCCCACAATAATCAGCGTATCGGATATAACCATGTTTTGGGCAGAAAATTCCGGACTTAGCCCACCAAAACCCGAAAAAACAGTTCTGATTTTAGGCGTTTTGGTTTGCGGATATTCCTCGTAAATGCGCTGAAATGCGGCAGTTAATTGCTTTTCCAATCGATTCCCTCCATAAAATTCAACTCCTTGACTTTGCAAATAAAATTTCCGTAAGGCCTGATTTTGAAATAGGCCAAACAAATCTTTAGCCAAAAAGGGTATCTTTTCCGGCGGACACTGAAAATAGCCCAAGGTTATTTCAGGATTTTTTTTCAACAGACTATCGACCGATTGAACACTTTTTGCCTCGGCCAATAAACGATCCACACGAACAAAATCCAATTGGATTTTAGTCGTAGGCTTTTCTGCCTGGTCCTTTTTTTGACAAGCGCCGACGATACATCCCAAAATGACCAACAAGGGCAGAAATTTCATCAGGCTAACCGGGCTAAAATTTCTTTCAATGACTTGATTTTATTTTCCGCATCCGATAATTTTTGTCGTTCACGTTCCACTAAATCTGCCTTTGCATTTTGCACAAATTTCTCATTGGCTAATTTCGCCTCCACCGATTTTCTAAATCCGTCCAAATACGCCAGTTCCTTTTCTGATTCCGCCTTTAATTCTGCAGGATCTTGGTCTTTAGCCAAAGGCACAAAAAACTGATCTGATTTCACTACAAAGGTTTGGGCATCCACAATCGGTTCCGAAATAAAGGTAATCGACTCTAAATTCGCCAACTTCTGCATGATGACTTCCACAGCCGCATAGGCAGCGGGTTGGTCCGATTTTATGCAAAGCGGCAAAGCTAATTTAGGCGATAATTGATTTGAATTACGGATCTCTCGTACTTTCGTCACGACCTCAAACATCGCGTCAAACTGGGCAACTAAGGCATTATTTACATGCTCCGCTTTCGGGTACTCAGCCGTACAAATGGTGTCTTTTTCGCCACGTTCCGCAATTGCTTGCCAGATTTCCTCGGTAATGAACGGCATGTATGGATGCATTAAACGCATCAACGAATCAAACAAGTCGAGAGCATCATGTAGGGTATCTCCTTGAATTGGGCTTTGATAAGCCGGCTTAATCATCTCTAAATACTTGCCACAGAAATCATCCCAAACTAAATTGTAAATACTTAACAAGGCATCCGAAATCCGAAACTTGCTAAAGTAATCTTGTACGTCTATAATTGTCTGGCTTAACTTAGACTCAAACCAAGCAGTTGCCAGTGTGTGCTCAGGCAACGAGGCCCCTGGAACCACGTCCAAGCCCTTTAACAAACGAAAGGCATTCCAGATTTTATTCGAGAAGTTCCGACCCTGTTCACACAGTTTTTCATCGAACAACAAATCATTTCCAGCCGGTGCCGAAAACAACAATCCCGACCGAACGCCATCCGCCCCAAATTTCTCGATCAATTCCAATGGATCCGGCGAATTTCCCAAGGATTTCGACATTTTACGCCCTTGTTTATCTCGTACGATTCCGGTTAAATAGACATTTCGAAACGGTAATTCGCCCCGCCATTCATAACCTGCCATAATCATACGCGCCACCCAGAAAAATAAAATATCGGGCCCAGTCACTAGGTCGTTGGTCGGATAATAATACGAGATCTCCTCGTTTTCCGGATTTTCAATGCCGTCAAACACCGAAATCGGCCATAACCAAGACGAAAACCAAGTATCCAATACATCCGGGTCCTGCGTTAAATCATCTTCAATGAGGGCATATAATTGGTATGTATCCCGCGCGATTCGAAGTGCTTCTTTTTTGTCTTTGGCCACGATGAGCGTTCCATCTTCTAGATAAAAAGCTGGAATTTGTTGGCCCCACCACAATTGACGCGAAATGCACCAATCCCGCACATTTTCCATCCAAGAACGATAGGTGTTTTTGAATTTAGCTGGGTGCAATTGGATATCATCGTTCATCACATGCTCCAAAGCCGGTTTGGCCAAATCCTCCATTTTTAAGAACCATTGCAGGGAGAGCTTTGGCTCAATCACCGCGCCCGTTCGTTCCGAGGTTCCCACGGAGGATTTGTATTCCTCTGTTTGAACCAAAAAGCCTTCTTCGGTCAATTGTTTCACAATTCGCCGCCGCGCATCAAAACGATCCACACCCACAAAAAGAATTGCTTTTTCATTCAGGGTTCCGTCGTCATTCAAGATGTCGATGACCGGTAATTTATGTTTCAAGCCTAATTCGTAGTCATTCAAATCATGGGCCGGTGTCACTTTGAGACATCCCGTTCCAAAATCCAATGTCACATATTCGTCTGCAATGATGCTGATTTCCCGGTCAATCAATGGAATACGAACTTTTTTCCCGTGTAAATGCACATAACGCTCATCGGCTGGATTCACACAAATCGCCGCATCTGCCATGATGGTTTCTGGGCGGGTAGTTGCGATTGTCACATGTCCTGAGCCATCGACCAAGGGATATTGGATATGGTATAATTTGGCCTGAACATCTTTGTGAATAACTTCTTCGTCGGACACTGCGGTTTTTCCCTGAGGATCCCAGTTGACCATCCGAACACCCCGATAAATCAAACCTTTGTTGTACAAACGAACAAAAGTATCAATCACCGCCTGGTACAAGGATGGTTCCATGGTAAATCGGGTTCGATCCCAATCACAAGAAGCGCCTATTTTTTTTAACTGATCCAGAATAATTCCGCCGTATTTATCCTTCCATTCGAAAGCGTGGGTGAGGAATTCTTCCCGAGAAATATCTTTTTTCTCAATTCCCTTTTCCTTTAACATCGCCACCACTTTCGCCTCCGTGGCAATCGACGCGTGGTCCGTTCCCGGCACCCAGCAGGCTTCCTTGCCTTCCATGCGCGCTTTCCGAATCAAAATATCTTGGATGGTATTGTTCAACATATGGCCCATGTGCAAGACACCCGTCACGTTTGGCGGGGGAATGACAATCGAATAAGGTTCCTTGTCCGGATTAGGTTTGGAGGCGAAGACCTTATTTTCTAACCAAAATGCGTACCATTTTTGCTCGATTTCTTGCGGCGCGTAATTTTTTTCAATCATGAAGCTTCTGCGAAATGTATCTTGCAAAGATAATTGATTTCATTCAAAGCATGCGGTGGATTTTTAAAACAATTCGATGTAATTTCGGGTTCTGAAGCAAATTAAACGAATGGGAATTTTACTCTGGTTGCTAACTTTTTTGGGGATGGAGGGCATGGCTTGGCTCACGCACAAGTACATCATGCATGGTTTTATGTGGCGCTGGCATGAATCCCACCATGTACATCACAAAAATCCCTTGGAAAAAAACGATTTGTTCTCCGTAGTTTTCGGGGTTGCCTCTACAATTACAATTATGTTAGGCGCTGAAATTCCCACGCTATGGCCGCTGTTTCCAATTGGTTTGGGCATCGCCACCTATGGCTTGTTTTACTTCATTTTTCATGATATCATCGTGCACCGACGAATCAAAATCAAATACAAAGCCACCAGTCGTTACATGAAACGCATCATGAAAGCCCATTATGTGCATCATGAAGTACATACCAAAGATGGCGCTGAGGCCTTTGGTTTTCTCTACGCACCCAAGAAATTCGAATAAATCTTAAGAAACAAAGCCTACGCCAACGGTCGAATTGGAGAATTCATCAATCAAAATAAAGGCGCCATTTGCCGGGTTTTCCGCATAGCGATCCGCATGAATAGCCTGAGCTGTTCGCAAGGAAATTCGCCCTATTTCATTTAATTTCAAGGAATCCACGTGTTCGGTGGAGGTTTGTGCTACCACATTTAATCGCTCAGTGATTTGAGAAATTTTGGCTTTGGTGATATGGATGCCGTGTTGCAATAAATAGGTTTTTCCTGCGCTCAGGGCTTGGTGGTCGAGCCAGCAAACTTGAGCCGAAAAGTCCTTCAATTGCGGTGCCATTTCCTCCGATGCTTTCACCAAGGTATTCCCTCGGGAAATATCAATATCCGTACTCAAGGTGATCACCACCGAATCTCCGGCTTCTGCTTTGGATAGTTTTTGATCGAATTTTTCGATACTTGCGATGGTACTTTCTTGGCCCGTTGGCAATACCCGAACGGCATCTCCCACTTGAAACATACCTGAACTTATTTTTCCGGCATAACCCCGGTAATCATGATAGGCTTCGGTCATGGGACGAATGACAAATTGAACGGGAAAACGTGCCGCCGCTTTGGACTGCGTTTCGGCAAATTCGAATGCCTCTAATTCATCCAAAAGGGTATTTCCTTGGTACCAAGGCATTTGATCCGCTGGCTGAGTGATATTTTGTCCGTATAAAGACGAGATGGGCAAAAAGCTGATTTCTTGGCCATCGAAGGTTGTTTGTGCGATTAAATCACTTAAACTATCCTGGATGGATTCGAAGGTTGATTGTTGGTACTGCACCAAATCCATTTTATTGATACAAATGATAACTTTCGGAATGCGTAATAATGAGGCGATGGATAAATGTCGGGCGGTTTGTTCGACGACGCCTTGTCGGGCATCCACCAAAATCAACGAGACCTTCACATTGGAGGCGCCGGTAACCATGTTACGTGTATATTCGACGTGGCCAGGGGTATCCGCGATGATGTATTTTCGAGTCGGAGTAGAAAAATAAATATGGGCGACGTCGATGGTGATTCCTTGTTCTCGCTCGGCGATGAGGCCGTCCGTTAACAAAGACAAATCTAAAAAATTCAATCCTTTTCGTTTCGATGCACTTTCGAGGGCTTCGATTTTGTCTTTGGTAATCGAATTGGTTTCATATAATAATCGGCCGATGAGGGTACTTTTCCCATCGTCTACGGAACCGGCTGTTGCTATACGTAAAATATCCATATTCTTGTCTCGCTCAAATTAAAAATACCCTTGTTGTTTTCTTTTTTCCATGGCGGCTTCTGACCGTTTATCGTCGATGCGCGCGCCTCGTTCGGAGATTTCGGCCGAAAGAATTTCCTCGATAATCACATCGATTTCCACGGCATCCGAAGCCACAGCTGCGGTACAAGTCATGTCCCCCACGGTTCTGAATCGGACGGTAGCCTCAAAAGGGATTTCATCCGCTTCTTTATTCAGATGTTCTGAATCTGCCCAAAGCATCCCATCGCGTTCGATGACTTGCCGCTGATGGGAGAAATAGATACTTGGAATTTCCATCTGTTCTTCTTTGATGTAATTCCAAACGTCGAGTTCGGTCCAATTGGAAATCGGAAAAACACGCACATTTTCGCCGACTGAAATGCGTCCGTTGAGCATATCGAATAATTCGGGGCGTTGGCGTTTGGCGTCCCATTGGCCAAAATCGTCCCGCACGGAAAAAATCCGTTCTTTGGCACGCGCTTTTTCTTCGTCGCGTCGCGCGCCTCCGATGCAGGCATCAAATTTAAATTCTTCAATCGTGTCTAATAAGGTGACGGTTTGAAGGACATTTCGGGAGGCATATTTGCCTGACTCTTCTTTGACTTTTCCTTGGTCAATGGAATCTTGGACGTATCGTACGATGAGTTCGGCGCCCGTTTCTTTGGCGAGCCAATCGCGGAATTCAATCGTTTCTGGAAAGTTGTGCCCCGTATCTATATGAACCAAAGGGAAAGGAATTTTTCCCGGGAAGAATGCTTTTTGGGCTAATCGAACAAGGGTAATGGAATCTTTGCCGCCGGAAAATAATAAGGCGGGGCGTTCGAATTGAGCGGCCACCTCTCGCATGATGTAGATGGATTCATCTTCCAGCCGGCGAGGGAAATTTCCTATTTTATCCTGAATGCTTGTTTTTAGGGTACTCATATATATTAATTAGGCGTGTAATCCACATTCTTTTTGGGAATTTTCCCACCACCATCGGCCAGCCCGTGGATGTTCTCCTTCCGCAATCGCTCGGGTACAAGGCGCGCATCCGATCGAAACGAAGCCTTTTTTGTGCAAGGGATTTTGGGGGATTTTATGGGTATGCAAATAGGATTCTAAGTCGGCAAATGTCCAATCCATCAGTGGATTGAATTTAAGGATATTTTTAGCCTCATCCCATTCGAGCATGGGCATGGAAGACCGATTGTCGGATTGCTCCGCGCGCAAGCCTGTTATCCAAATATGAGCACCCTCAAGCGCACGATTTAATGGTTCAATCTTTCGAATAAAGCAACATTCTTTCCTATTTTCAACCGATTGGTAAAAAGAATTAAAGCCTTTTTGAGCCACAAATTCTTCTGTTTTTTGCGTATTTGGGAAATAGGTTTTTAAGGCTATTCCGTATTTTTTGGTGGTTAAATCGATGAGTTCGTAGCTTTCTTGAAATTGTCGGCCGGTGTCTAATGTAAAAATTTCAATGTCCAATGCCTCGGTGGCAATGGCGTGCGTAATGGCTTGGTCTTCTTGCCCAAAGGAAGTTGAAAAAACAATACGATCCGCAGCAAAATGATTCCTGATCAGGCTTAATCTGCCGGCTAAGGAAAGAGTCTTTAGGGATTTTTCTACATCTGCTACTTGCATACTTGGAAATTTTCACAAAAATACACATTGTCTATTGAATTACTATACTAAGCCCTGAAAATTTTATTTTATCACAAAGGGAAAGATTTAAAACTTTTGTAAATTGAAACAGGTTTAGGAAATATGCGATCAGGATCAGAAATATTGTTGGATGCATGGGATCGGGGGGAGGAAGAATGCTTAGATTTTAAGAATCTGAGGAATTTGGTGCGTCATGGAGAGGGTCAGCGATTGGAGTTTAAGATGAAGGTGAAGTTTCCTGAAAAAATAATCAAGGAGTTGGTTGCTTTTGCAAATTCGGATGGAGGTCATTTGTTTGTGGGGGTGGGTGATGAGGGCCAATTGGAAGGTTTGAAATTTGCGGAGGAGGATCAGTTTTTATTGGAGCGGGCGATTGATAAATTTTGTTTTCCGGCTTTTTCATATCGGGTATATCCGGTGAGTTTGGAAAATGGTCGGAAGGTGTTGGTGTATCAGGTGTATGAAAGTGTGGATAAACCGCATTTTGTGCAGTTGGAAGGTGAGGAACAGCCCCATTGTTATGTTCGTGTAAAGGATCGGACGGTGCAGGCGAGTAAGGAAATGAAGCAGATTTTACGTCGGGAACATCAGGATGGGATTTCGTTTTCGTACGGGGATTCGGAGCGTTGGTTGATGGATTATTTGCGGGCACATGGGACGATTACGTTGCAGGAATTTTCGACCAAATTGGCTTTGCCGATGTGGTTAGCATCTCGGAAATTGGTTTTATTGGTCTTAACGAAGGTGTTAAAAGTAGAACCGAGGGAATCGGAGGATTTATATTCATTATTATGAGAATTACACTAGTATTTTTTGTTATGTTTCTGTGGAGCTGTTCGAAATCATCGATGGATCCGCAAACAAGCCCTACACCTCAGGCGACCGCTTTAGGGTCCTTTGATTTATTGCAGGACAAAGTGTTGACGCCAAGTTGCGCTTCATCCGGCTGTCATTTGTCCATTCAGGATGCTTCTTATGCCCAACATGGCTTGGTGTTAGCCAAGGGGCAATCCTACATGAATTTGATTGGTGTTACGCCTAAAAATTCGGTCGCGCTTGCAAATAAAATTTTACGTGTCAAGAAATTTTCTTCAGCAGAAAGCCTTTTATATCATAAATTAAATTGGGACCAAAGTCATCATGTGATGGCGAATTATGGATCTCCGATGCCTCTGGGGGGTAAGCCGGTGAGTAAAGGCCAATTGGATTTTGTTGAAAAATGGATCGAAGCTGGCGCCCCGGAAAAAGGGGAAGTGGTGGATGCGAAGTTATTGGATGATACGACGCCGAGTTTTGTGGAACCAACTGATTTTGTTGCCTTGGATCCGCCAGCAAAGGAGGGAAAGACGGGTTTACAATTGAAAGTAGATCGCTTTATCGTTGCGCCCAATTTTGAACGGGAATTATTTGTTCGCCGACCCTTGAATAATACGGAGCCTATGTATGTCAACCGAATTAAATTGAAATCTCGATCGAATTCGCATCACATGGTCTTGTATGATTTTCGATCCAAAACCGGATTGCCCTATTTGGACGAGGTGCGGGACCTTCGAAATTTAGATAATTCACTCAGCATTACCACGGTCATTCAGATGTCTAATCACATCTTTTTAGGGGGAGGGACCGATCCTAATTCGGACTATACCTTTCCGGAGGGAACTGCCTTGCTTTTGCCTGTAAATGCTTCGATCGATTTAAATCCTCATTATTTTAATAAAACGAAGGATAATTTATACGGAGAAAATTATGTCAATCTATATACCGTTCCGGCCGCGCAGGTGAAAAAGGTGGTGAACATGATTGATTTCAATAATACCTCCTTTTCATTGCCCGCCAATCAAACGACGGTCATTTCAAAGAGTTTTACTTTCGATACCGATGTAGCGATTGTTTCTTTGACTTCGCACACGCATGCACGAGGGAAGTTGTTTCAAATCAAAATTAGAGGAGGTAGTCGGGATGGTGAAATCATCTACGAGGATACCGACTGGTCACATCCGAAGGTGATTAATTATGCCCAACCTATTTTGTTGAAAAAGGGGGAAGGACTAACCTCTGTCGTTACCTACGTGAATAATACGTCCAAAGCCCTTGGATTTGGATTAACCTCCGAAGACGAAATGGACATCATTTTTGGCTACTACTACAACCAATAAAGCTTTCAAAGTCGAAGCCTTAAAAAAGGCATAGTAAGAAAATTCAAAAAGCCTATTTGATATATCAAAATTGAAGGTATATTTGCCTCCGCTTCTTGAAATATGTCAAGAAATCAACGTAAAATAGTACAATTATTTGCAAAATTTGGATTCTAACGGCAAACCCTTTTTGATTGGATAAAATTTTACTTTCCCAAAAGCTTTAAATGGAACAAAAACATAAAAATAAATTTACCGCGGCCGGACTTTTAGTGGCTATGGGAATCATTTACGGAGATATCGGGACTTCTCCATTGTATGTGATGCAGGCGGTGATTGACAAAGAGCCCATTAACTCCATGACTGTGCTGGGTGGATTGTCCTGTATTTTCTGGACATTAACCTTACAAACAACGCTTAAATATGTGATATTAATCCTTCGGGCGGATAACAAAGGAGAGGGCGGAATTTTTGCTCTTTTTGCCTTGGTTCGGAGGCATGCCAAATGGTTAACCTTGCCTGCGATTATTGGAGGGGCGACTTTATTGGCCGATGGAATCATCACTCCGCCTATTTCTGTGGCTTCGGCCGTGGAAGGGCTAAAAATGCTTCATCACAAAGATGGAACTCCTTTTGTGACGGATACGGTGCCGCTGGTTATCATTATTTTAACGGTTTTATTTCTGTTTCAAATCTTTGGAACTAAGGTTGTGGGTAAGTTTTTCGGCCCCATCATGCTGCTTTGGTTTTCTATGTTAGGTGTGACGGGTCTTTTATGGATCCAACAAGATTGGTCCATTCTCCGTGCGGTTTCGCCGATGTATGCTTGGGAATTATTAACCACACATCAAGCCGGAAGTGCAGGTTTTTGGACTTTAGGAGCTGTATTTTTATGTACTACGGGTGCGGAGGCTTTGTATTCCGACTTGGGTCATTGCGGGCGGGGTAACATTCGTATCTCCTGGATCTTCGTTAAAATCACTCTTTTATTACAATATTTCGGTCAAGGTGCATGGCTATTGGCCCACCAAGGCATGTTATTAGATGGTCGCAAACCGATCTTCGAATTATTGCCACGTGAATTCCTTTTCTCGGGGATTATGGTGGCCACGGCGGCGGCGGTCATTGCGTCGCAAGCCTTAATTTCTGGTTCTTTCACATTGATTTCTGAAGCGATTCGCCTGAACTTTTGGCCAAAAGTACGTTTGATTTATCCTTCAGATCAAAAAGGGCAATTATATGTACCATCCATTAATGTTCTTTTGTGGATGGGTTGCGTCGGGGTGGTACTTTGGTTTAGAGAATCTACCAATATGGAAGCGGCTTATGGATTAGCGATCACGATGACCATGTTGATGACGACTTCTTTGATGGCCTATTATTTGCATATCAAAAAGGTGGATATGTGGTTTATACTGCTCTTCTTGCTGGTTTATGTGTCCTTAGAGGGATCCTTTTTGGTAGCGAACTTGCAAAAATTCACCCACGGAGGTTATGTGTCCTTATTCATCGCTGGGGTCATTATTTTAGTGATGTGGGTTTGGTTCCGCGCCTCTCGGATTAAGAATAAATTAACTGAATACGAGAAATTGGCCGATTACATCGAGCCTTTGAAAGACCTTAGTAAGGACGAAACGATTCCCAAATATGCGACGCATTTGGTGTTTATGTCGAATGCGGGTCGGGTAACGGACATCGAATCTAAAATCATTTATTCGATCTTCCAACGACGCCCTAAGAAAGCCGATATCTATTGGTTTGTCCATGTCGATACCTTGGATGAACCCTATACGATGGATTATAAAGTGACAGTGATCGAGCCAGATGACATCATCAAGGTGAATTTCAAATTAGGTTTCCGGGTGGAACAAAAAATCAATTTGTACTTCCGTAAAGTCGTAGAAGAAATGGTTTCTCGTGGAGAGGTGGATATTACTTCCCGGTATAAATCTTTGAATGAGCAAAATGTGATTGGAGATTTCCGTTTTGTCGTATTGGAAAAATTCCTTTCATTCGATAATGAATTGCCTTTATTAGACCGGATGGTCATGAAAGCCTATTTCTTTGTGAAGCAATTTACGCCTTCGGAGGATAAATGGTTTGGCTTGGATAGTGACGCGGTAAAATTGGAAAAGGTACCTTTGATTATCAAGCCGGTGTCTAAATGTAATTTACGACGGGTCGACTAATATGAGCACGATATTCACTAAGATTGTTCAACGGGAAATTCCTTGTCACCTCATCGCGGAGGATGATCGTTTCATGGCGTTCTTGGATGTGATGCCGCTGGTGGAGGGCCATACCTTAGTCATTCCAAAACAAGAGATAGATTATATTTTTGATTTGGAACCGGAGCTGTTGGGCGACTTGATGAAATTTGCCCAAAAAATAGCCCCAGCCATCAAAAAAGCCATTCCATGTAAACGCGTGGGCGTGGCGGTGATCGGTTTAGAGGTGCCGCATGCGCATGTGCATTTGGTACCGATGAACCGGATGTTGGACATTAATTTCTCCCAAGAAAAATTGAAACCAAGCCAAGAATCTTTGGCAAAAACTGCGGAACTAATACGTTCCTTTTTGTAATTACTTCAGGAAACCTTTGAGTTTATTCATTTCCGTCATCGGATTTGCTTTTTCATAGACGATGTGATATACGGCGTCGATGATGGGCAATTGGATATGATGTTGCTTAGAAATCAAATATATACTTCGCACGGCATAATATCCCTCGGCGATCATGTTCATTTCGATTTGTGCGGATTTAACGGAATATCCCCGACCGATCATATTTCCAAAGGTCCGATTCCTCGAAAATTGAGAATAAGCCGTCACTAATAAATCCCCTAAGTAGCCTGAATTATTTAAATCGCGATTTGATTTCGGATACACCGCATCTAAGAAAATCTTGATTTCTTGCATCGCATTACTAACCAAAACCGCTTGGAAATTATCTCCAAAACCTAAGCCTCGTGTAATTCCGCAAGCCATGGCGATGATGTTTTTGATAACCGCACAATATTCCACTCCGTATAAATCCTCGATGGCATGGGCTTGCAAAAATCGACAATTCAATAAATTCGCAAAGGATTGCGCCACTTCTAAACTCGGGGAGGCAATCGTCAAATAGGATTGTTTTTCCAGGGCGACTTCTTCTGCGTGGCAAGGGCCTGCAATGACGCAAGTCTGACCGATGGGCAGGTTAAATTCCCGTTCAATCCAGTCGGTCACGAGCATATTTTCCTCGGGAATCATACCCTTGATGGCGGAAACGATTTTCTTTCCTTCGAAATGTTTTTTATTGAGATCCTTTAAAGTCGAGGGAATGAAAGCAGCGGGTATGGCTAAAATGATGAATTCTACGCCTTGGAGCGCGTCGGACATTTTGCTATAGGTCTTAACCTTACGTGGGTTAATGGCCACATCTGTTAAATAGCTCGGATTGTGGTTGTATTTACGAATGAATTCGACGTCTGATTTCCGACGAATCCACCATTTGATTTTAACCTGATTTTCTGAAAGAATTTTCACGAGGGCTGTGGCCCAACTACCTCCACCGATCACCGCGATTTGTTTGGGGATCTTCTTTTTTAATTCTTCTAAATTTGTCATCCTACAAAATTACCTTTAAAATTAAAATTAAACGGAAAGATGGAGTTTTTTTCCCAAATTTGTCGGAATAAACCTATTTAATCCATGATGAAATTTGCCTACCTAAGCATTTTGCTTATTTGTACTTCTGTCCTTTTTGGTCAAACAGTTGCCATACTTCCCGAACATCCTCGTCCTGATTTTGAACGGACGCAATGGCAAAATTTGAATGGCGATTGGGAATTTGCTTTTGATGCAAAAGACCAGGGGGAAAAAGAAACGTGGTTTAAAGCGGATCAAAAATTCAATCAAACCATCCATGTGCCATTTCCTTGGGGGTCTGTTTTGTCGGGGGTCAAAGATGAGGCGGATATCGCTTGGTATCGCAAAAAAATCCAAGTGCCAGCGGATTGGAATGACAAGCGTACGTTTGTGGTGATTGGCGCTTCGGATTGGAAAACGGATGTGTATTTGGATGGTCAAAAAATAGGTTCTCATGAAGGAGGATATACACCTTTTTCGTTTGAATTAAGCAAATTTATCGTGGCCGGAAAGGCGCATTCGCTCGTGATTCGGGTGGATGATAAGCGTCGGATGTTTACTTTATACGGCAAGCAAGGATATGGAAATGCGCGGGGGATTTGGCAAACGATTTATTTAGAAGCACGTGGGACGCAATTTGTAGAAAAGGCGCAGGTGACACCGGATATCGATCGGGCTACGGCATCCTTTCGTATACGCTTAGCGGAAGCGACAAAAGGAAATACGATTGTGAAGGTGGCATTGGCGAACGGCCAAATCCTGAGCCAGACTTTGTCGGCTGGTGTGCAAGAAGCTAAGCTAGTATTTTCATTACCGAGTCCACACCTTTGGACGTTGGAAGATCCATTTTTATACGATTACCAAATTACGCTCGGAGAGGGTGCGCAGGCGGACCAAGTGAAGGGCTATTTTGGTATGCGAAAAATATCGGTGATGTCCTTGCCGGGTACGACGATTCCGTACATTGCCTTGAATAATAAGCCGATTTATTTGCAATTGGCCCTCGATCAAAGTTATCATCCAGAGGGTTTTTATACCTTCCCCACGGATGATTTTATGCGGGAAGAAATCATGCGGAGTAAGCGTATAGGTTTAAATGGGATACGGACGCACGTGAAAATCGAGGTGCCTCGCAAATTATATTGGGCGGATAAATTAGGTTTATTGGTCATGGCGGATGTGCCTAATTCGTGGGGCGAGCCGGATTCGGACATGCGGAAGGAGACGGAGATGACCTTGAAAGAGATGATAGACCGGGATTTTAATCATCCATCGATTTTTTCTTGGATTACGTTTAATGAAACGTGGGGATTGCAAACGGAGACGCTGGTGAATGGCAAAAAGCGGAGGGAGTATACGCCGGAAACGCAACAATGGGTGGCTTCGGTGTATCGTTTGGCGAAAACGTTGGATGCGACGAGGTTAGTGGAGGATAATTCGATTTGTTGTGGCAAGGGGCATACGGAAACGGATATACATTCGTGGCATTCGTATTTGCCGGGATATGAGTGGGAAAAATTTATGAAGGAGCAATCGGATAAAACCTTTCCAGGCAGTACGTGGAATTTTGAGAAGGGCTATGCGCAGGGGGCTCAACCGATGATTAATTCGGAGTTTGGAAATGTGTGGGGTTATGATGGGAGTACGGGGGATGTGGATTATACCTGGGATTATCACAAGGCGATGAATGTGTTTCGGACCTATCCTAAAATGGCGGGATGGCTGTATACGGAGCATCACGATGTGATTAATGAGTGGAATGGTTATTATCGATTTGATCGGACGGAAAAGGAAACGGGTTTGTCGGCCATCGCGCCGGGGATGAGCTTGAAGGATTTTCATGGGCGGGTGTATTTGTCTACGGGGCAGGAAATTGCGTATGCGGGGAAGGCGGGACAATCCTTGGCGATTCCGCTGACTCTTTCGATGCTGACGGATGGGATTGGTTTTTCAAAGAATTTGACCTTGAGTTTGGAGTTTACGGGACAAAATTCCTTGGGGCAAAAGAAGGCTTGGTGGTCGAAAAGGATGCCATTGCCATGGACGCCTTGGTCGGTGAAAGCCTTGGATTCGCTGAAGATTGTGTTGCCACAGGATAAATCGGTGAATACGTTGGTGATGCGGGTGGAAGATGCGGCGGGTCAGGTATTGCATACGAATTTTGTGCATGTGATTGTGGAGGAGGGGAATGTTCAGCCTGTGGATTCGAAACAGCGTGTTGTGTCTTTGCCGGTTTCGAAGGTGTCAAAATCGGAATGGTCGAAAAAACAATGGACGGGAGTTTTGGGGAACAAAATGAATGGGGGGGGAGCTGGGTATTTTGAATATGCGTTTCCGTGGCCTTCGTTGGCCGCCGCGGAGGTAGATCAAGTGAGCTTCTTTGTGGAGGCGAGTTCAAAACCGATGTTAGGAAAGGATCAGGCGAATGCGGGGATTGCGAATGGGGATTATATGTTGGGCAAAGGGACTTTTGATCCGAGCAAAAATGTCAATGCCTATCCGCAAACGGATTTAAAAATGAATCCTTCGGTGGTGGAGATTTCGGCGAATGGTTTGCATGCGGCAACGGTTGATTTAGTCGACGATCCTGCGGATCATCAAGGGGTGTTATCTTGGTTTTACCAGGCGCGTAATCATAAATTAGACGAACCCGGAACGTATGGATATTGGGTTCAATGTGCGGTCCCTCGGGCGGCAATCGAGGAGGCCTCCAAAACTGGAGTTTTACGAATTCGATTGACGGTTCCTGAAGGTTACCCGAATGGTTTGTCGCTATATGGGGATCACTCTGGACGTTTCATTGCGAATCCAAGTATCCTAATTCAGCGGAAGTAGAATATCAGAAACCTGAATTTTTTCCCCCTTACCTTTGCCAAACCGGCAAGGATTGGCAAAGGTAGAGGGGGGCAAAAGAGCGCTTCTGGAAAAAAAGGCGTACTCGATCGATTTTTACCTATTAATCGCCACGCTTCCCAGAATTGTTTGAATAATTTGTAAGGTCGTGATATTATCCGCCTCTGCCTCATAGGTTAAAAGTATCCGATGATTCAGCACATCCGGCGTCATTTCCTTGATATCCTCCGGAAGTACATAATCACGTCCCTCCAAATAAGCCATCACCTTCGCCGCTAAATTTAAATGAATACTCGCCCGAGGAGATGCCCCAAATTGAATGTAATCCGCCTCCCTCGTCAGGCCATATTCCGCCGGATTCCGCGTCGCAAAAATCAATTCAATAATGTATTTTTCCAAAGTCTCCGAAATCGTAATTTTATTAATTTCCTTCCGAATTTGTTGGATATCTGTCAAAGTTAAAATCGCCTTTGGCTCATACTGAAAGTCCATATTCGACATCTTTCGCATCACCTCTAATTCCTGTTCCTTATCCAAATAATTCAAGAAAACCTTCATCATAAAGCGATCCACCTGCGCCTCTGGCAACGGAAATGTACCCTCCTGTTCCACCGGATTTTGTGTTGCCAACACCAAAAATGGCTTGTCCAACGGATAAGTCGTATCCCCAATCGTCACTTGCTTCTCCGCCATCGCCTCCAGCAATGCCGATTGTACCTTCGCCGGCGCCCGATTAATCTCATCCGCCAAAATAATCTGCGCAAAAATAGGGCCCTTCTTTACCTCAAATTCATTTTTCAATGGATTGTAAATCATCGTCCCCACCAAATCAGCCGGCAATAAATCCGGCGTAAACTGTATCCGCTGAAAATGTAAATCCAAAATTTTAGCCAAGGTATTAATCGTCAAAGTCTTAGCTAAACCCGGAACCCCCTCCAATAACACATGGCCTCCCGTAAATAATCCCACCAGCAAACGATTAATCAATCGTTCTTGACCGATTACCACTTTGCCCATTTCCTCAACAGCCAGCTTTATCTTATCTCTTAATTCCATAATTGCTCCTTTATTGTAATTTTTTGTAACGTATCCGTTTCGGCGTCACATCATTTCCTAATCGCTTCTTACGCGCTTCTTCATATTCCGAATAATTACCTTCAAAATACGTCACCTGCGAATCCCCCTCAAAAGCCAAAATATGCGTGGCAATCCGATCTAAAAACCAACGATCGTGAGAAATAACCACCGCACACCCAGCAAAATTCTCCAATCCCTCCTCCAATGCCCGCAAGGTATTCACATCCAAATCATTCGTCGGCTCATCCAACAAAAGCACATTCGCACCTTCCTTCAACATCATCGCTAAATGTACCCGATTCCGCTCACCCCCAGACAAATTACCAATCTTCTTCTCCTGATCCGCCCCATTAAAATTAAACTTACTCACATACGCCCGCGCATTCGATTGCTTACCGCCCAACATCACCCAATCATTCCCATCCGAAATCGTCTCAAAAACCGATTTTTCAGCCTGCAAAGAATCATGCTCCTGATCCACATAGGCCAATTTCACCGTTTCCCCCACCTCAAACGAACCAGAATCCGGACTCAATTGACCCGTAATCAATTTAAACATCGTCGTTTTTCCCGCACCATTCGGCCCAATAATCCCCACAATCCCCGCCGGTGGCAACGAAAAACTTACATTTTCATATAACAATTTATCCCCAAAAGATTTCGAAACCCCTTGAACTTCAATGACTTTATTACCCAAACGCGGTCCCGCCGGGATGTAAAGCTCCAACTTATCTTCTTTTTGTTTATTCTCCTCTGA
>Ga0164294_10001525_pt1 | contig 21501 bp, 28 predicted proteins | sample GEODES005metaG_FD_111479 | JGI IMG/M metagenome (GOLD analysis project Ga0164294, IMG submission 111479) | Oligotrophic lake water microbial communities from Sparkling Lake, Wisconsin, USA - GEODES005 metaG | ecosystem: Environmental > Aquatic > Freshwater > Lake | place: USA: Sparkling Lake...
ACAGTTTGCAAATAAAAGTAGCAGCAGTTTTTGGAGATACCGTGAGACCAACGGCGATTCACCGATTCACAGTTTGCAAATAAAAGTAGCAGCAGTTTTTGGAGATACCGTGAGACCAACGGCAATTCACCGATTCACAGTTTGCAAATAAAAGTAGCAGTAGCTTTTGGAGATACCGTGTAACCAACGGCGATTCATCGATTCACAGTTTGCAAATAAAAGTAGCAGTAGCTTTTGGAGATACCGTGTAACCAACGGCGATTCATCGATTCACTGTTAAAAGCAGTAGTTTTGGATACACCGTTTGTAGGTGCATGATATTTTCGGGGGGGGGGTACCCATCATCAACTACAAAATAAGTAGGATTTGAATTTAATTATGAAAAACGTGTTTCCAGGGGGTCCAGCACAGCGCGAAGCGCCCATGCAGCATAACAAGGACCGCGAGCCCACAAGGACTGGTCGTGAAAAAGCAGCGTTTTCAGAGACACCGTTTGTGACCGGCGTTGCATGATATTTCCGGGGGTTACCCATCATCAACTACAAAATAAGTAGGAGTTGAAATAAATTGTGAAAAACGTGCATCCAGGGGGTCCAGCACTGCGCGAAGCGCCCATGCAGCATGTGGGACACAAGGACTGGTTGTGAAAAAGTAGCAGCGGTTTTTTCGGGGACACCGTTTGTAAAAAAGTATCAGCGGATCTTTTTGTTCAAATACAGTAACAGGAGATTTTGAAACACCGTTTATGAAAAGTAGCACCAGATTTTTGTAGACACCGATTATCTTTTGTTCAAATAAAGTAACAGCAGATTTTGAAACACCGTTAAAGTAATAGCTGATGTTTTTGGAGACACCGTTGGAACCAACGGGGGATCGATTCACCGTTTGTGAAAAGTAGCAGTTTTTGGAGACATCATCGACTCACCGTTTGTGAAAAAGTAGCAGCAGATTCCGGAGACACCGTTTGTAATCAGCGGATCCTTTGTTCAAATGAAAGTAGCAGCGGATTTCGGAGACACCGTTTGTGACTAACGGCCATCATCGACTCACCGTTTGTGAAACAGTAGCAGCATATTTTGGATACACCGTTTGTAATCAGCGGTTCTTTGTTCAAATAAAAGTAGCAGCGGATTTCGGAGATACTGTTTGTGACTAACGGCCATCATCGATTCACCATTTGTGAAAAAGTATCCGCTGATTTTGTGACACTGTTTGTGACTTACGGCCATTATCGATTCACCATTTGTGAAAAGTATCCGCTGATTTTGTGACACTGTTTGTGACTTACGGCCATTATCGATTCACCATTTGTGAAAAAGTATCCGCCGATTTTGTGACACTGTTTGTGACTTACGGCCATCATTGATTTACCATTTGTGGAAAAGTAGTAGCTGATTTCGGAGACACCGTTTGGAACCAACGGATCTTTGTTCAAAAAAAGTAGCAGCAATTTTTGGAGACACCGTTTGCGAAAAAGTTACAGTTGATTTTGTGACACTGTTTGTGACCAACGGCCATCATTGATTCACCGTTTGTAAAATGCTGGCGCATTTTAGCCAAATCTCGCATTTGCTCGGTTTGTGAAAAATAGCAGCGAACTTTAACACGAATTGATGTAAAACGTGCAATATCCAGGGGGCAACCGCAGGAACCGGGTATGCATGGAATTTAGCTTTCTGTTAGAGCTCAACTACAAAATAAGTAGGATTGAAATAAATTTGCTAAAAACGTGTAGCCAGGGGGACCAGCATATGGGACACAAGAACCGCGAGGCCGCAGGCCGAGCCCACAGGAACCGCGAGGCAACCACGCACGATACATAGGAATTTGAATAAATGTGCAAAGAAGTGTGTCTCCAGTGGATTTTCGGAAATACCGCTCAGCGGTTCCTTTGTTTCTCTGTTCCTTTGTTCCTTTGTTCCTTTGTTCAAATAAGTAGCCGCAGATTTTGAAACACTGTTTGTGACCAACGAGGTATCATCGATTCATCGTTTGTGAAAAAGTAGCAGCAGATTTCGGAGACACCGTTTGGAACCAACGGCCATCATCGGCTCACCGTTCAGGGCCAAATCTCGGTACTTTTCTTTAAATCCGTTTGGTCTCAATTCGGGCAAAAAAGTACAGGCAAAAAGTACCTACCGTGGGGCCTGCTCACCGTTTGTGAAAAAGTAGCAGCAGATTTTGAGGACACCGTTTGGAACCGGCGGATCCTTTGTTCAAATAAAGTATCAGCAGATTTCGGAGACATCATCGATTCACCGTTTGTGAAAAAGTAGCAGCAGATTTTCGGAGACACCGTTTGGAACCAACAGACATCATCGATTCACCATCCACGGAAAAGTAGCAGCGGATTTCGGAGACACCGTTTGTGACCAACGGCCATTTGTGAAAAAGTAGTAGGTGATTTTGAGGACACCGTTTGGAACCGGCGGATCCTTTGTTCAAATGAAAGTATCAGCGGATTTTTGAGACACCGTTTGTGATCCGCTGATTTTGTGACACTGTTTGTGACCAACGGCCATCATTGATTCACCGTTTGTAAAATGCTGGCGCATTTATGGAAAAGTAGCAGCAGATTTCGGAGATACCGTTTGTGACTTACGGACATCATCGATTCACCGTTTGTGAAAAAGTAGCCGCTGATTTTGAGGACACCGTTTGAAACCGGCAGATCCTTTGTTTAAATACAAGTAGCAGCAGATTTTGAAACACTGTTTGTGACTAACGGCCATCATCGATTCACCATTTGTGAAAAAGTAGCAGCGGATTTTGAGGACACCGTTTGGAACCTAGCAGTTATTTGGAACAGGCGAGTGCATTTGTTTGGAACAGAAGATTTTCGGGTGTCGCCGGTTAAAAATTGACTATCCAAATACATTCTCTTTCTTTTCAGCAGTTGAACGTAGTAATACTTGCAAAATGTCAACAAAAATTCAAAGTGCTGCATTAAAAATCCTCCAATGTCTCGAATCACCTCTCATCACAATCCCGTTTGAGTCGTTGAATGCTGAACTTCAGGCACTCGGTGAACGACGACGGGTACGTGCACGTGAAGCGCTCGAAATTGAGTTAGTACGATTGGATGATCTCGAGTCATCCGCGATCATTGATCTTGACTTTGACGCAGACTCTCTTCTCGCCCCTCTTGCAATTCTGTCGACAACGACGGAAATACCGCTGTTGTGCATTCGGGCTGGTGGTTACACAGATCTTCTTCGCGATTTATTATTATTGCTCGAGTTGCCTTCGCAATCGACTGTCCTTGCAATTCTTGCGATCCTTGAATCATCGTATCGTCTTCTTGAGGCTTCCGACAATGATTCAAAATTCTTGTCAACACTCTTTCATCAGTTTGTTGTTGATAAACATGTTGATAGCGCGCGATTGATTTTCGCATACGGGCCACATGTTACGCCTGAAACGTATTTGCGCGCAATTTATGACAATTCGGTTCAACTTGTTGAATTGATGCAGCGGAGAAAAGACATTCGACATAATCAATTGCGGCGGCGAGTGTCGCCTTTGTATGACCACATTACGGGATTTCATCACGCATGCTGGCACGGATTTACTGAAATTGTCAGTTTGATGATACCGCTTGTCATGAATGAAGATGTCATGAATGAAGAATTATTACAAGGTCTTTGGACGGTAGTGCGAAAGGGTCATGTCGACACCGTTCGTTTATTGCTACCACATTGTCCAATGGTGGTTAATGATGTCCGTGGTGAAATTTGCGCTCAAATGTGTGAAGAGATGTGTAAAATGGACAATCGTGTGGACATTCTGCAAGTACTTGTTGAGGAAAATCCGCAGTTTAATCCGTCAATGTCTGATAATCTCATTCTCGCTTACGCACAAAGCCATGGAGCATCAATGGAATTCCTGGAAATGTTACGCGATGATCCACGCGTCAAACGAATTGAGAAACGCAAAGCCAAAGACACCAACAATACTGCAGTAGAAACCAAAGTACACAGGTATAACCTACGTTCGCGCAAATGAACACAAACAACCAAAACAAACAACCAGAAGTTTTGGAGACACTGTTCCAAAAGCCAAATAGGGGGTCCGCCGAAAAGTAGCAGCAGTTTTGTGAAGACACCGTTTGGAACCCGCCATCAATTCGCCGAAAAGTAGCAGCTGTTTTTTTGAAAACACCGTTTGGAACCGACGGAACTGCGAGCCCACAGGAATCGGGATGCATGGTAATTATGCTTTTTGTTAGATGTCCACTACATAAAGTAGCAGCAGATTTTGAAACACCGTCTGTAACCAACGGAGGTTCATTGATTCATCGTTTGTGAAAAGTAGCAGCAGTTTTTCGGAGACACCGTTTGAAACCCGCGGTTCCTTTGTTCAAATAAAAGTAGCAACAGTTTTCGGAGACACCGTTTGGAACCCACGGAATTCATCGATTCATCTCGATATTTGGGAGACAAACATTTTCGCAAACATCATTGTGTGAAAATTGACACCTGACACCTGACACCTAACACCTGCCACCTGACGCATGGCGGTGTGTGATTGTGTCCGTTGTAGCCAAATCTCGCATTCGCTAGACGCTGACAATATTTGACAACCAATTGTGCTACACCATGGACACCTTTGAATTGCGATTGTATGGAGGTGGTGGGTTTTTTCGTTTAAAACTCCCTTCTTTGGATTTGGAAAGCACTTTCGCACTTATTATGGCATTTCGTCATTTGCCCATTGCATTGTATTGGAACATGCGCGACAATATCATTCATATTCGGCGTGGCGGCATGTACTATTCGGAAATCGAGGCTATTACAGAGGCGCGAGGTCTCAGTCGCCCTCGATATTTTAAGATGGCCAAAAAGTGACGATATTGTGACGTTAAACATCAAAATTTCGTACACCGACTGCGTTCTGCTTTAATGAACTAAACGGAGGTCATCAACAGTTTTTGGAGACACCGTCTGGAACCCACGAGCCATCAATGTGCCGTTTTTGTGAAAAGTAACAGCAGTTTTGGAGACACCGTTTGCGACCCACAGAATTCATCGATTCATCGCGTTTTTTGAAATCAACGAATGGTTGACATCGTTTGCAAATTTTACATATCGTTCCAACTGTAAACTAAGCATAAAGTCGTAAATTGTTTAACAAAACGTGTATCAGGGGGGTCCAGCCCCAGAAACACTCGCTTTTTTGAGACACCGTTTGTAACCAACGAATACAATGAAAGTATCAGCAGATTTTTGGAGACACTGTTTGGAACCAATGGGATCGATTCACCGTTTGTGAAAAGTAACAGCGGATTTTTGGAGACACTGTTTGTGACCAACGGAAGTTCATCGACTCACTGTTTGTGAAAAAGTAACAGCGGATTTTTGGAGACACTGTTTGTGACCAACGGAAGTTCATCGACTCACTGTTTGTGAAAAAAGTATCAGCGGATTTTTGGAGACACTGTTTGTGACCAACGGAAGTTCATCGACTCACTGTTTGTGAAAAAGTAGCAGCTGAGTTTGAGGACACCGTTTGAAACCGGCAGATCCTTTGTTCAAATACAAGTAGCAGCAGATTTTGAACACCGTTTGTGACCAACGGAGGTTCATCGATTTCTCCGTTTGTGAAAAAGTAACAGCAGTTTTTCGGAGACACCGTTTGGAACCCGCGAATCCTTTGTTCAAATTGAAAGTATCAGCAGTTTTTGGAGACACCGTTTGAAATCTGCGAATCCTTTGTTCAAATTGAAAGTTACAGCAGTTTTCGGAGACACCGTTTGGAACTCACGACGTCATCCATGTGCCGTTTGTGAATTTTGGAGACACCGTTTGAAACCAACTCGATGTGCCGTTTGTGAAAAGTAGTTTTTGAATACACCGTTTGAAAAAATGACACACCCACCATCCTTGATTCTAAAAACCATGGACTACGTCAAACTCATCACTCGTTCGCGTCAGCATTTCACACACACATACACCGAAGGCCTTAATGAGCTCAAGATGCCGTTCAATCCAACGGAGAGCTGTGGTCCAGGTGCGCTGTATGTCTGTAAGCGTCGCGATATTTGGAAATGGGTTGAAGAATATCCAGAACTCGCATACATTGCGACAGTGACATTGTGCCCAGATTCACGCGTTGTTCACATGGAAGACAAAATCAAAACCGACAAAATGATTCTGGGTCCATTCAAGACGTTGGCGGAGTATTTGTTGACAGAATGGCAAGGCGACTCTCAAACCGCCTATCTGATGTATCGCGTCGAAGAACAAACGCCAGAATTGTGTGAAGCCGTTGTTGCCAAGTGTCCATGGGCGCTTCAATACATTCGTAAACCCGCCGAAGATTTGGTTTTACGGACTATTCGTCGTGAACCCAATTGTATCCAGTGTGTAAAAGAACAATCGTTGGCTGCTTGTTTGCTGGCGGTTGAGCTGAAAGGCACATCCTTGCAATACGTGCGGATTCAAACACTCGAAGTGTGTCGCAAAGCCGTTGAACAAAATCCCGCTGCACGTCAGTGGGTTCAGAAAAAATGGAAGTTGTTGGTGTAAAGTGCGTTTCTCATTTATTGTTTGCTTGTTTGGAGTTGGAGCAATTTGTTGTTCGGAGCCATACGGCCGGGTCGTTGGTGATTGGGATCCACTTTTGGCGACGACAGGACTCGACATAAAATTTGCGAAACGTGTTTCCGGCAGATTTTCGGAAACACCGTTTGGAATCGGCAGATATTGCAGCAATTAAGTTAATGTCATCCGATGCATAAATTTTTTACGCTGCTACCAAAACATTTGCCGCAATACGCTGCTACCAAAAAATTGACGACCGTAGATTGATGGATATTGACATGCACGTCTTGAAAAACACGTACACCAAAATGAACACCGCAATTGCTGACGCGAATGCAACACTTCAAAATGCATGTAAACATGGACACACCGAAATTGTTCGTCAGGTCCTCGATTCGGAAAGAGGCCCTGTTGGTTGCAAATCTGCATTTCTGAGTGCATGTTCCAATGGACATTTCGAAATTGCCCGTATGCTTCTCGATTCGCCGTTGGGTGGTGGCATTAACCCTGCTGAGGATAACAACACACTACTTCTAGATGCATGTCAGGGAGGAAAAACGGAATATGTTCGTTTTCTCCTCGAGCTGCCGTTGGAGCATAGCATTAACCCTGCAGATTTCGGCAATCGTGCAATTCTAATTTCATGTTACAATGGGCACACCGAAATTGTCCGTATGCTCCTCGCTTTGGAAAGAGGGGTCGACCCTGCTGCACGCGACAATTGGGCGCTTCGAATGGCGTGTCAACGGGGGCACATGGAAATTGTCCGTTTGCTTCTCGAGCTGCCGCCAGACCGTGGCGTTAACCCTGCTGCCAACGACAATTGTGCGCTTTCGAATGCGTGCGAATATGGGCACACGGAAATTGTCCGTATGCTCCTCGATTTGCCGTTGGAAAGAGGGGTCGACCCTGCTGCCAACGACAATTGTGCGCTACGAACTGCAAGCGCAAATGGGCACACGGAAATTGTCCGTATGCTCCTCGCTTTGCCGTTGGAAAAAGGGGTCGACCCTGCAGCAATGGACAATTTCGCGCTTCGACATGCGAGTAAAAACGGACACACGAGAATTGTCCGTATGCTCCTCGAGCTGCCGCAAGACCGTGGAGTGAATCCGGCTGTTGATGACAATTATGCGCTTCTTCGAACTGCAAGCGCAAATGGGCTCACGAACATTGTCCGTATGCTCCTCGCCGAACCGTTGCGTAAAACGACAGTGACCCTCTGAAATTCATGCTGAAGGGGAAGAGTACATGATCCGTTTGTTGCTTGCACCGCTTGTTTTCAAATTTGCACTCTTGGATGCAATTGAAAAATGGACATGTTGAAGTTGTTCGTTTGCTCCTCGATTTGCCGTTGGAAAGAGGGGTTAACCCTGCTGCCAACGACAATTTGGCGCTTCGAACTGCACGCGAAATTGGGCACACGGAAATTGTCCGTTTGCCGCCAGATCGTGGCGTAAAATGACATTAACCCAAGCTCCCGCTGCACGTCAGTAGGTTTAGAAAAAATGGAAGTTGTTGGTGTGCACATTTTTTGTTTGTTCGGAGTTGATTCGTTGGGAGCCCCGTTGGCGATGACAGGAGCATCACGGAAACATGCTATTCATTGTTGCTAAAAATTGACATACAAATATTCGCTGGTTGGTTCGTGGAAAGTAGAAATACTTGACTTGCAAAAAATGCAAACTGCCGCTTCTCCTGATGCAGCTCGTTTGTATCAGTGTCTTGAATCACCTCTCATACAAATTCCGTTTGCAAATCCCGTTTTCCAAGAATTAGGTGAACGCAAACAAGTCGCTGCACGCACTGCATGTGAAATTGAGTTGATACGTTTGGACGCTGCGATTGAGTCACACACAGACTTTGATCCCGACTTTGATCCCGACACTTTGCTCACCTCTCTCGCAATTCTCGGTAATGCGACAGACGTTAAATCCACATGTATTCAGGCGATCAGTTGTCCAAAGTTTCTTCATGAATTGCTTCTGTTGTTTCCTCCTACGACAGCATTCTTGTCTGCGCTCTTGTTTAAGTGTGTTGATACTATTGAGAGTGCGCGTGTGGTTTTCGCGTTACATCCACACATTACGGGACACATTACGCGTCATGTAGTCGCAAACGGTTCATGTCAAGTCGTCGAGATGTTTCTAACCAATGCTGAATTCCATGAAAGTAGGATGACGTTCATCGGATTTCTTGAAGCATGTAAGGTTGGTAGGATAAATATGGTTCGCCTGTTTGTACCCCATATCCGGCATAATTCGAATTCGGTTCGAGATGGAATCAACCTCGCAGCAAAACGAGGGTACGTTGACATTGTTCGTTTGCTGCTGGAAAATTGTTGTATGCTGAATAATGACATTGCGCGTTTATGCATAGACATTTGTGATGGTGAACGTGGTGTTGAACGTGGTTGTGAACGTGGTGTTGAAATTCTTCGCGTGTTGCAATTGCTTGTTGAACACCATCCGAGGTTTGATCCATCCATGTTTAACAATGTAATACTTCAGTTTGCTCGATACAACGGTGGCACAGAATTAGAGCGAATATTGATGGCGGATGCGCGTGTCATTGAGAAGTTGCGACGATGCGAAGAATGGGCAGCAGATTATTGACTCGGGGGGACATGGTTGTTTTGACTCATTTCCCCACCAAAAAGTCGAAGACCAATGCATCGCAAACGGACGATATTCACACGTTGTGCAAAGCGATCGTTGAGAATGAAGTCGATGTTGTTGGTTTAATACTCGCCGATGGACGTGTGCGTGACATTTATCCAACGGCCATTTGAAACTGCTGCTCGCACCGCTTGTTTTCAAATTTGCACTCTTGGATGCAATTGAAAATGGACATGTTGACATTGTCCGTTTGCTCCTTTCGTTGAACTCGGATGAAAACATTGTTGAAACGCTCATGGTACAAAACCGAGCGAATGCGAGGTTTTTGATTGAAATGCGCTAAACACACAACTGCAGAGATTTTCAAGATATTGGTGGATCTGACATTTTCGATGATGCGCTGGTGGCCGCATGCACACATAGACGGACTGATTTGGTTCGCATTCTTGCGAAGAGCTCTCTCGTGTGAAAACCATGATGTTATCCGTTTGTTACTTGCGGATTCTCGTGTCATTTCGTGTACAACGGTTTTCCATCTTTCAAGACCAATTGTACAAATTAGATCTGGGCTCGAGCGATGAAATTGTTAAATTGGCTCCTGTCGTCGCCAAAATGGCTCCTGTCGTCGCTAAATTGGTTCATGCGGCTACACTTGAGTTCAAAAATCGGCAAAAGTTGTTCGTCTTTTAAGCATCCCTTAGTCCGAAAAATTGACGCAGTTGTTTTGTTGCAATGAACGTATGCATTGAATCTTGAAAAAGGCTTCAATGACATCCATCGGTTGCTATTTGAAACAGTTGGAAACGCTGCACGGAGATGCCGCCAAAGCACGTGTGGACATTGTTGCTGCCCGCGATAGAGCCGTCGAATGTTTGTCTTTAGCATTAGCACAGGTACGTGGCAGAAGTGATGAACTGTTGGCGCAACTTGATGATATCGAACTACGCCGAACAGTTGACATTGAAACCGCAATGGCTGCAGTTGATGAATCCGTTGAGTCCGTTGAATCCGTAGCCGCGGATCCATCGAGTTTCATCAGTTTTATAATGGCAAAATCTCGAGATCAAGAGTTGGATGTTCGAGTTCGAACACTGAAGCTTGGGCTTTTCGAGTTTAGAGATGCACCCGTCTTGCGTAACATTTCCGTGTCGTCATGGAACAACAATATACTCACGCTCGCTGTGCCACCATATGAATGTTGGGATTGGGATGACCAGGAGTGTTTCATGAATGTGGTGTCAAGTAAATTAACCTTTCGGTGTGATCCTCCTCTACAACGAGACCTCCGCTATACAAAACGTATACTTGCAGGTACCTGGAAAGTAGCCGTCGATTTCAGTGCACCGTTTCCAATTGGTACTGAAATTCACGCGATCTACGACCGACGACCGCTTCTGGTCTGTGGTTCATCGATACTTGTTCGGATTTGGCATTAATGACCCATGTGTGGTTTCGTGTGGTTTTCGTGTGGTTTGTTCTTGGTTTTTGATCCGTTGGTAACCATGAACACGCGAAAACACACAGAATTAAGCGGGATTCGATGATAACACCGTTTGTACTTGGGAGCCTAAAGACCTCGCACGGACACGCGAAAACACATAGAATTAAACAGGATTCGATGATGACACCGTTGGTACTTGTGAGCCTAAAGACCTCGCACGGACACGCGAAAACACACGGAATTAAGCGGGATGTGATGATAACACCGTTTGTACTTGGGAGCCTAAAGACCACCACACGAACATGCGAAAACACACAGAAGTTCGCAGGATTTGATGAATTTACCGTTGGTACTTTGGAGCCTAAAGACCCCCCGCACGAACACGCGAAAACACACAGAATTAAGCGGGATGTGATGATAACACCGTTGGTACTTGGGAGCCTAAAGACTTCCCATGAATACTCTGAACCACACGGAATTAAGCAGGATTCGATGATGAAACCGTTGGTACTTGGGAGCCTAAAGACTCCACACGAACATGCGAAAACACACGGAATTAAGCAGGATTCGATGATGAAACCGTTGGTAATTGGGGTCACTATTCGAACACCGTCGGTGGTACTTGGACCCTGAAAAATTGACACATAAAGAATTGCGCAGATTGATTGTTGAATTTTCCGTTGAAAAACCAAGAATTCATCATGTCATCTGCCGCTTCTGAATTTGCTGCTGCAAATGCTCTTCGTGATTCCGCGACATTTCCATCCTTCTGGTCTCGGATCTTTGGAAGGACAACCTTGTATGACGCTGCTCTCAAGTTTGACGCGATTGGTTACAAATACGATTCAGTGCAAGCTTACACCGCTGCCGCGGAATGCTATCTGCAATATGGCGACATTAAGTGTGCTGTACGCGCATGCAGCGAATGCATCTACAAATCCATCTGAATCCATACGTATATTGTCAATCGCATCCGTAGCATGTTTACAGTGTAGCACGTCACATTTGATCCGTTTACACGCGCGTATTGCTGAGATCGCTGAATCCATCGGCGACTTTGACACCGCTATTCAACGCTTTCGCGAAGCAGCTTTGGTTGCTAAAATTCACGCAGAGATTCATGTTCATGAATCATACTATTATTCGGCAAAAGCATCCGAATTTACTGCGGCAGCTTATCGACTCGCAGCCCCCTAAAAACCCCACTGTTCGCGCACAGTGTTGCATGGACGACTGATGCTGAATTTGGATGCGAGGCAATTCATATTGGAGAGATTATTCTGAGACATCTCGTCGTTCATGTCGGGCTGCATGGTGTATCCTTCAAGATCCTGACGCTCAGTTTGGCTTTTAATCGGGTAAAACTGTTGCGAACTGAGATTCGCCGTTTGTCGAAAGTATCGGTAGATTTTGGAGACACCGTGTGGAACCCGCGGATTTAACAACAGTTTTTGAAGACACCGTGTGAATCCCACGGATTTTGAAGACAGCGAGGCCGCACTGAGATTCGCCGTTTGTCGAAAGTATCGGCAGATTTTGAAGACACCGTGTGAAACTCACGGATTTTGTACGAATTAGCAACAGTTTTTGAAGACACCGCGTGAACCTCACGGATTTTGAAGACAGCGAGGCCGCAGGCCGAGCCCAGAAGCCAACCGAGATTCGCAGGTTTGTCAAAAGTAACCGCAGTTTTTCGAAACACCGTTTGGAGCCCGCTGCCGTGAAAAGTAACAGCAGATTTTGAAGACGCCGTTTGAACCTCACGGTTTGTGCACAAAACAGCAGATTTTGAAGACGCCGTTTGAACCTCACGGTTTGTGCACAAAACAGCAGATTTTGAAGACGCCGTTTGAACCTCACGGTTTGTGCACAAAACAGCAGGTTTTGAAGACACCGTTTGACCGTTTAAGAACTATGGGGACCCCCCCCATTTGGAGACCAAAAATTGACGCCCTAAAATCTTTCCTCTTCTTGTTTCGTAGGTAGTTGAAAGTAGTAATACCGTAAACTCTGAAAATGTCTTCCAAGTCTTCCAAGAAAGCTCCCGTTGCCCCCGTTGCCCCCGTTGTTGCTACCAAGGTAGTCGCTCCAGCTGCTCCAGCTGCTCCAGCTGTCCCTCCGCCTCCCCCTCCGCTCGATGTCATGAAGCATCGTTCTTTTATTGCGTGGTTGGTACATCACGCGACAGAAGAGGATGTTCATGAGTGTAACACTGCACTAAAGCGATTCAAGAAGCCTGCTGGTCGTAAGCCGGCTGTTGCTGTTGCTCCTGGTGAAAAGCCCAGTGAGGAGGATTACAAGTTTAAGCCCGAGTCGTTCAATCCTGACGTCTGCTGTGCACGCGTTCTCACGAAGAAGGACACACGGTTCAAGCCTCCTGTGTTTACCGCTGAACAGTGCACCAAGGCGCGCAGTGAGGAGGGTCTTTGCAAGTCGCACTTGGCTCATAAGCGCAATTACGCCGCTGGATTCGCAAACAAGTGGCATGGTTGTGTTGGCGAGATTGAGGACGACACGTTTGTGCCTGAGGACCTGCTTCCTTGTAGTCAAACCTTCGGCGGTCCGTGGGCAAGGACGATTCGGCCCATCTGGAAGGGTGGCGAGAAGCCCAAGGAGCGCAAGAAGAAGACGAAGGCTGCTGTTGCGACAGAGGATGGTGCTGCAGATGCTACGACAGATGTGGATACAGATGCGGATGATGCGACAGCCATGGAAGAGGAGGTTGTTGCAGAGGAGACAGAGGAGGCCACAGAGGAGGTAGCAGAGGAGGAGGCAGAGGAGGCAGCAGAGGAAGAGGAGGTCGTCGAGGAAGAGCCCCCGCCCCCTCCTCCCAAGTCCAAGTCTAGGAAGCACAACAAGTAGAGCACACGTTGAGCACATGACGAAATCATCGAAACAGTTTAAAAGTTGAAGCAGTTGAAACAGTTGAAACAGTTGAAACAGTTGAAACAAAACATTTTTGACGTATTTTGATGTATTGCAATCCTAAAAAATTGACGACACCCCAAACACACGTGTATGTGTTGTAGCGAATTGAACGTAGCAATACCGTAAATTCCAGACATGAGCTCTTCTCACAAATTGGTACGTGCATGCATGGACGGAAACACGAGCGATGTTCGGATGCTCCTTCCAGAAGTCGACTCAACAGCGGACTACAATGAAGCACTGCGAGCAGCATTAATCAACGGTAATATAGAAATTCTTCACACGTTGTTGAGTGATCCACGTGTTGCCGTTCCTCAGTTTTTAGCGACTAAACAACAGCTGTACTGTGCATGTGCACGCGGAAAAACGATGGTTGTTCAGAAGCTCCTTCCACTTGTCGACCCAACATTTGACGACAATGCACCACTGCGCGTAGCAAGTAGCTACGGTTTTACAGACATTGTTCAACTGTTGCTGGAGGATGTACGTGTTAATCCAACGGCTGTTCCAACGGCTGTTCCAACGGCTGTTCCAACGGCTGTTCCAACGGCTGTTCCAACGGCTGCTCCAACGGCTGTTCCAATGGCTGTTCCAATGGCTGCTCCAACGGCTGTTCCAATGGCTGCTCCAACCGCATGGCTGAATAAGAGTCTGCAAGACGACGGAGACGATGAAGACGAACACATAACAGGTGATTGTGTTCCAGTTGTGCGTACAAAATTGGAAGAGGAGATACTGCGAGGAAAATTGGATAGGGAACTCGATGCATGGGTGCGGCGTGCTTGTTCTCGTTCGCCAGACGCTGCAGATCACCCCGCGGATGTAAAGGCCGCAGAGGAGGCTGCCCGTCAGTGTCTGATACATCGACGAGCCCTTCGCGCGGAATTGGCAGAAGTGGATGCGGAATTGGCAGAATTGATGTCTCGACATAGGAGCATTCTTAACCGATTGACGTGAGACCGAATCAACCCTGTTGGAATTTCGTTGTAATTTGTTGGAACCATGCATTTTGACAACCCGGCCAACCCGGCCAAAAAATTGACCAGCCTCGTGCGATGGACCGTGGAATCCAGTTTGAAAAAACACGACCATGCCCAACAATACCAACTTTGTCACAATTCCGATGCCGGTCCTGCACGCTGATGCCGGTCCTGCACGTATTCAGGCTTCGCGGCATGATTTTACCACCATACATCACTACTCGTTTGATGACGCGATGCGTGATGTCTTCATGATTTGTTGCATGTTCAGCATGTTCATTTATGCGGCGTTTTTTACAAACCGGGCGAGTGCGGTGTTTGGCTAAAACGCGAAGCATTTTTAACAACCTGGCCAACTGGCCAAAAAATTGACCAGCCCTCGTGCTGAGCACTCGTTGTTGTTGTCCGTCATGCTTTCATTTAATCCCAACAATCCCAACATAGAAATTCCCTCTTACATGTTCTCTTTCGCGTTCCCTTTCATGTGCTCGCATTCCGTTTATCCCCGTTTCTCCTTTTCATGTTTCAACTGAACTGAGCCGTAATCATTTTGACAACCGTTTGTGCCAACCGGCCAAAAAATCCTCGTGCGATGGACCGTGGAGTGGGGTCAAGTTTGAAAAAACACGACCATGGACACCAACTTTGACACCATTCCGATGCCGGCAACAGATCCTGCACTTATTCATGCACTGCTTTCGCCGCAAATTTTGCGGCATGTCACCATACATCACCACTCGTTTATGCGTGATGTCTTATTGATTTGTTACATATTCAGCATATTCATTTATGCGGCGTTTTTCATTTATGCGGCGTTTTACACAACCGGAACCGGACAAAAATTGACCAGCCCTTATGCTGTGTAGTTGAACACTCGTTGTTGAACGTAGAAATACCGTAAATGACCAATTACATCGTCTTTGTCGATAGCGCCAGCGACATGAAGTCATGCATTGAAACCGAACTTTGTTCTAAACTGTGCATTTATGACCTCGTGTGGTTCGTCCAAAGAGCCAGTCACGGCCTTCTGTTGGGTGTTGCTATGGATACACCACAAGGGTGCACGCTTCTACCACACGACCTGAGCAAGTTCGATTTGCGTTTGAACATCGGTGGTGGTCCAATAATGCGCAAAGCATCCGGTGACGTGAATTTCAACTTGCAAATGATTTGGTCTGAACTTTCTGCAGACCCGTTGGACGTGTCTTTGGCACAAGAGCCCAAAGAGCCCAAAGAGCCCAAAGAGCCCGCTGGTGTTGCCGTCATGGCATATTGGTTTCCTGTCGCGTAGTGAAAAATGCAAAATCGTGATCAATGCAAAAATCGTGATCATGGGCTTCGTTGAGTTGTTGACAGCTTTCTCAAAGACACATCCGTTTGAACCCAACGGTTCAACGCAGTTTTTGAAGACACATCAACGGAATTCATCGAGTCCACGCAGCGTTCGAAGCCACATCCGTTTGAAATCAACGGTTCATTTTGTTCAAAGCAGCGTTCGAAGACACCGAACCAACGGTTCATTTTGTTCAAAGCAGCGTTCGAAAACACCGTACCAACGGTATCCATCGAGTCCACGCAGCTTTAACGAACCAAAAAATTGACATCAGTCATTCTTCACAGGTTTTCACAGTCAGTTGAACATCGAACGTAACTTCAATGTCCTACGCAAAAACCGCATACAACACTTTATTTCCGTTATTTACCACTGCTTGCCTCGTTGGCACCGACTTCTTGCTTCGACTGAGAATAAAGGACTCTGAAGGTGATATTCTCGCGCTAAAAGAGCGCATTGATCGCCAACAGCAACGTATTGATGGCTTAGCCCTAGAACAAGAACGACACAGGATCGACGCAATGCAACAAAGGATCAGCAGTTTGCGATAGTCCTCGCCGTTGCTTTGATGCTCTCGTCCGGGTTACAAGCATGATAACTCGAAGTTAGGCAGCTATTCGATGACGCCGAACCAACGGAATGCATCGAGTCCACGCAGCTTCAACGACCCAAAAAATTGACTTAAGTCTTTCTCCACATGTTTTCACAGACAGTTGAACATCGAACGTAACTTCCATGTCCTACGCAAAAACCGCATACACTTTTCTTAAAACAAGTGAACCGTCCCTTCGCATGAGTAAACGTGCAGCTGCAACCTTTGCATCGATGTTCGATTCTCTGCACGAGCGTCTGAGCACCGGAAAACAAGAGGTTGGGACAATTGAAAAATACCAAATGAGTATCGATGATTTGGAACGATTTCTGTTGGAAGAACTGGTTGAACAAACTATTGCTGTTGCAATTGAATCGCGTTGCAAAAGAATTGCAGCAAAACATATTCATCGTGCAATCACATTGCATAATGAATGTCGCAGATTCCTTGTAGCATAGAGGAAAACGTGCGAAAAACGTACAAACGACATTTTGACTCACTGGGTAAAAATTGACACTCATTGGTTGAAGACAGCCGTTGGTGAGTTGTAGTTTGCAAAAACCGCACCACGGAGCCACAATGTCCACTGCTCTTGATTTCGAACTTCAGCATTTGCTTTCAGAAGAGGGTCGTGAGGACCGTAAGTATTACAGAGACCTCATGACTGCTGCTCAAACTGGCGATATCCGAACAATTCGGTCGTTGCGCAGTCGCCATGATGATGGTCGCCATGATACGGCTATTCGTCATGCTCTCATTTGCGCAAGTTCACACGAGGAATATCCCGTGTGTGTGAAGGAATTGCTCACATGGATGTTTCCCGGTCCATCACTTGACGTGCATGTGCTCAATATAGATGCACTTGAGGTTGCGTTTGACTGTGCAGTGTCCCTGCACACTGTTACTGTACTCCTTGATACAGGTCTCATTTCCCCTGACAAGATTCTTGACGGATTGTTGCAAAGTATGCATGACATACCCATGTTCCGTTTGCTCCTTCAATACTCGTGTGAGGACATGCGAAGTACGTGTCTCGATGCAACAACGGATCCCGTTATCATTCGTTGCATTCTCGATGAACACTCTCTTCTCAACGTGCCTGATTCTTCTCTTCATGTTCGAACGTTGAGCAAACAGGTTGAATGTCGTCGTCAAATTGACTTTATTTGTAAGGATTTGTCGATTATGTTGAAGCGCTTACAGACGACTGTTGTGGATGCTCCTGACGTTGCAGCACCCGCAGTTGCACCTACAGCAGCACCCGCAGTTGCACCTACAGCAGCACCCGCAGTTGCACCTACAGCAGCACCCGCAGTTGCACCTACAGCAGCACCCGCAGTTGCACCCACAGCAGCACCCGCAGTTGCACCCACAGCATCACCCACAGTTCCCGTAGCACCCACAGTTCCCGTAGCACCCACAGTTCCCGTAGCACCTACAGCAGCATCCAGATTTCCCGTAGCATCCACAGCAGTACCCACAGTTCCCGTAGCACCTACAGCAGCACCCACATTTCCCGTAACACCCACAGCAGCACCCACAGTTCCCGTAACACCCACATTTCCCGTAGCGCCCACAGCAGCATCCAGATTTCCCGTAGCGCCCACAGCAGCACCCATATTTCCCGTAGCACCTACAGTTGCCGTTGCAGCACCCATAGTTGAAGAAGACGATGGAGAAGGCGATGAAGAACCAGACAAAAACAATTTCACAGTTCGTCGCTTTAACGGACAAATTGAGGTGTTCAAACCAGGCGCCCGTTATTTGTTTCGGGCCGACGTTGCAACCGTGCAAACGAATCGTGTGAATGTGGACGTTTCTGTGCCTCGTGGTAAAGGCTTTGAATTTATTTACATTGAATGTGCATCATGTTCAGAGGCTGAATTTGTTGCAGCTTTCATTTGGGCGTACGCATGCGAACACAAATCTAAAACGACATTAAAACTTGCAACCGAATCTGAGCATGCACTGTATGACCGTATGATGTGCAATGACATTTCGCTTGATACCGTCGTAACGGAAATGGTTCATAATGGACACGATCCAGCTTCTCTTGATTTCTCACTCTGGAATTGACAAAAAACATTTTCGTGGTAGCAAAAAAATCATTTTTGTTAATGAATGATCGCTTCTGAAATGTCTGTCGTGCTGTTGACGGATCTGTGTTTTGAACTGTACTGATTCTGTTGCGTATGTTCCGAAGTTCGCTCACGAACTTGAAATTTGGTTAGATGGTCTGCAAAATTTCGAAGACACGGTTCTCTGCACTAGGAAGACCGATGTCTTTAGCGCACACTTTTTAATGTTTATGCGATATTCTGCATGTTTTTGAAAGTAATTTATGCATTTATGCGACAAAATGTCTAAAATGTTTTAGCCTAAAACAGCATAGGTCGGTCGTCCTACTCTGCACATCTACAGTTTAATACGATTACCTGTAACACTTCCACATGACATTACTCGGATTCGTGTCAAGGAGACGAGGAGGGAGACTGACCGGTCATGGCCTCACCGTATGAATTTTCGACCAAACGTTGCATCGAACGAACGCGCCCTGGGAAAAATTGACACACAGACACCATTTACTTGCACCGTGAGTCAAGTTTGAAACGAACAAAGGTCGGTCGTCCTAATCCGAACTCGACAATCCGCAAATATTTGGTCTTCCTGGTGCAACAATTACACTCATGTGTGATGACGGGAAAATTCGAACATGGACGCAAAAACCTCCTCCACCACCACGCGAACCACGGTTTCGAATCGAAGAAATGTCCCTTGTCGAACTCATTCGACAGGGACATACGTTTCATCGACGAGATCCCCAAGATAAATCCGTCATTGGAGGCGGGAACATTCATGTCCGGATTTCCCGCGACGAGATTGTAACACCGCCTATGGCATTCATTGCAAAGCGCGTCATTTCGTGGTTCAAGCCACCATCGCCGCAACCGCCTCTTAAATTACGAATTGTCTTGGATGGGTGTCAATCTGCCGTAATTCATCGTGAAGACACCGTTTGGGTTGTGACGGTCTCTGCACATTCCAAATACGGTTGTGGATTAACACTTTCATGGTGTGAATACATAGTCCCTTCTGACATCACTCAAATTCGTGTCAAGGAGATGCTACACGAATGACAATGATCTTCAGCAGCTCTCATGAATGACAGCTGACCCGTATGTTACGAACGTCATTGCAGTGTTCCCCAAACGCTAAAGCGAAAGGTTGTTGGCGGGGCCAACCGTGAGTTGAAATCGACAAAAATGCCATCCGCTTAAACAGCTTTTTTTGGAGTTTTTGGAGTGCTGGAATTATTCAACGGATCAGAGACACCGTTTGAAAAATTGACACACCATTGCTCTACGATGTCGCCTCCCTGAGACAAACCTTGCTGTTCGTTGGAACAAAAAGGTTCACAAGTGCATGTGGCGCGAAAGAACATGTCGTTGGCGAACACCAGTACATTTGGTTGTTGTTTTTGATGTAGAGCACGCAAATGTTTGTGACAGCTACCACGCGTCATCCGGAGCTATAAAGGGAGCCCCTCGACAAGTACAAGTGAAAGTTTTTGCATCAGCACTGCTGTTGCTGGTGCTGCCGGTCTTGAGCTTAGCTAACAAATCGTGCTCATGGTAAACACTAATTTCACGGATTTTAAAATATTCACAATCTTCACCCCAATATTCATCTTCTCCTGGGATTCCAACCAACAAGTTCTCTGGTGACCAATTATCTATCATGACAGCAATCACTTCATCAATGAAACAGCTGTCTGTTGAGCTTAATAACCATTCCAACACTTGATGCTGAAACGCCCGTTGAATCCGGAAGGGCACATTGTCGGACATTGATAGTTTGTCACGTTTAACGCCCTCCACCATTTCTAACGGCCACTCAAATGCCGTCATTAGAGCATCGCGCATTTTGGGGATTACGCGTAGGATTCTTTCCCATGCAATTGTATGGCCCGTTTCAATAAACGCAGCAACAATCGCAGAACGCAATGACGTGTGGTAGCTGTCACAAAGACCTACACGTAATATAAACATTTCGGGTTTTTTCAAACTACCACCCCATCAAGGATTTTTTGGTGTGTCAATTTTTTGAACCGTGCTTAAAAATTGACACACTATTACTTTACTTCGTGAACTAACATGTCCAATGCAGAACCCATTGAGGAACCCATTGAGGATGAAACCGGCTTTGAGAAAGAAATCGATGAGATGAGTGATGTGTTAGGAATTTCACGATTTGAAGCGTTGTCGAGAATCAAACGAATTCAGAGCGATATCGAAATCTTATGTGTTCAGACAGGTGCCCCGCGTTCCAGGGTTATTGAGGTGCTCGAGGAAAACAACTTTGATATTGTTAATGCATTGTTATTTTTCGTGTAAGTTTTAAAACCGAGCGCGGGTTTTTGAAGAGCATTCGCGGGTTTTTAAAACCGAGCGCCAAACTTCAAATTCAACAGGATCCAATAGAATTCAACATGCAGATGTTTGGCGATTCCGTGTGAAGCGTGATATATTTCTCTAATCGCACGAATTCTCGTAAAACAGGGGGTGAAAAATTGACACTGGAGGAATTTGAGACACGTTGCAAGTGGAAATACCGTTATCACTCATGTCAACAACAATCATGTCCTCTCGACAGCAACACGCTTGTGAATATTGTGGACCCTCCTGTTCATTGGGTCCTGAACACGACATGATTCTTGCTGCTGTGGAAGGTAATTATGGTGCTGTTCGAGGTATTTTCGAAGCATATCCTACAGTGCCTCTTGACCACGCTCTTCGACGAGCGGCAATTGCAGCATGTAAAGCACACCCTAAACCAATAGGGCTGTGTCCGCCGTGGTGGATGGACCCACGATCAGCGCAACATGGAGCACCCCAAGCACCCGTAGCACCACAAGCAGCACCCCAAGCACCCGTAGCACCACAAGCAGCACCCCAAGCACCCGTAGCACCACAAGCAGCACCACAAGCAGCACCACAAGCAGCACCACAAGCAGCACCACAAGCAGCACCACAAGCAGCACCACAAGCAGCACCACAAGCAGCACCA